>Ga0209211_10008366_pt1 | contig 14175 bp, 14 predicted proteins | sample RifGroA2_FD_183992 | JGI IMG/M metagenome (GOLD analysis project Ga0209211, IMG submission 183992) | Groundwater microbial communities from Rifle, Colorado, USA - Groundwater A2 (SPAdes) (version 2) | ecosystem: Environmental > Aquatic > Deep subsurface > Groundwater | place: Rifle, Colorado...
GTCATGGCGAGCGGCTCCGGTTTGCGTCGGTTTCAAATCTAGAGTTTTCCGGACGTTGCGTCAAACCGGCGCTGCGCTAGACTCGCGAAAGATTCCCCAACGGAGCACAAGAACATGAAATACATCGACCACGGCGCCGGCGGCGCTGCCGACTGCATGCAGCTTGTCGAAGGCCCGGCGCCGCAGCCCGGCCCCGGCCAGATCCTGATCGAAGTGGTCTGCGCCGGCATCAACCGCCCCGACGTGCTGCAACGCTTGGGCCGCTATCCGCCGCCGCCGGATGCTTCGCCGGTGCTGGGGCTGGAGGTCGCCGGCCGCGTCGCGGCGCTGGGCGCCGGCGTCACCGAATGGCAAGTCGGCGCTGGCGTGACGGCGCTGACCCCCGGTGGCGGCTATGCGGAGTACTGCGTGGCAGCAGCCAGCCACGCGTTGCCGATACCGGCCGGGATGGATTTTGCTACCGCCGCAGCACTGCCAGAGACCTGGTTCACGGTGTGGGCCAACCTGGTCGATCTGGGCCGTCTCAAGCGCGGCGAGCGGCTGCTGGTGCATGGCGGATCGAGCGGCATCGGCCTCGTCGCGATCCAGTTGGCCAAGCACCTGGGCGCCGAATGCCTGGTCACCGTCGGCAGCGAGGAAAAAGCCGAGTTCTGCCGCAAGGCCGGCGCGACGCAGGCGATCAATTACCGCAGCGCCGACTTTGCCGAGGAAGTAAAGGCCATCACCGGCGGCGCCGGCGTGGATGTGATCCTCGACATGGTCGGCGCCCCCTACTTGCAACGCAACCTGGCCTCGCTGCGCCGCGACGGGCGGCTGGTCTATGTCGCCTTCCTCGAAGGCAGCAAGGGCGAAGCGGACTTGATGCCGATCATGCTCAAGCGGCTGACGGTCACCGGCTCGACCATGCGGCCGCGCACCCTCGTCGAGAAAACCGCGATCCGCGATGCGCTGGCAGCCAACATCTGGCCCGCCCTGGCGCAAGGCCGGCTGCTGCCGCACCTGTTCGCCCGCTTTCCGCTGGCGCAGGCGGCCGACGCGCACCGGCTGATGGAATCGAGCCGGCATATCGGCAAGATCGTGCTGGACGTCGCATCGTGACGATAAACGTCGATGTGGTTTCCGACGTGGTCTGCCCCTGGTGCTTCATCGGCAAGCGCCATCTCGACCGAGCCCTGGCTTTGTGGCACGAGGAACATCCAGCGAGCGAGGTGACGGTGCGCTGGCATCCCTATTTTCTCAACCCCGATACGCCGGAGGCCGGCGAACCCTATCGGCCGTTTCTGGAGAAGAAATTCGGCGGCCCGAAACAGTTGGAAGAACTCTGGCAGCGCGTCAGCGAGGCGGGGCGAACCGCCGGCATCGAGTTCGCGTTCGAGAAGATCGAACTGCGCGCGAATACGCTCAACGCGCATCGCCTGATCTACCACGCCCAAAACCATGACTCGGGAGTCGGCGCCGGCGCAACGGCGACTGCGGCCCTTGTGGAAGCCCTGTTCGCGGCTCAGTTCCTCGAAGGGCGGCACATCGGCGACCGCGGCGTGCTGGCGGATGTGGCTGCCGCCTGCGGCTGGAAGCGCGAAGCGATACTGCGCTACCTGGAATCCGCCGAAGATGCGGATGCGGTACGCAACGCTGTCGAGCAAGCGCAGCGCATGGGCATCCGCGGCGTACCCTTCTTCATGTTCAACAACAAGCTCGCCGCCTCCGGCGCGCAGCCGCCGGAGGCCTTGCTGCAAGCCATGCGCGAAGCCGGCGCCAACGCGCCTACTTGATCAGGCCTTCTTCCGTCATCGCCCGCTGCACGCCGGCACGCGCCTTGACCCGCGCGACATAATCGGCCAGCAGCGGGCGCGCCATGATGTCGACACCGACCATGCGACCCCAACCGAGGATGGTGAACAGGTAGCCGTCCGCCACCGAAAACTCGCCCATCAGGTAATCGCGGCCCGCCAGTTTCTTTTCGATGACATCCAGACGGCGGCCGATCAGGCCTCGCGTGAAGGTCTTCCATTCCTCCGGAGCAGCGGGGTTGAACAAGGGGCTGAAGGACTTGTGCAGCTCGGTCGAGATGAAGTTGAGCAGTTCCTGCAGGCGCACCCGCTCGAAGCTGCCGGCGGGTGGCGCCAGTTTTGCATCCGGCGCCAGATCGGCGATGTATTGCACGATGGCCGGACCTTCGGTCAGGATCTCGCCGTTGTCCAGCACCAGCGCCGGAACGTAGCCGCTGGGATTGACGGCAAAGAAGTCGGCGCCGGTTTCGGTCTTCTTGGTCTTCAGGTCGACTTTTTCCAGGCTGTAGGCGAGACCGGCCTCGGCCAGCGCGATATGGGGCGAAAGCGAGCAGGCGCCGGGACTGTAGTAGAGCTTCATGGATTGTTCCTTTTTATGTGGGTGGGGTTGCTGCGGGGAAAAATTGGGGAAACTAGGATGACGCCCGCCGGCCCTGCCCCGCCGCCTTTTGCTCGACCGCGAATACGGCGGCCTCGACGCGCGAGCTGAGATTGAGCTTGGCCAGGATGTGCTTGACGTGCAGCTTGACGGTGTCGTGGCTGATGTCGAGCACACGGGCAATGGCCTTGTTCGACAGGCCTTGCGAAAGATGCTGGAGGATCTCGCGCTCGCGCGCGGTGAGCAGTTTCAGGGTGTCGGCCCTGGTCGCCGCGGCGTTACCGCCTTGCAGCAGGTTGACCAGTTTCAGCGTCATCGCCGGCGCCACCACGGTTTCGCCGCGCACCGCGCGCTGCACCGCGTCGACCACGTCTTCCGGTTCCATGTCTTTCAGCAAATAGCCCTTGGCGCCGGCTTGCAAAGCGGCGGCGAGATCTTCCTCGGCGTCGCTCACGGTAAGGATCAGCACCGGGCCGTTCCAGCCGTCGGCCAGCAACTGGCGCAGCAGACTGAGACCGCCGTTGGGCGGCATGTTGAGGTCGGTGATGATGACATCGGGCCGCGTCTCGGCCAGGATGCGCAACGCATCCTCGCCATTGCCGGCGATGCCGGCGACGGTGATGGTGCCGCGCTGCTCCAGCAGTTCGGCGAGGCCCTTGCGGAACAAGGTGTGATCGTCGACCAGCAGGACGCGAATCGGTTCTGCATCGGTTTGCGTGTTCATCCCGAGACGCCTCCTCCAGGCGGAAAGCTGAGTCTGACGCGAAAGCCGCCCTGCGGCAGATTGGCCACTTCGAGGTGGCCGCCGATCTTCTCCGCCCGCTCGCGCATGATGGCGAGGCCGAAGTGATCGCGCAGCCCCGGATGCTCCTGGAAACCGCCGACGCGATTGGCAATTGCGAAAAAGCCCTGCCCCCCCTTGCCATTGTCATCGACCGTGGCGTTGTAATAGTCGCCGGCGGCTTCCAGCGTCATGCTGGCTTCCGTGGCGCCGGAATGGCGGGCGACGTTGGCCAGCGCTTCCTGCAGGATGTGGAACACTTGACTCTCCTGCTCCGGCGCCAGGCGCAGGTCGGTGAGCCGGTTGTCGTAGCGCAGGGAAATCCCGGTGCGCTCCTGAAAGCCGCAGGCGAGACCTTGCAGCGCGTGTTCGAGACCCATCGGGTCCATCCGGCTGCGAAACTGCACCAGCAGCTCGCGCAAGTGTCCATAAGCATCGTCCAGCGCCTGGCCCATGTCGCCGGCATATTTGGCAGTGCGCTCCAGCGACTGATCCGAGATCGCGTCGTTGAGCATCGCCATGCGCATTTTCATGTAGGCCAGCGTCTGCGCCAGCGAATCGTGGATTTCGGCCGCCATCATCTGCCGCTCGCTGGTCAGCACGATGCGCAGGTTCTCGCGCTTGAGGCGCGCGTTCTCCAGGGCCATGCCCAAATGCTCGCCGATCGAGCGGAACAGCAGGGCCACTTCCTCCGGCAGCTCGAAGGCTTCGGGCAGGAACAGGTTGTAGGTGCCGAGCAGGCGCCCGGCATTCGACAATGGCACCACCACCATGGCCTGGCAGCCGGTGGTGAAAAAATCGCCGCCGGTACGCTCTGCACACGCTTTCAGGTCGATCTCGAACAGCGGACGATTCTGGCCGATGGCAATGCCGCACTGGCCGCAATTGCGCGATACCAGGCGCTCCTTTTCGACCACTGCCGGCGGCAATCCGCGCGAGGCGACCATCCGTAAGTGCTTGCCGTCGCTGGTCAGGACGCGCACCACGCCGGCGTCGGCCTTGGCCAGGCGGATCATGGTGCCGAGGAAACGACCCAGCAATTCGTCAAGATCGTCCTCGTCGGCAAGATTGCTGGATATCTCGGCGAGGACATGCAGGGCTTCCAGCGTGTAGCTGCCGGATGGATCGAGATCCAGTTCCTGGTGAGGCGTGTTGTCGATCCCGTTCATTCCGGAACCACCCATGCGCCGGAGTCGATCTTGTCCGCCCACATCAAGGCGGCGATGGTCTTGCCGTCGGTGATCTCGCCATCGCGCACCGCCAGGATCGCATCGGCGACATTCATTTCGATGACTTCGAGAAACTCGCCGTGATCGCGCTGGTGGCCAACGTAAATCAAGCCGTGGGCCCAGAAAATTTCGATGCGTTCGTCGGAATAGCCGATGCACGGATGCATGGTGGCCAGATGCCGCCAGAACTTGGCCTGATGCCCGGTTTCCTCGCGCAGTTCTCGCTTGGCGGTATCCAGCGGATGCTCGTCGGGATCGATCTTCCCGGCGGGAAGCTCGACGAAGATACGCCGCAGCGGATATCGGAACTGGCGCTCGAACAGCAGATTGCCGTTGTCGAGCGCGGCCAGCACCACGACGGCGCCAGGATGGGCGATCCACTCGCGGACCGCTTCGTGGCCATTCGCCAGGCGCACCGTATCGCGCCGCACATGGAGCAGCTTGCCGTCAAAAACCGCGTCACTGGCGACGGTATGTTCGATCAGTTCGGAATCGTCCATGCTTTCAATAGGGGAATAATTGATACTTGAACTTTCACCGGGACTGGGTATCTTATATTAGCTCTCATCGATATAGGAGACTTCCATGTCCGGACTCATTCCAGGTTTGAGCGCCGATGCTGTGGTGACCGTCAACCGGGTGCTGATACGCGAAGGATATACCATCGACGACCTCGAAGAGCGCGTCGCCATGCTCTGCGAGAACGTGAAAACCTACCATTCGGAAACCGGGTTTCTCGGCGGCATGGTGGTGCTCAACAGCGGCATGGTGTCCAACGAAGGCAGCACGCTCGGCCAGGCCGTGGTAAGCCCGCTGAAAGACCGCGAAGCGCTGATCATCACCTTCTGGAACTCATTCGACGAGCATGAGGCTTCGCACCGCAGCGAATCCTTCCAGCCGCTGTTCAGGAAGGTGCTGGAACTGTGCCAGAACGGCAACGAGGAAATCGCCTATCGCATGCTGTGGTCGGGCAAGGCCTATACAGCCAAGGAAGCGCGTGAAGCCAGGGCAGCGAAGGAGCGCTACGCGAAGGCCGCGTAGCGCCATTTCATTCGGGCGCAAGGGAAAATGGCGCCGCGGCCAAAAGGCCCGCGGCGTGGAGCTCAGCCTACAGCGAGCGCATCAGCGCAGTGGTGCAGACCATCATCACCAGGTCGGGGAAAAGTCCGAAAGCGGCGACGGCGAGGCCGTTGAGCGAGAGCAGTAGGCGCAGGTCGGCACCCGCGGTGATCGGTGCGGAATCGACCGGGGTGTCGAAATACATCAGCTTCACCACGCGCAGATAGTAGAAGGCACCGACCAGCGAAAACATCACGGCGATCACGGCGACCGCCGTGTAGCCCGCCTTGATGGCAGCCAGCAGCACCGCAAACTTGGCGAAGAAGCCGATGAAGAACGGGATGCCGGCCATCGAGAACATGATGATCAGCATCATCGCGGCGAACCACGGACTACGCTTGTTGAGTCCCTTGAAATCTTCGAGGTTCTCCGCCTCGTAACCGGCGCGCGAGAGCAGCAGCACCATGCCGAAGGCGCCGAGCGACATCAGCACATAGGCGACCGTGTAATACAGCGCCGAACTGTAGGCATTGACCGCGGTGAAGGCGTCCACCTGACCGCCAACGACACCCGACATCAGGCCGAGGACCATGTAGCCCATATGCGAAATCGCCGAATACGCCAGCATGCGCTTGATGTTGGTCTGCGCGATGGCCGCGAGGTTGCCGAGACCGATGGACAGCAAGGCCATGATCAACAGCATCTTCTGCCAATCCACCGCCAACCCGAACAAGGCATACACCAGCAGGCGCAGGGCCATGGCGAAGGCTGCCAGCTTCGGTGCGGAACCGATGAACATGGTCACGGCCGTCGGCGCACCGTGATAGACATCCGGAATCCACATGTGGAAGGGCACCAGGCCCAGTTTGAAGGCGACCCCGGAGACAAGGAAGACCAGACCGAAGACCAGAACCGACTTTTCCGACTGGCCGTGATACAGGGCCTGCGCAACACCGCCGATTTCCAGGCTGCCGGTGGCGCCATAGATCATCGACATGCCGTAGAGCAGCAGGCCCGAGGCCAGCGCGCCGAGCACGAAATACTTCATCGCCGCCTCAGTGGCGCGCGGCGAATCGCGATCGATCGCCACCAGGCCATAAAGCGAAAGCGACATCAATTCGAGACCGAGGTACATGGTCAGGAAGTTCGCCGCGGAGATCATCACCATCATGCCCAGCGTGGCGTAGAGCACCAGCACGTAGAACTCGCCCTTGTCCAGCCCGCGATCGGCCATGTACTGCCGGCTGTAGACCAGCATCATGATCACTGCGAGGTAGGTCATCAGCTTGAGGAAGTCGGACAGGAGATCATCCACGAACATGTTGCTGAAGGTCAGCGTGGTCTGTCCGTCGGAGGTGACCAGGGTGATGGCGGCACAGCCCAGCAGGGTGATCACGGTCAACATCGCCGCCATCCAGCGATGCGTCGCGCCGAAGACCAGGTCGACAAACAGCACCAGGAAGGACATCAGCAGGAGAAACATCTCCGGCGCCGCCGGGTACAGGTCAGGCATCACGAAATTATTCAGCATCGCTTCTCTCGTGTCTCTTGTTGCCTGCCCGCGAAGCGGAGTTCCAGGCATGCGCAGCAAGTGTGCCGCTCATAGGGGTGCATTACAGTTTGCTCGCCGCAACATGCTTGAGCAGGTTATCCACCGACGCATGCATCACTTCGGTGAAGGGGAAGGGGTATACGCCCATGGCCAGAACGCAGACGGCCAACAGGCCCAGCACCAGGAACTCGCGGCCGCCGATATCTTTCAGTTCGGCGACGTGGTCATTGGCCACCTCGCCGAAGACCACGCGCTTGATCATCCACAGCGTGTAGGCGGCGCCCAGGATCAGCGTGGTGGCGGCGGCGAAGCCAACCCAGAAATTGAACTTGATGGCGCCCAGGATCACCATGAATTCGCCGACGAAACCGGAGGTCGCCGGCAGGCCGGAATTGGCCATGGCAAAGAAAACGAACAGCGCCGCGAACTTGGGCATGGTATTCACCACGCCGCCGTAGTCGGCAATCATGCGCGAATGCATGCGGTCGTACATGACGCCGACGCAGAGGAACATCGCGGCCGAGACGAAGCCGTGCGAGATCATCTGCACCAGCGCACCTTCGATGCCGATCTGGTTGAAAATGAAGAAGCCGAGGGTGACGAAACCCATGTGCGAGATCGACGAGTAGGCGATCAGCTTTTTCATGTCGGTCTGCACCAGCGCCACGAAGCCGATGTAGATCACGGCGATCAGTGAAAGCGCGACAATCAGCGGCGCCAGGTGGTGGCTGGCATCGGGTACGATCGGCAAGGAAAACCGCACGAAACCGTAGGCGCCGAGCTTCAGGGCGATCGCGGCAAGCACCACCGAGCCGCCGGTCGGCGCCTCGACGTGGGCGTCGGGCAACCAGGTATGCACCGGCCACATCGGTACCTTGACGGCGAAAGACACCAGGAAGGCAATGAAGATCAGAATCTGCGGCCCCATCCCGATGCGCATCTGGTGCCAATCGAGGATGTTGAAGCTGCCGCCCGATTCGAGAAACAACCAGATCAGGGCAACCAGCATCAGCAGCGAGCCGAGCAGCGTGTAGAGGAAGAACTTGATCGCCGCATAGACGCGGTTCGGTCCGCCCCAGGCGCCGATGATGATGTACATCGGAATCAACGAGGCCTCGAAGAAGACATAGAACAGCACGCCGTCCAGCGCGCAGAAAATGCCGTTCATGAGGCCGGACATGACGAGGAAGGCACCCATGTACTGGGCCTGCTTGTCCTCGATTACTTCCCAGCCGGCCAGTACCACGAGCACGGTGATCAGGCTGTTGAGCAGGATGAAGGGCATCGAGATGCCGTCCACCCCGAGCAGGTACTGGACATTGAAGCGGGTGATCCAGGGTGTTTGTTCGACGAACTGCATGCCGGCGGTGCTTGTGTCGAAGCCGGTGTAGAGCGGAATGGTGACCAGGAAGCCGGCGACGGCAACCACCAGCGACAACCAGCGCACCAGCGTACGGCGTTCGGAGCCGATCCAGAACACCGGCACGGCGCCCAGAATGGGGACCCAGACTGCAAGACTCAGGAGTTGCGAATTCATCGGATTTTTATTCCATCAGGCCGGTGTGCATGAGTGCTCAGGCCCTGTTGAACCAGAGTGTCAGCAAGGCAAAGACGCCGAAGATCATGCCGAAGGCGTACTGGTAGATGCGGCCGGTCTGGAACAGGCGCACCAGCCCGGAGATCCAGCCGACGGCACTGGCCGACCCGTTAACCATGACGCCATCGATCAGTACCTGGTCACCGCCCTTCCATAGACCGCGCCCGACGCCGCGCGCGCCGCCGGCAAAGAACCAGTCGTTGAACCTGTCGAAGCCATATTTCTCTTCGAGAATGGTCGCCAGCACGCCGGATTTCTGCTTGATCACCGCCGGCAGGTCGGGACGGACGATATAGAGGTACCAGGCCGTCGCCGCACCGGAAATCGCCAGCCAGAACGGCAACGTGGTCACACCGTGGGCCATCATGCCGAACACGCCGTGAAACTCGTGCGCCATGGTGGCCATGCCCTTGTGTGCAGAGGATATGGTAATCGAATCGCCGAACCAGTTGCCGTAGAGGACAGTGCCGATCAGCCAGCCCGAAGCGATCGCCGGTATCGCGAGGAGAATCAACGGCACGGTGACCACTTTCGGTGTTTCATGCGGCTCGACCGGGCCATGGTGGCCGTGGTGATCATCGTGATGCGCGTCATGGCCATGGGCGTCATGCGCAGGCTCGCGGAAGCGCTCCTTGCCGTGGAAGGTGAAAAAGATCAGACGGAAGGAATACAGGCCGCCGACGAAGACAGCAGCCAGCGCGCAGAAATAGGCGAAGCCGGCGCCCGGCACCTGGGCAAAATGTACCGCCTCGATGATCGAGTCCTTCGAGAAGAAGCCGGCGAAGGGAGGCAGCCCGGCATTGGCGATGGCGCCGATCAGCATGGTGGCGTACGTGATCGGCATGTACTTCCTCAAGCCGCCCATGCGCCGCATGTCCTGCTCGTGGTGCATGGCGATGATCACCGAGCCGGCGCCGAGGAACAGCACGGCCTTGAAGAAGGCATGCGTCATGAGGTGGAAGATCGCCACCGAGTAGGCCGAAGCGCCCAGCGCCATGGTCATGTAGCCGAGCTGCGACAGGGTCGAGTAGGCGACCACGCGCTTGATGTCGGTCTGTACGATGGCGATCAGCGCCATGAACAGCGTGGTGATGGCACCGATGACGATGACAAAGGACAGGGCCGTGTCCGACAATTCGAACAGCGGCGACATGCGCGAGACCATGAAGATACCGGCCGTCACCATGGTTGCGGCATGGATCAGGGCTGAGATCGGGGTCGGACCTTCCATCGAGTCGGGCAGCCAGACATGCAGCGGGAACTGCGCCGACTTGCCCATGGCGCCGATGAACAGGCAGATGCAGACGGCGGTGATCAGCGGCCAGCCGGTGACGGCCTCGGTCATGGCAGCCAGCTCATTGCGCTTGGCGAATACCTGAGCGTAGTCCAGGCTGCCGGCATAGGCGGCAATCAGTGCGATGCCGAGCAGAAAGCCGAAGTCGCCGACGCGGTTGACCAGGAAGGCCTTGAGGTTGGCGTAGATCGCCGTCGGTCGTGTGTACCAGAAGCCGATCAGCAAGTAGGAAACCAGGCCTACCGCCTCCCAACCGAAGAACAACTGGACGAAATTGTTCGCCATCACCAGCATCAGCATCGAGAAGGTGAATAGCGAGATGTAGCTGAAGAAGCGCTGGTAGCCAGGGTCTTCTGCCATGTAGCCGATGGTGTAGACATGCACCATGAGCGAGACGAAGGTGACCACCAGCATCATCAGGACCGTCAGCGGATCGATCAGGAAGCCGATTTCAAGCTTGAGCCCCCCGGACTCCATCCAGGTGTAGACGGGGCCGTTGAACAGATGACCGGCCTGCACGTCCTGGTAGATCAGCACCGAGAGCACGAAGGAAATGGTGACGCCGAGAATGGTCACCACGTGGGAGCCGGTACGGCCGAGAATCTTGCCGAAGAAGCCGGCAAGGATGGCGCCCGCGAGCGGGGCCAGGGGGACCAGCAGATAGAGATTTTTCATGCCCATGTACCCACTAGCCCTTCAGGCTGTCGAGATCTTCGACATCGATTGAGGACAGGTTGCGGAACAACACCACCAGGATCGCAAGACCGATCCCCGATTCGGCGGCTGCTACGACCAGGATGAAGAAAACGAAGAGCTGGCCCGAAAGATCGTTGAGGTAGTGCGAGAAAGCGACAAAATTCAGATTCACCGCCAGCAGCATCAGTTCGATGGCCATCAGCAGCACGATCAGGTTCTTCCGGTTGAGGAAGATGCCGACCATGCTGATGGCGAACAGGATGGCGGCGAGTATCAGGTAGTGAGAAAGTGAAACCATGCCTTATTCCCCTTGCTTCGCCGACGGGGCGGGAAGTTCGACCTCGGGCGCCATCTTGACGATGCGCATGCGGTCCTTGGCCTTGACCGCAATCTGGTCGGACGGATGCATGGCCTTGGTGTCCTTGCGCCGACGCAGGGTCAGCATGACGGCCGCGATGATGGCGACCAGCAGGATCACGGAAGCGATTTCGAAGGGATAGGCGTAATCGGTATAGAGCACCCGAGCCAGTTCCTTGGTATTGCTGTAGTTCGCCGGAAGGTTCTGCGGCGGCAGACTGGCCAAGCCGAAGTAGCGACCGGAAAGCACCACCGCCATCTCGCCCACCATCAGCAGGCCGACCAGGGCGCCCAGCGGCAGGTTGTTCCAGAACCCCTGGCGGATGCGCTCGATATTGATGTCGAGCATCATGACCACGAACAGGAAGAGCACCATCACCGCCCCGACGTAGACCATGATCAGCGCCAGTGCCAGAAACTCGGCCTGCAGCAGCATCCACAAGCCCGCCATGTTAAAAAAGGCCAGCACCAGGAACAGCGCAGCGTGCACCGGATTGCGCGCCGTGATCACCCGCAGGGCGGCGAACACCGTCACTACGGAGAAAATGTAGAAAAGAATGGTCTTGAATTCCATGGCTGGATTAGCGTGGCATTAGCGTGAAATCACTCGTTCGGAGCGACGGGTGATTGTCGAGCGAAGCGAGCCGACCAGAAGCCTCCCCGCGAGGGGAGGATGGGAGGGGCGGGCTTTCAATTCGCCTTTCGAATATTTCATCATCAGGGGTGCCGACATCTGCATGAAGGTTAGCGGTAAGGGGCATCCTGCGCACGATCAGCTGCGATCTGCGCTTCGTTGCGATCGCCCACGGCCAGCAGCATCTGTTTGGTGTAGTAGAGATCGCCGCGCGCCTCGCCGTGGTATTCGAAGATGCGGGTCTGGACGATCGCGTCGACAGGACAGGCCTCTTCGCAGAAGCCGCAGAAAATGCACTTGGTCAGGTCGATGTCGTAGCGCGTGGTGCGGCGGCTGCCGTCGTCGCGCTCCGCCGATTCGATGGTGATCGCCATGGCCGGGCACACCGCCTCGCACAGCTTGCAGGCGATGCAACGTTCCTCGCCGTTCGGATAGCGGCGCAAGGCATGCAGGCCGCGGAAGCGGTTGCTTTGCGGCGTCTTCTCTTCCGGATACTGGATGGTGATTTTGCGCGCGAACATGTAGCGGCCGGTGACCGCCATGCCCTTGAACAGTTCCTTGAGGAACAGGCTACCAATGAAATCCTTTGCACCCATGATGATCTCTCTCGGCCCTATTTCCAGATAGTCAGCGGCGACATCATCCAGACGCCAACCACCAGAATCCACACCAGCGTCAGCGGCACGAACACCTTCCAGCCCAGGCGCATGATCTGGTCGTAGCGATAGCGCGGGAAGGTGGCCCGAATCCAGAGGAAGAAGAACAGGATGGCAGCCATTTTCGCTGCCATCCAATGGAAGCCGTTGGGCAGGAAGCCGACCGGGGACAACCAGCCGCCAAGGAAGAATACCGAGGTCATCGCCGAAATCAGGATCATGTTGGCGTACTCGGCGAGGAAGAACATCGCGAAGGCCATGCCGGAGTATTCGACCATGTGGCCGGCGACGATTTCGGATTCGCCCTCGACCACGTCGAAGGGCGCACGGTTGGTCTCGGCCACGCCAGATATCAGGTAGACCCCGAACATCGGCAGTAGCGGCAGCCAGTTCCAGGAAAATAGTCCGAGTCCGTAACCGGCAAACAGGCCCTTGCTCTGCGCACTGACGATTTCAGTCAGATTGAGGCTGTTCGACACCATCAGCACGGTGATCAGGCCGAGGCCCATCGACACCTCATAGGAAATCATCTGCGCTGCCGCACGCATGGCGCCGAAGAACGGATATTTGGAGTTCGACGCCCAGCCGGCGACGATGATGCCGTAGACACCGACTGAACTGATCGCCAGCAGGTAGAGCACGCCCGCATCGACGTTGGCCAGCACCCAGCCCGGCGAGAAGGGAATTACCGCCCACGCCGCCAGCGCCGGCGCGATGGCCATGACCGGGCCGAGCACGAACAGCTTCTTGTCGGCCGCGGTCGGAAACAGCACTTCCTTGAAGAACAGTTTCAGGCCGTCGGCGATGGGCTGCAGCAGACCCCAGGGACCGACCCGGTTGGGGCCGATACGAACCTGCATCCAGCCGATGATCTTGCGTTCCCAGAACGTCAGATAGGCGACCGACAACAGCAGCGGCGACAGGATCAGGACAATTTTGAGCAGGGTCCAGATCAGCGGCCATACGGGCTTGACCAACGGCCACAAGGAGCCGAGCAAGCCTTCGAGAAAGGGGACGACCATGGCTTCCATCACGCCTTCTCCACGCTCAGAACGGAGGACATCGCACCCAGGGCGATGGTATCGGCGTGCGCCGCCGCGACGCGAACAGTCCCGTCGGGAAGGCCGGCATCAAGTTCGGCGGCAAGAATCACCGTAGCGCCAGCGCCGACTCTTACCCGCTCACCCGCGCCAATGCCAAGTTTCGCCAGGGTCGTTGCGTTCATGCGCGCGGTCGGCGCCGCCGAGTCGCGCGCCTGCTGCAGGGCGGGTGCGCGCCGCACCAGGACATCGGCGAAGTGGATCGGCACATCGGCGACGCGCTCCAGGCCACTGACGCCTGGCGCCAGATTCAGGGAAACGCCATCAATGCCGTTGTCGAGGCCGGCGACGAAATCAGGATTGCCGCCCAATGCCTCGGCACGCACGTCCTCGCTGCTGTTGTGTTCAAAACCGGCTACTTCGAGCAGGTTGCCCAGTACGCGTAACACCTTCCATGCCGGACGGGCCTCGCCCAGCGGCTTGGCCGCGGCGTAGAAGCTCTGCACGCGACCTTCGGCATTGACGAAGCTGCCCGAAGTTTCCGAGAAGGGCGAAACCGGAAGCAGGACGGCTGCATAGTCGAGCATGGCCTGCGACTTGAACGGGCTCAGCACCACGACAGCCGCCGCCTTGCTCAGTGTTGCCAATGCCTGGGCACCATCGGCGCAATCGAGTTCCGGCTCGGCGCCAAGCACCACGTAGGCCTGACGAGGTTCGTTCAGCATTGCCGCAGCGTTCAGGCCGGTGGCGCCGGGCGTGGCCTTGGCCACATAGCCGCCGACGCTGTTGGCGGCCTCGCCGAGGAAGCCGAAACCGCCGCCGAGCACCACCGCGAGTTGGCGGCCCAAGGCATGCAGCGTCGCCGCTTGCGAATGCTGCTGGGCGAAGTTGC
>Ga0209211_10008367_pt1 | contig 14168 bp, 12 predicted proteins | sample RifGroA2_FD_183992 | JGI IMG/M metagenome (GOLD analysis project Ga0209211, IMG submission 183992) | Groundwater microbial communities from Rifle, Colorado, USA - Groundwater A2 (SPAdes) (version 2) | ecosystem: Environmental > Aquatic > Deep subsurface > Groundwater | place: Rifle, Colorado...
AAAGGAACCTTAATAGATATCGGAAGTTTGAAGGGATTACCCAGTGAGAAGCCTGTATACTTCGTGTCAGGTAGGCAAAGATTGATCCTGACGTCGTTTGCTCCGATCTTTGAATCGCCATTGAACCTTCTGGCAAGTCCGACCGCTACTGAAGCAAACGGTTCCATTCTGTGAAGTAGATCGAGGTCAAAATTGCGCGGATCAACAACGATGTTCTTGAATGGATTGACGAGCTCTACAGCAATCCCAAATCGTCGCTCACAAGCCCTGATAAAGGCGTTGGATTGGGATGCGCCACCACTCAAATAAATCCGTGCGATGTCAGCTTTGATGGTCGTTGCCGCAAAAAAGTCAAGAGTACGCTCTATTTCCGTGACAAGATTTTCTGAAACGCGTTCCTCAAGTGTTCTCACCACTCGCAGCACTGTTGATGAAGAGATTGAATCATCGTCTGCTGTCTTGTAGTGTTCGGCCTCTTCCCATGAAACATTGAGTTGCTTCAGAATCTCTTCTGTCAGAAGCAACCCGCCGAGCGAAATGTCACGCGTAAATGCTGTAATCCCATTCGAGATCACATTTATGTTGATGCTTGACGCGCCAACATTGATCAGCGCAACAATCTCGTTTGGCGGACAGCCATAGTTCAAGTCGAACGAGTTCTGAACCGCGAACGTGTCAATGTCCACGACCTCTGGGGAAAGCCCGGCTTCTTGAACCACATGAATGTAGTCATTGACAACATCCTTTTTCGCGGCCACAAGCAGAACGTCCATCAGTCCCTGATAAGCTTTGGGAATGAGGATTTGGACATCGAGGTTGACATCCTTTAGGTCGAACGGAATGTACTGCTCTGCTTCCCAAATTATTGACTCTCGCAGTTCTTCAGGAGTCATCTCTGGAATTGAAATCTTCTTGACAATAACAGAATGACCTGACAATGAAACAGCGCACCGTGCGCGTTCGCACTTATTCATCTTAGTTATCTCGCGAAGCTTAGCGACGACTGTTCCATGGTTCATCAGTGCACCGTTAACAATGGTTTCCGGCGGCAACATACACTGATCAAATTTGACGAGCTTGAGTCCAGTTCCAGTCTCTGCAAGCTGGCACAACTTGATTGAAGAACATCCAATGTCCAGTCCAAGTAGCGATTTTCGTGACATTACTGTCCCTCCTAAGGCTTTAGCCTTCCGCGTGAATTTATTTGAACACGGAATAGAAATTTAGTCAATAAATACAGCCACGGATCTCGAACAAAAATTGGAGTTTTTGTGAAAATAAGGTCATAATGTAGTATTCACAAGCGAAAGAAAGTTACGGCCTTCGACAAGCTCAGGCAATATATTTTATGAAATTTTTTAGACTTTCACTTATCGCCATCATTTTGATCCTTGCCGCTTACGGTTTGTTTCTTGGTTTTCCACGCTTTACTGATAAAAATATCGAACAAAAGCCGACTGTTGCAACAACTATTTTTCCACTTTACGACATTGTAAAAAACGTCACTGGAGATCAAATCAATGTTGTTTTAATTCTTCCTCCTGGCGCAAGCCCACATACTTTTGAACCAACTCCGACGATTTTGCGAGAAATGAAAAAAGCTCAAACTGTTTTTATGATCGGTCATGGAATAGATGATTGGGCAAAAAGTTTAGTTGAAAATTCGAACAAAATTTTAACTGTTGATAATGGAGTTATTCTTCGTTCAAATGATCCTCATTATTTTCTAACAGGCGAAAATGCGATCCTGATTTCACAAACCGTTGCTGATTCTCTAATGTCAACATTTCCAAATTTAGCAGATGCAATTAGCGAAAATCAAAAGCTCTATCAAATTGAACTTGAAAAAATGGATGAACAAATCGAAACAGAATTAGCAAACGTTAAAAACCTCGACCTCATCACTTTTCACGATGCGTGGTATTATTTTGCTGAGGCATACGGACTAAACATTGCCGGAACATTCGAACCAACTGTTGGTCGCGAACCAACACCGCAATATCTCGCGGAACTTTCACAAAAAATAAAAGAAACTGGAGTACGAGTGCTTTATGCAGAACCGCAGTTCTCAACGCGAGGTATTGAGGCATTTCTAAAAGATAATAACGTCTCTATCGCAACAATTGATCCAGAAGGCGGAGGTACTGAATCAACGTCGTTTATAAACATGATGATTTCAAATGCGCGAACAATCTCAAAAAATCAATAATCAACATCCGATGATACAGGTTAAAAATTTATCGGTTGCTTTTGGTCATCAAACTATTTTGTCGCACGTTTCATTTAATGTGCAACACGGTGAAATTGCGGCTGTCATTGGTCCAAATGGTTCTGGAAAAACTACGCTCATTCGCGCAATACTTGGATTGATTTCTTCTGAAGGAGAGGTCTTAATTGAAAACGAACATCCGTCTCATATTCGCGCGCACGTCGGATACGTTCCACAAAGATTTCGATTCGATCCAGACTTCCCTATCACAGTGAAAGAATATCTGGATCTTCCAAGACCTCATGTTCACAAGAAAGAATACTCGCAGAAACTAAAAGAAGTTGGTCTTGAAGCGTCAATTCTTCACAAACCACTTGGTTCACTTTCTGGGGGACAGCTTCAACGCGTTTTGATCGCGCAAGCTACAATTCATCACCCTTCACTTCTTATTTTGGATGAACCTTCAACAGGAATTGATATTGTTGGTGAAGAGCAATTCTACGATCTACTAAAAGAACAGCGAGATCAACATGGAACAACAATAATTCTTGTCTCACATGACATCGCCGTAATTTCAAGCATTGTTGACCAAGTAATTTGTGTGAATAAAAAGCTAATTTGTTTTGGACCGCCGAAACAAGCACTCACGCAAGAAAAACTTTCAGAGTTGTACGGAAAAAAAGATGCAGCGCTTTATTCTCACCATCAACATCATTAGATATGGAACTGTTTGAATTCCTACAATATCCATTCATGCAACGAGCGCTTGTCGCTGGTATTTTGCTTGGAGTGCTTCTTGCGGCACTTGGTGTGTTTGTAACTTTACGACGCATGGCTTTTTTTGGTGAAGGAATCGCGCATGCTTCTCTCGCAGGAATTGCGATCGCGATTTTGGTTGGAATGAACCCGCTACCGATTGCAATGATTTGGGCTGTAATTCTTGCGCTTCTCATTTTCATACTTGAGCAAAAAACAAAACTTCCGATCGACACAGTGATTGGAATATTCTTCACTTCCTCAATGGCGCTTGGTGTTGTTTTAATGAGCTTCACAACTGGATTTCAACCAGAACTTTTATCTTTTCTTTTTGGAAGTATTTTGTCAGTTTCTATTTCGGATTTGTGGACGATTGCAATTCCAACGATTGTAATTCTGATCTGGCTTTTTTCTTCACAACGACAACTCACGTTTCTTTCTTTATCAGAAGAACAAGCGATTGTTAGCGGAATTCCTGTTCGTTTACAAACTGCTTTGCTGTATATCGCGCTCGCGATCGCAACAGTTTTAGGAGTAAAAATTTTGGGAATTATTCTAGTTTCAGCGCTTCTTATTATTCCGCCGGCCATCAGTCGTTTACACGCAAAAAGTTTTCGTTCGCACATGATCCTTGCTGTATTATTTTCAGAAGTGATTATTGTACTCGGTTTAGCGCTTTCATTTTTATATGATCTTCCGTCAGGCGCAGTGATTGTTTTGGTTGGTGCATTCTTATTTTTACTATCACTACTTTTTTCACATTAAATTTTTGAGAACAAAAAAACTTCCGATCGGAAGTTTTTTATTTTGTCATTTTTTTATCTTTCAGTAAACCACCAATATAAAATCTCTTTTGCAAGCGGGACTGCGGCGTCTGTACTTTCGCCGCCATCTTCAACAATGATTGCGATCGCGATTTCTGAATCCTCGTACGGAGCAAAACCAGTAAACCAAGAGTGGTACTTTTCGTGTCCTGGCGCTTGTGCTGTTCCGGTTTTTCCAGCAACAGACACTGGAAGTCCAGATAATGAACGCGCACTTCCTTGAGTCACAGTTTGTCGCATTCCCTGTCTCACAACAGAAAGAGCGTACGAATCAAGCGACTCAAGCGTTTGAGATGAAATTTCATTTGGAGTTTCATTTATTTTTTTGACAATATGAGGCACAAAATCCAAACCATTATTCGCAATAATTCCAGTCGCGTGTGCCATTTGAAGCGGTGTTGTTAATAAATCTCCCTGCCCGATCGCGAGATGATATGTATCTCCAACATACCAACGCTCTCCTTTAACTTCTTCTTTCCATTCTTTCGAAGGTAAAAATCCATCAGCTTCTGATGGTAGATCAATTCCGGTTGGTTTTCCAAATCCAAAACGCCTTGCGTAATCCGTAATCCGATCAACACCTAAACCATTCAGCTGGTCAAAACCACCGCCGATAATGTAAAAAAAAGTGTTCACTGATTCAGCAAGCGCCTTTCTAACATTTGTAATCCCGTGTCCGCCAGCTTTCCAATCAGGAAAAAACCATTCATTTATTCGTATTCCTCCTGATGAAAGAAAAGAGGTGTTTTCAGAAATTATTTTTTCAACCAATGCCGCATAAGCCACAAATGGTTTGAATGTCGATCCTGATGGAAACTCACCTGAAATTGCTCTGAAAAATAATGGTAGATCAGAATCTTCAGCTAACTTTTGATAAGTGTCTTCCGCAATTCCCTGCGCGAATAAATTATTATCAAAAGTCGGTAAACTCACAAGCGCGTAAACTTCACCGTTTTTTGGATTCAATACAACAACCGACCCTCTAGTTGATCCAACTGAACGCATTGTGTTTTCAAGTCGCGTTTCAATGAACTTTTGAAATTCAGAATCGATTGTCAAAGTTAAATTTGAACCAATAACAGGATCAGCACGCGAAACAACTGATAGTTCCCTACCCCTTGCATCAACTTCAGTAACAATCTCGCCAGGTTGACCGCGCAATAGAGCTTCTTGCGAGCGCTCAACTCCTGTTTTTCCAATAACATCGATTGGTTTATATCCTTTATCTTTCCAAATAGAAAGATCCTCTACAGTCATTTTTCCAGTGTAACCAAGTAAGTGCGAAAGTGACGGAATTGTTTGAGGATATCTACGAAGAGTTGATGTTTGTAAATGAAAACCTTGAAGATTCTTAATCTCAATTGCTAAATGCATCGCGCGTTCAAAATTTATATTTCTTTTTACCGGAATAGCCTCTGTTTGATTTTTTGCGTATTGTGTCATTAACAAATCTAAATCTGTTGGTTGAACACCGGCCAATTTGCTCACTGTATCGAATAACTCATACCGTTCACGTTCATTTTTTGGTAAATCAGCGATCGTCATTGTCAAAACAAAAGAAGGAATGTTTTCCGCGAGTACAATACCATTTGTATCGAATACCAAACCTCGTTGTGGAACAAGACGTTCTGTTCGATATCTATTTGATTCCGCAAGCGCTCGAAAATGATCGCCTTGAAAAATTTGCAGTTGAACTGAACGACCGAGAAAAACAATTAACATTATAAAAAATACTACTAGCGCAAGACGTATTCGCCATAATGTAATAACTGATCCAATACATCGAGTGTTTGGAAGCTGTTCGAAAATCGCAACACCACTTCGGTCTGTGAGTTTTCCAATTGGTCCGTTCTCCTGCAAAACGAACAATCTAGAATGTGGTGATTGATTTGACATTTAGTAATAACGGTTGCGTGAAGGTAAAAACATAACTTGAACAATTTTTCTGATATGAGGCGCAAGCGAAAATAAAATAGCAATAACAACAATCAGCATTCCAAGTCGCTCTGCGTGTGTTTGAAAAAAAACTGACCAGCTATTTGATGTAAAAAAAGCTTCGAACAAAACAAACGTTGCATACGTACTTATTGCACAAGCAATAACTCCGTAGAAAGATCGATTTGAAAAAAGTTGCTTTGAAGTAATTACTGCAACGACCACTGCCGCGAAAATAGGTATGATTGAAAAAGAAATATCGCCTAATTGCATCAAATCCATAAGAAACCCGTAACCTATCATCCACGCAATTCCGTCTGAAATTCCTTGATGCTGAATTAAATAAATGCTCAAGACAAACACAAGAGGAATCGCAGAAAACAATGAAGGAAGTGAACTTATAAAACTTGTTTCAATAAGAAACACAATTAGAAACAAAATTGTCGAAATCGCTACACGTGTCATATTTCTTTTTGAATAAGAACTTGAACTGAAGTGTGCAAGCGTGAATCTACCAATGGTTCAATCACGGCTTCCAAGAATGGTGTGTTTAGTTCTGGACGAACATCATTGATAATTCCAACCAGCAAGCCAGAAGGAATACGTGGTTCAAGCCCAGAAGTCACGACAAGATTATCAATTTCGATGACTGTTTCTTGCGGGATGAAATTTAGTTTTAGCAAATTTCCTGCCATTCCTTCAGCAACACCAATTGTTTGAGATTGATTTAACAAACTTACAGCAGTTGCAACAGCAGGGTCAGAAAGAGTTCTTACTGTTGAACTTTTTTGAGTAACTGAAATTACTTTTCCAATCAACACACCATCTTTTACAATCACTGGATCTCCAACTTTTATTCCATCCTGTTCTCCTCGATCAATTGAAAATGTCGAGGTTTGGGTCGTGTTGGATCGCGCAATAATATTCGCCATTATAGATGAAAAATCTGAACGTTCAATGTAAATCAATGATTCTTTCAGTTCCTGATTTTCTTTAATGAGTTGTTCATATTTAGCCTTATCAATTGAAAGCGTGACCAAACGACGTTCAAATTCTTCTTGATTTGGCTGTTTGTAAAACCATGTGCCAGCTTGTGCTAAAGGTCGTTGAATAATTTGAATTCCACGCTCAAACCAACCTCTTGCAAAAATTAGCAATAGCGCAATTGCTATTACAGTAAAAAATAAGCGAGCGCGACGTTTCATATAATCTACAGAATGCTTCCTTCAGTTGCTGAAGGAAGCGAAATGTCTTTGAGTAGATCCTCTTGATCAAGAAGAAAACCAGCTCCGCGAACAACTGATGTCAGTGGGTCATCAGCAATTCGAACCGGAATCGCGGCTTGTCGAGAAACTAGTTTATCTAATCCACGAAGAAGTGCTCCTCCGCCAGTTAGAACAATTCCACGTTCATAAATATCGGCTACAAGTTCTGGAGGGGTCGTTTCAAGCACAGCTTTGATACTATCAACAATCGTTCGAACTGAACGCTCCAATGCTTCACGAATTTGAGTGTCATTCACAATAATTTCCTTTGGAAGTCCAGTTAGCAAATCTCTTCCACGCATTTCCATTTCAAGCGGCTCGTCTTGTTCAATCGCAGTGCCGATTCTCATTTTAACTTTTTCTGCAACGCGTTCACCAAGAAGTAAATTAAACACATCGCGGGCGTATTGAATAATATTTTTGTTCAATTCGTCACCGGCAATTGGAAGCGACTTCCATGTAACAATCCCAGCAAGAGACATAACAGCGATTTCAGTTGTTCCTCCACCAAGATCAACAATCATCATTCCAACTGATTCGGAAAGTGGAAGTCTGGCACCAAGTGCCGCAAGCATTGGATTTTCAACAAGAAAAACCTGACGTGCTCCAGCAGAGAGAGCCGCGTCTTCGATTGCTTTGCGTTCCACCTCTGTTGTTTCAAGAGGAACACCGATTACAATTCGAGGTCGTGGAACAATTGTAAATGACTCTGAATGAACTCTGTCAATGAAATACTTAAGCATTTTTTCAGTGACTTCAAAGTCGGAAATCACACCTTTGGTCAGTGGCTTTGTCATTTCAATGTGAGGAGGGTTTTTTCCAAGCATGTCTTTCGCATCTTTTCCAACTGCTAAAATTTGATTTGTACGGATATTGATGGCAACAATCGAGGGTTCGTTTATAACAATGCCGCCGTCTTTTGAGTAGACGAGGGTGTTTGATGTTCCAAGGTCAATTCCAAGGTCTTTTGAAAAGCGTCCAAAAAACTTGTTGAACATATAAACCTGTCGTTTATTGTAATAGAGACAGACGGGACTCCTTTTTCTTGGCCTTTGTACATAGAGTATAGGCAGAAAAAGTGTCCCGCAACTGTCTCTTTTGACCTAAAGTGGTTTACTGGGTGGTTGGAGGCTGAAGAGAAGGTTAAAATGAAGTACTTATAAAAAGATTTTACTCGACAACAAAAACAACAGCAAGCCCGCTGTTGAGTATATTTAGTGTTCAAAAGGATTGGCCTCGACGGTTGGAAAAAAAGAGCTCAATCAATGAAACAAGTATGACAAGTAAAACGGCTGACCACCATCGCATTAAATCAAAAGAAAGAAGCAACATGGCACAAATAAATAATCCTGAAAAAATAACACTCTGCCTTAATGCTCGAACTGTCTGTCTATAAGGTATTCCATCTGGGTGAATCCACAAACGAAGTAATGTTCCAAATAGAGCAGTTGTTCCAAAAAAAGCGATTGCTAAAGTTAAATAGAAAAGCAAGTATCCCGTGAAACTTGTCGCAACTGGATCTGTTGTATTAAGAACAAAAACCCAACCGATCCAAGCCGCGACAGTCGCAAGTGTCATTATTATTAAAAACCACCGAAATGTCATAGCGCTTTACTTATGCGATAGCTAACTTTGATTATTTTTTGTCCTGGAAATTCTGTCTTTAAACAATTCAAAATTTGAAATTCATGTTCTGAAAGATATTGAGCAGTTGACGAGTGAGAACTTTCAATGGTTAAAATATTGTCCTTCAAAGAAACAGCGCGAGCGTCGGAATTCTGTTCTTGAGGTAATATTCTAGCGATCTCTTCATTTGCTTTTGTGACAACTTGTGTTGCATTAACTTGTGTTGAGACATTTGCTCGTTTTAGCGCGGTTGTAAGCAAATCACGGATTGGAGTTAAGGTCATAGTATCATTCTATCTTAAATTTGCCTGAATTCACAGATGTCAGCAAAGTCACAATACTGACAATGAAATCCCGGGGTTGGAGGAAAATGACTTTCGCGAATTCGCGCCACTCGATCAACAATATCTTCTTGCAACTTCAGCAAATCATCATCTGTTCCAAGAAAAGAAACGACAGAGTTGTCTTCCAAGTACACAAAAGAAAGTTTTTTCACGTTTAAGCCAAGCACATCGCGCGCGGCAAGCTGATACAACCATAATTGTTCCTTGTCAAAACGTTCGATTTTTTTTTCTGTTTTTGGATTTCCTGTTTTGTAATCTATGATTTCAACTCCGTCTTCAAAACGATCAATTCGATCCATTCGGCCTTTCAAAACAATGTCGCCAATCTTATATGTGTATCCTTGTTCAAGCGCGATCGGTTCAGGAGGATTTCCTTTCAAAGATGAAATGTAAGAAATGAGTTGCTCCCTTCCCTTTTTTCGATATTGTTCTCTTGCTTTGTCATCCTGATACCAATCGTCTTGCCAACACGTGTTATAAAATTCAATAAGCTCATCAATTCCAACTGGTAAACCGTCTTTTGATGCGACTTGATTTTCTTTTGCAAAAAGTGATGTTTGTCGCTGACCACTTTTCTCCAACCAAGCCAAGAAATATCGATGCAAAGTATTGTGCATTGTTTTACCAAACGAAAATGTCCATTTTCCAAGAACTGGAACCCGAAGAATATGCGCGAATTTATATTGCAACGGACAAGTTTGAAAAGCCGCGAGTTGTGTAAATGAAAAGCGTTTAGGAGTATATGAACGAAGATTTTTTTGTTCTTCAAGTTCCACAGAAGTTTGTTCTTCGTCAAATAATTCAATAGTATTGACTTCTACATTCTTGCCACGGCTAAAACCGTGGGCTACATGACCCACTTCCTCAATCCCCGCCTCCTCTAAAAACCTCGACGACTTTCGTGTTCGCGCGCCGCCGTAATCTTCAGCTGACGTAAAAAATAAACCTTCTTTCGCGCGAGTCATTGCCACATAAAATAACCGTCGTTCTTCCTCGAGATGATGAAGCGCGTCGTCAAGTGTTTTTTCGTTTTTCAAAAATTCGTCAGGAAGAGGAATTGCTTCGCCTCGGCGTTGAGTCGGAAACTTACGATCAACAAGATTTACAACAAAAACATATCGAAACTCCAATCCTTTTGCGCCGTGAACAGTCATTATTCTTACCATATCAGGGCCTGCTTCTAAATCAACAGCAATCGAACCTTCTTCTCCGGCGTCTCGTTCAAACTGAAATTCAGCCAAAAATTCGTGAAGTGTTTTGTGCGGAGCTCTACTTTCGAATGATTTCAGTCTTTGAAAAAACTTTTGAAGATAACCGAATATTTCTTGTTTACGCGCGTCAGATTGACGACTAATCACATCGAGGTATCCTGACGTTTTTAGTATTTCCAAAAAAATTTCCGTAACACACTTTGTCGTTGAAGTTTGTTGAATTGAATTTATGAAAGACAAAATCCGAGCATGAGATTCTGACTTTGTCATTAACATCGCAACATACAAACTTTTTCCTTTGCGTTGCGCAAGACGATTCAATTCAGCGATTTCAATAGCAGATAGCGACCACATCGGTAAAGTCAGGACTCGATACAAACTCGGGCTGTCATGTGGCTGATCAATCACGCGCATAAGAGCCATGGCATCCAAAATTACCGACTTATTATAAAGTCCGCTCAATGCCAAAAACTGATATGGAATGTTGTGACGCTCAAGCGCGTGCGCAAAATCTGCTCCAGCGGAATTTGATCGAACAAGAATTGCAAAGTCGTTCCACACACACACTGGATCAGATTCTTTTAACGATAAAATCTTTTTAACAACAGCGCCAACTTCCTCTTGTGAACTCCCGCAATGAATATGATCTATGACACCGGTATTTTCTTTGTGCGCTATAAGTTTTTTTGACAATACTCGTTGTGCCTGCGCTTCAAGACGATTTGGATTATTGTGTTGAATAAAAGAATGCGCACGATCCAAAATCGCTTGAGCACTTCGATAATTCCGAATTAGAACAACACGAGTCGCGTCAGGATAATCTGATTCAAAACGAAGAATGTTTTCGATTGACGCTCCACGAAATTTATAAATAGCTTGGTCATCATCTCCTACGACTGTTATATTTCGATTTGGTTCAGAAATCATTTTGACAAGTTCATATTGAGCCGCGTTTGTGTCCTGAAATTCATCCACAAGTATAAAACGATATTTCGTGCGGACTTCACGCAAAACATTTGGACGCTCTTTCAAGAGTTTTATCGCGTATAAAATCAGACCGCCGAAATCGAAACTGTCATGCGAAAGCAAGATTTGTTGATATCTATGATAAGCCGATGCAAGTTCATGAATGCGCTTAAGCTCAACGACTCGATCATCACTTTTTTGTAAGGAATCAGTGTCAGCTTCAAGTCGTTGAACAAGTGACAAATAATCGTCAGATGAAATCGCGCGATCTTTTGCGCGAGAAAAATGTTGAAGCAAAGCTTTTAGATATTTTGTTGGATTACCAAGCGGTCGATAATAATCAAGTTCGAATTCATCAAAATGCTGACGAGCAAGAAGCCATGAATCAAGTTCAGTGAGCAATTGAAAATCGGGGGTCAAACCGATCTGTGTTCCATAGTCACGCAAAAGACGTTCACAAAATGAATGGAATGTTGAAATTTGAAGATCAACGTATCCATAAGGCAAAAGTAAATCAACACGTTCTTCCATTTCATTCGCGGCTTTGTCTGTGAATGTGAGCGCGAGAATATGTTCTGGCTTTGCAAGTCCTTGTTCAATAAGCCATGCAATACGGCGAGTGATAACAGTAGTTTTCCCTGTTCCAGCGCCAGCCACAATCATAAGCGGACCGTTTGTGTGAGTTACGGCCTGAATTTGCTCTGGGTTTAGGTCGTCAAGAAGTGAGGGCATGTTGACGTTATAATATCAGAGGAGGACAAGGTGCGAAAGAAGACGTGGTCGCACCATGTCTCCGGGCCATCGGACTGTCGCCGCTGTTCCCTTCGACATGATGCAACCACTTCTTAATTTATAAGTTTTGTCGAAGCTAACAAAAAAGCACCCAGTTTGGGTGCAGAGAGACTAACGCCTCGTGTCGATATCAAGGCCTTCGTCGTTTGGTCCGAGACCGTCATCAGCTCCAGGATCGTCGTCGTCATGACGATCGAGAACGTCGATTTCGTAATTTTCATACCACAGAGCCCAGAGACGACGGTCGATTTTGTAATAGGTTCCACCTGCTTCTGTGTTGATGCGAAGCAAACAAGTGACTTCGATTTTAGAATCGAGATTGGATTCTTCCAATCCGCTTATCATGTCGCGAATCTGTTGAACCACGTCAAGTGGAGCTTCGTGGCCGAGCGCGATACATGGCGTATCCACGATCAGAATGATCGGCAAATCAGGATATTCCTTTCGTGCTTCCTTAATCTGCTGTCGAAGGAATGATGATGCTGTATCGCTGTGAGTACACGCCAAAAAGCCATCGGGAAGCCTTGTCGCGCCTCCGAGAACAGCGATGACAATCGACCCTCTTGCGAACTTCTCTTCTTCGACATTTTCGGAGCAACAAAGTATAATCGCCGGCATGGAAAAATCGCAAGGAACGGCTTTGATAACGTGACCTTTGACCATTTTGATCACGAACCCGAGATCTGCGGAGTCTATGACCCTATTTGACATGGCTTTCTCTCTCCTTCTTTTGCTTGAACAAACAAAGCAAGCAAATGAGAGGTTACATCGTTCACATCACTTTGTACAGAGTATTGACAAAATACTGATTTTGTGCTAACTTTCTTACGTTAAAATTGTTCTTTATCAAATGGGTTTATCTTGGCTTTCTTTTGGCTTAATTTAGATAAATGGGTCAAAAGAAGGCCAAGGATAACCCTTAGGCCAAATATGTGTCTATCTGTTATTGGCAGTAATATGTTTGGTAATGGCACCGAATGTAGAGCTGTTTGACAGCAGATGCAAGGAGAAAAAAGATGTCTGTGATCACTGTGGAACAGTTGGGCGAGCTCATCGCCCAGTCAAAGGCGGGGCGTGTAACCCGTGAGAACCTGCAGGCTTACCTGTGCAACCCTGTCGGTGTTGATTATTCCATATCCGTGGACTATGGAAAGTCAATAAAGGAAATGCTTTTGGCCGGTTCCTACTACTTCGATGACGAACGTACCTTCGACGATGATTTCAGCACCTACACTCGCTATGAAAACTGTCCTAAAACGGTTATCATGGAACTCGTCCATTTGGAGGGGATTACTTCCGAAGCAGTGCTCAATCACCTCAAGTCGAACAAAATGAGGCCGGCGATGATTAAGGAGTTTCTTGCGTTCATGGCAATGTTCCCCGAAATTCAGAAAAAGTATGCGGTCGTGTGCCTCGGTTCGTCTTGTAGCATCCCAAACGGTTGCCGCTGTGTGCCTTACATCTACAGCGGGAGAAAGTATGTTTCCTCCGACCGTCCCGAACTTCAAATCAGAGATTTCGATGATGCTTGGGGTATAGGCTACCGCTTCCTGGCCGTATCATGTCCTATCTTCTGACCCTCTGGGTCATCGCGCCTCTTGGCCTAACTTTAACCTTCTGATCCTATCAGAGGCCTCCCACGAGACAATCACTTTTGTCTCGTGGGGCTTTTTTATTTAAAACATATGAACAACTAGTCTGCATAAGGCCTGACAAGAGATCACTCGATTTAGACCGTCTGTTACCGGTCTTCGCACGGGATGATAAACAAAAAAGAAAAAGCACCCGATTTGGGTGCTAGAGACTGACTTCCTCGAGTCTACGCGTGTGTTGATTCACAATTCCTGTGATTAAATGCACGCGATCTTTGAGATCAGGAACCTCGTCCTCAATAACACTCAAAGCAAACCTTGAAAGCATGATGACCTTCTCTGTTGCGCGAGGAACGTCGTATCCAGCTTCCTCTCGATATGGAGCACAAGTTAGAAGAACAATCCCATCATCTGGCACACGACCAGCTTTGAGATTATCAGCGATAAGTTTCGCCGCGGTTCGAATTGGCTTTGCAAGATCAGGATCAAACGGGCCCACCAAGAACGCGAGGTTCAAGATATGCAACCAATCAAACCCTCTCCCAGCACCAATAATGCGCTCACGATGTTCGGCTTCTTCAATTGGCCGATTCGATTTTCGCACTTCAGCGATGTGTCGAACATTGCCAACAGCAAGCGGAAGCAAAT
>Ga0209211_10008368_pt1 | contig 14167 bp, 15 predicted proteins | sample RifGroA2_FD_183992 | JGI IMG/M metagenome (GOLD analysis project Ga0209211, IMG submission 183992) | Groundwater microbial communities from Rifle, Colorado, USA - Groundwater A2 (SPAdes) (version 2) | ecosystem: Environmental > Aquatic > Deep subsurface > Groundwater | place: Rifle, Colorado...
GGCGCGCTCATCGGGCGCCACCCGCGGATGCAGGAGGTCTACAAGACGATCGGGCGCATCGCGGCGAGCGACGTCACCGTCCTCCTGCGCGGCGAGTCGGGCACCGGCAAGGAGCTGGTCGCGCGCGCGATCCACCACTACAGCCGGCGCGCCGGCCGGCCGTTCGTGGCGGTCTCGGGCGCGGCGATTCCCGGCACGCTGCTCGAGTCGGAGATGTTCGGCCACGAGCGGGGCGCCTTCACCGACGCCAAGGAGCGCAAGCTCGGCAGGCTCGAGCTGGCGCACGGCGGGACGCTCTACCTCGACGAGATCGGCGACATGCCGGTCGAGCTCCAGACCAAGCTCCTCCGCGCCCTGCAGGAGCGCACGCTCGAGCGCCTCGGCGGACACGAGTCGATCCGGATCGACGTCCGCGTGCTGGCGGCGACGAACCGCGACCTCGAGGCGCTGATGAAGGACGGCCGGTTCCGCGAGGACCTCTACTACCGGCTCAACGTCGTCAGCGTGCACCTGCCGCCGCTCCGCGAGCGCCGGCGCGACATCCCGCTGCTCGTCGAGCACTTCCTGGCGAAGCACGGCGCGGCGCTCGGCGAGCGGGGCGTGGCGCCGGAGGCGCTCGACCGCCTCGTCGGCCACGACTGGCCCGGCAACGTGCGCGAGCTGGAGAACGTGATCCAGCGCGCGATGGTCATGGCGACCGGCGGCGTGATCCTGCCCGAGCACCTGCCGATCGGCCCCGTCTCGGCCGCGGCGTCGGTGGCCGTGGACGCGACGCTCGAGGAGATCATCGAGAAGAAGCTGATGGACTGCGTGCGCGGGCTCCGGGAGCACGCGAGCGCCAACCTCTACGACCTCATGATCGGCCTGGTCGAGAAGCCCCTGCTGCGCGCGGTGCTGCGCGAGACGGGCGGCAACCAGCTCCGCGCCGCGCAGATCCTCGGGATCAACCGCAACACGCTCCGCAAGAAGCTCGTCGAGCACGGCATCGACCCGGAGGCGCTCGGCGGCTGAGCGCTCAGGCGCGGCGGTAGAGCTCGCCGCCCTCCTTCCTGAACTCCTCGGCCTTGTCCCGGAGCCCCTGCGCGAGCGCCGCCGCCTCCTCGGCGATGCCGTGCTGCGCCGCGTACTCCCGCACCTCCTGCGTGATCTTCATCGAGCAGAAGTGGGGCCCGCACATCGAGCAGAAGTGGGCGAGCTTCGCGCCCTGGGCGGGCAGGGTCTCGTCGTGGAACTCGCGCGCGGTCTCGGGGTCGAGCGAGAGGTCGAACTGGTCCTCCCAGCGGAACTCGAAGCGCGCCCTGGACAAGGCGTCGTCCCACTCGCGCGCCCGCGGGTGGCCCTTGGCGAGGTCCGCGGCGTGCGCGGCGATCTTGTACGCGATCACGCCGTCCTTGACGTCCTTCCGGTTGGGCAGCCCGAGGTGCTCCTTGGGCGTGACGTAGCAGAGCATCGCGGTGCCGAGCCAGCCGATCATCGCGGCGCCGATCGCCGAGGTGATGTGGTCGTAGCCGGGCGCCACGTCGGTCACGAGGGGCCCGAGCGTGTAGAACGGCGCCTCGTGGCACACCGCGAGCTGCCGGTCCATGTTCTCCTTGATCAGGTGCATCGGCACGTGGCCGGGGCCCTCGATCATGACCTGGACGTCGTGCTCCCACGCGAGCGTGGTCAGCTCGCCGAGGGTCTCGAGCTCGGCGAACTGGGCCTCGTCGTTGGCGTCCGCCTGGCAGCCCGGGCGCAGGCCGTCGCCGAGGGAGAAGGCCACGTCGTAGGCGGCCATGATCTCGCAGATCTCGCGGAAGTGCGTGTAGAGGAAGCTCTCCCGGTGGTGGGCGAGGCACCACTTGGCCATGATCGAGCCGCCGCGCGAGACGATGCCCGTCACGCGCCGGGCGGTGAGCGGGATGTAGCGCAGCAGCACGCCCGCGTGGATCGTGAAGTAGTCCACGCCCTGCTCGGCCTGCTCGATCAGCGTGTCGCGGTAGACCTCCCAGGTGAGCGCCTCGGCCTGGCCGCCGACCTTCTCGAGCGCCTGGTAGATCGGCACGGTGCCGATGGGGACCGGGGCGTTTCGCAGAATCCATTCGCGTGTTTCATGGATGTTCCGGCCGGTCGAAAGATCCATGACCGTGTCAGCGCCATGTCTGACAGCCCAGGTCATCTTCTCGACCTCCTCCTCGATCGAGGACGCGACCGCGGAGTTGCCGATGTTGGCGTTGATCTTCACGAGGAAGCTCCGGCCGATGATCATCGGCTCGGTCTCGGGATGGTTCACGTTGGCCGGGAGGATCGCGCGCCCCCGCGCGATCTCGTCGCGCACGCGCTCGGGAGCCAGGCCTTCGCGCAGCGCGACGAACTCCATCTCGGGCGTGACCTCGCCGCGGCGCGCATAGTGGAGCTGGCTGACGCGGCGCCCGGGCCGGGCGCGGAGGGGGCGGCGCACGCTCGCGAACCGGACGCCCCCGAGCGCGGGGTCCTCGTCGCGCATCCGCCGGTACGCGGACGTCGGGCCGGCGAGCTCCTCGACGTCGCCGCGCCCGAGGATCCAGGCGAGCCGCAGCGGGGGCAGGCCGCGCTTGAGATCGAGCGCGGCGTCGGGATCGGTGACCGGGCCGCTCGTGTCGTAGAGCCTGAGCGGCGGGTTGCCGCCCGAGAGGACGATCTCGCGCATCGGGACACGGATGTCGGGTCGAGACCCGGCGACGTAGACCTTGCGGGATGCAGCCATGGGGCCTCCCTTCGCTGGCATTAACCAGGTCAGGTTCATGCGGTCGGCGGCGGCGAGCCGCCCTCTCAGCCCGGTTCCCCGAGCTCCCGCGGTTGTCCGAGAACCCTCGGTCGACCGGAAGGTTACGCCTGATGAGCCACGCGATCAAGCGGGCGGGACGGCGGCGCCGAGCCTCCGGGACGGCCCGGCCGTGCTATGATCGCGCGCGACCCTTGAGGGCGTCGATGACGATCCGCTTGCTCCCCCCGCGACCGTACCGCGTCCTCCGATGAGCGTCCTCCCGGGCAGCGCCGTCGTCACCGGGGGCGGCTCCGGCATCGGCCGGGCCATCGCCCTGGCGCTCGCGGCCGGGGGCGCGCCCGTCGCGGTCGTGGACCTCCTGCCCGAGGGCGCGCGCGAGACCGTGGCCGCGATCACCGCCCGGGGCGGCCGCGCGGCGCTCGTCGAGGCCGACGTGAGCCGCTGGGCGGACGTGGACCGCGCGATCGGGGCGGCCGTCGGGCAGCTCGGGCCGCTCGGCATCCTCGTCAACGGGGCCGGCATCCTCGACGGCTACGAGCCGGCCGAGAGCATGTCGCCGGCGCTCTGGGAGCGGGTGCTCGCGATCAACCTCACGGGGACCTTCCTCGCCTGCAAGCGCGCGCTCGCCGAGATGCTGCCGCGCGGGCGCGGCCGCATCGTGAACATCGCCTCGGTCGCGGGGCTGGTCGGCTCGGGCGGCGGGCCCGCGTACACGGCGTCCAAGCACGGCGTCGTCGGCCTCACGCGCCAGCTCGCGATCGCCTGCGCGGCGCAGGGGGTCACCGTCAACGCGATCTGCCCGGGCGTGATCGCCACCGCGCTGCGCGCCACCTCGACGCGGATCCTCGGCGCCGACGCGCCGGTGATGCGGGGCGTCGGCGGTGACGACGCCCAGATGCGCGCCATCACGCCCGCGGGGCGCCGCGGCACCCTCGAGGAGGTCGCCGCGGCCGCCTGCTACCTCGCGAGCGAGGAGGCCGCGTACGTCACGGGCGCGACGCTCGCCATCGACGGAGGCTGGACCGCCCGCTAGGCGCGCGCCCGCTGCGGGGCCCTATACCCCACCGGGGTATTATCCGGACGGGCGCGGAGCCCCCAGCGATGGTGTTTTCGCTTCCCCTCCCCTCGTACATATGGTAGTAATACCCCCGGGCAGTCAGGGGCGAGTGGCCGACCACCACCAGGAGGAGGGAGAGCCGATGGCGAAGAAGAAGGCGTTCGGCGGGTACTCGATCTGCTTCAAGGGCTGCAAGGACACGATGGAGGCCGTCTTCGGGGGCGCGCCGATCGGGCCGTCCGACATGACGAAGAAGATCTGGGGCTACGTGAAGCGGAAGAAGCTCGCCGGCAAGAAGTAGGCGCGCGGCGACGACGACACGCCGTCTCGGGCGGCTCGCTTCCGGCGGGCCGCCTTTTTCTGTACACTCCGCCCGGGAGGTCACCATGATCGTCAAGGAGACGGCGCGCTCGACGTACCTCGACGTCGCGCGGATCGCGTGGGAGCCGACGCGCTTCCCCGGCGTCGACGTGAAGCCGCTCTACCAGGACGCGTCGGGACGGCAGACCTCGCTCGTGCGGATGGCGCCCGGGGCGCGGCTGCCCCGGCACCGCCACGTCGGGATCGAGCAGAGCTACGTCCTCGAGGGCTCGCTGGTGGACGAGGACGGCGCGTGCGGCGCGGGCGACTTCGTGTGGCGCCGCGCGGGCTCGGTACACGAGGCGTGGTCGCCCGACGGCTGCCTCGTGCTCGGCGTCTTCGAGCAGCCGAACGAGTTCCTAGACCGGTAGCTGGTCGAGCCCGCGGACCACGAGGTCGGCGGGCAGGCCGAGCTCCTCCTCGGGCGCCCCGGCGCGGTTGCACCACGCGACCCGGTAGCCGAACGCCTTCGCGCCCGCGACGTCCCACGCGTTCGAGGACACGAACAGGAGCTCGCCCGCGGGGACGCCGAGCGTCTCGGGCCCGAGCGCGTAGACCCGCGGCGAGGGCTTGTAGGTCCGCACCGCGTCCACGGAGATGATGTGCTCGAGGTGGCGGCCGAGCCCGCTCGCGGCGACGGCCGCCGCGAGCATCCGCGGCGCGCCGTTCGAGAGGATCGCCCGCGGCCGTCCGGCGAGGCGCGCGAGCGCGGCCCGGACCTCGGGGAAGCACGCGAGCGAGAGGTAGGCGTCCATGAGCCGCGCGAGCTCCGCCTCGCTCGCCGTGAGCCCGAGGCGGCGGACGGCGTGGCGGAGCGCCGCCGCGGTCACGGCCCAGAAATCCTCGTAGCGGCCCATCAGCGCGCGCAGCCACGTGTACTCGAGCTGCTTCTGGCGCCAGGCGGCGGACAGCGCCGCCGGGTCCGTGGTGATCGCGCGGCCCGCCTCCACCACGGCGTGGACGTCGAACAGCGTGCCGTACGCGTCGAACACGTAGCCCCGGATCGCCACGGGAGGTCCTCCTGCTCGCCCGCTCGGGCTAGGGGGTCGCGGCGCGGCGGCCGCGGACCGGCTTCTTCGGCGCCGGGCGCGCCCGCCCGTCGGCCCGCTCGAGCCCGGTCTCGACGAAGGCGTAGCGCAGCAGCGTCTTCGCGTCGAGGAAGGACCGCGCGCGGCTGCGCGCGCCGAGCACGACCATGACGAACTGCTGGCCGTTGCGCCACGCCGAGACGGCGAGGTTGTAGCCGGCCTCGAGCGTGAACCCGGTCTTGAGCGCCTGCACGCCGCCGGGGTCGTTGAACAGCGGGATGTGCCGCGTGTACACGCGGCCGTTGAAGATGAACGTCTGTCCGCCCAGCATCGTCCGCGCGGCCGGGTAATCCCGCAGGAGCCGCCTGGTGAGCCGCGCGAGGTCGCGCGCGTTGCTCCGCTGGAGCGGGTCCGGCAGGCCGTGGGCGTTCGCGAAGCGCGTGCCGCCGAGCTCGAGCTCGCGGGCCTTCAGGTTCATCCGCGCGACGAACGCCGCCTCGTCGCCCCCGAGGCGCTCGGCGAGCGCGGTCGCGGCGTCGTTCGCCGACGCGATCGCCACGCCCTCGAGCAGCGTGCGGAGCGGCACGTGCTCGCCGGCCCGCAGCCCCATGCGGTAGCGCGGCGTCTGGGCCGCGTTCGCGCTGACCTGGACCAGCTCGTCCAGGTCGGCGCGCCCCGCGTCGACGTCCTCGTAGACGAGGTAGAGCGTCATGAGCTTCACGAGGCTCGCGGGCGCCCGGTCCTCGTCGGCGTTCTTCGCGTAGAGCGTGCGGCCGCCGGGATCGAGCAGCACGACCGCCTCGGCGGAGAGCACGAGCGGCCGGCCGTTCAGCGCGGGGGCGCGCCCGTTCTGGGCGGACGCGGCGAGGGGGGCCAGCACGGCGGCGAGCAGCGCCAGCGAGGCGAGGGGACGCGGTGGGTGCACTACGGCCATTCTAGCGAGCGGCCGGAGCGGCCAGCAAGCAAAAACCGGTCAGCGAACCGCCTGCTTCAGCTCCTTGGAGGGCTTGAAGCGCGGGGTCCGTCCGCCGACCGTGACCGACTGGCCGGTGCGCGGGTTCTTCATCGTCCGCGGCTTGCGCCGCGCGACCGAGAAGGTACCGAAGCCGACCAGCGTGACGGGGTCGCCACGCTTGAGCGAGGCGCGGACGCCCCCGAGCATCGCGCGGACGCCGCGCTCGGTCGCGGCCTTCGGCCAGCCGGCGGCCTGCGCCATCCGCACGATGAGGTCCGACTTCGTCATCGCGCTACATGCCGAAGGCGCCGCGCGCCTCGTCCATCACCGTCTCGTCGATCGTGGCGTAGCCGTGCTCGGCGGCGAAGCGCTCGATCGCCCGGCGCGCCATCGGGCGGATGAACGAGGGGATGCGCTCGACCCGCGCCTCGGCCTCCGGCGTCCACGCCGCCCCGGCGGGCGGCGCGACCGCGCCCTCGCCGACCATCGCCGCGAACGGGCAGCCGGGCCCCTCCGCCGAGCCCGCCTCGCCCGCGAACGCGTCGGGCCGGGGGCTCGCGAGCGCGCTCCGGAGCTGCTCGAACGGCTGCGCGGGTCCCGCCGGGCCGCCGACCCTGACGCCGAGGCTCTTCACCATCTGCGTCTCGAAGGGGTTGGTCAGCATCGCCACGCGAAAGCCGCACTCGGGGCAGCGGAAGGTGACGGTGAGCGAGCCCTCGTCGGGGCCCGCCGTCTCGTGGAGCTTCATGGGCTCGTCGCAGTCGAGGCAGAGGAACTTCATGGCCGGGGCATTCTATCACCATCCGCGCGGAGCGCGCGGGGGCGGAGCCTCGGCCAGGCGCGCCGCGCCCCCGGCAGCTGGAGAAGCAGGAGCGCGCCCGCCGCGAACGCGAGCCCCGGCCACTCGCCGCGCGCGAGCCCGCGCAGCGCCAGGGTCGAGAGGTACACGTACGCCGCGAACCGCGCGCGGGGGTGGCGGCGCCAGAGGAGGGCGGCGACCACCAGCGCCGCCGCGCCCGAGAGCCACCAGCGCAGCGCGCCGAGGGCGAGCGCCGCGTAGCCGAGAAGGGCCGCGAGGAGCAGCAGCGCGGGGGCGGGGCGGTCCGGGGATGTCAAACGCAACGGCCTATGGTACGGTGAATCGCCGGTGCCGGGGTAGCTCAGAGGCAGAGCAACTGATTCGTAATCAGTAGGTCGCGGGTTCAACTCCCGCCCCCGGCTCCAGTAACTACAAGGACTTCTGGAACACCCCCACCTCGGCGACAGGCCCATGAGTGATCTCTTGAGTGATTTTTTCGGCGGGCTGCACACGCCGCGCTCGGTACCGGATCATTCGCTGTGCAGTGCTGCGATGCGGCTGATGCGAGGCTGGCACCGTACCCTCGCGTCAGGTCCGGTTGCCGGGAGCGCGTGCTACACGCTCCGCTCTGGATGCGTTTGTCCTGGTATCCTATTGCGGAGCACGGCCACTCTCAATGTCGCGAAGCGAGACGAAGCGCCGTCACCCAAAAGGCCAAGTAGGCCCAGAGGACAAAGAACGAGAGACACATGGGCCAGGACGTGCCGTGATCTCTGACTGGGTGTTTCAGATCGCCCTCCTGATTGTTGGCATCCTCGGCAGCGGTGCAATTTGGCACTTCTTGTCGCAGCGAGAGTTTCATTCAGCCCTCTGGGTTGGTTTTAGCGGGGCAGTCTTACTCTTGCTGGTAGTGGCTTTGTACATACGCAATGACCTGATTCGCCGCGAGACGTCAGCGAAGGCAAGCACGACGACCAATACTGCGAGCGTTGCGCCGTTCAGCGCGGGAGTGCGCTCCGCAATGATTTATGACGGCGAGGGACCTTTAAGCCTGTACATGGTCGGCTACGACTCGATGTACGGGAAGACTGCTTCTCCGGTCTTCTATTTGATGCACATTCGGATCGTCAACCAACAAGACATTCCGGCTACTATCGAAGCGTACTCAGTAGCTGTTAGCGCTAACGAGACCGGGCCGTGGGAGAACCTCATGCCCATCCCTCTGTTGAGTTCCGACCTTTACGCCTTGGGTATACTTACTTCTGGCGTTGGTAGACTTGCTGTACCGCGTGGCGCGTATCGCTTGGGCACACCGATGCGACCAGAAGACATGACTCATGCTGCGCTTCTCAATCCGCAACCAAAGCTGGAATCTGAGCTTTTAGGAAGAGAGATTCAGCCGCACAAAACCATTGGCGGTTGGGCAGCATTTGATTTACGGAATCGCAGCGTCAGAACAGTGAGAAACTATTTTCGGATTACGCTACGCGACAGCGCCAACAGGTCCGTTGTCAGCATCGCGCCAACCCCTCGGAGGCAGCAACAAGATTCTGAAACTGATACCCAAGTGGGGTTTATCGATAGGGCTGGGCCAGTGGTTGATATCAGTCAGTTTCACGTGAGGTACTACAGTGACCCGTATTGAGCACAGCACCACGGCACTTGCTTTCACTTCCCCTTCGGCCCGCGCCGGGCGCTGCCAAGACGAGGGCGTAGATGGCGGGGATCCCAACTACCCGCCCTCTTCGCCGAACAGGTCTTTCCGCGCCGCCGCCATTACGGCAAGCTATGCGTCTCGCGCGATATCGTACTGCCGATCTGCCGATTCACCCCGGCTCCACCTTTCCGCGCTACAATCGCCTGGCGGCGCCGCCGTCCACTCCCCCCCCGAGGAGCGAGCCATGTCCGAGCTGGGGCAGCGCGAGGAGATCCGGGTCCCGGGGATGCCCGAGCCCATCAGCCACTTCACCCACGTCGTCCGCGCGGGCCGCCTCGTGTTCGTGTCGGGCTGCTCGCCTCGGACGCCGCGGGGCGCACCGTCGGCGGCGCCGACCCCGTCGCGCAGGCGCGGCAGGTGCACGAGAACCTCCGGCGCTGCCTCGCCGCGGCCGGCGCGACGTTCGCCGACGTCTGCAAGGTGACGGTCTTCGTGCGGCACATGGCGGACCGCGAGAAGATCAACACCGTGCGCCGGGAGTACTTCGGCCCGCACCGCCCCGCGAGCACGCTCGTCGAGGTCTCGGGCTTCGTGCGCGACGACCTCCTGCTCGAGATCGAGGCGACGGCGGTGCTGCCCGCCTGAGCGTGGCGCGCGCCGACTCCCTGTGTGCGCGCGCGCTCGCCGCCGCGCGGCGCGGGCGCTTCGCCGAGGCGGAGGCGGCCTACCGTGACGCCCTCGGCGCGGACCCGGGCCACTTCAACGCCCGGCTCGGGCTCGGCCTGATCCTGCGCCGCCTGCGCCGGTCGGCCGAGGCGGAGGCCGCCTTCCGCGCGGCCGCCGCGGCGCGGCCCCGGGCGGCGTCCGCCCACGCGGAGCTCGGCGGGGCGCTGTTCGAGCAGGCGCGGTACGCCGAGGCGGCGGCGGCCTACCGCGAGGCGGTCCGGGTGCGCCCCGACTTCGCCCGGGCGCACCTGGGGCTCGGGATCGCGCTCACCCGCCAGGGCGCCTGGGCCGAGGCGGAGGCGGCGCTGCGCGACGCCCTCCGCCTCAGGCCGGAGGACCCCGTCGGCCGCGCGAACCTCGCCACCGTGCTCCGCCGCCAGCGCCGGCCCGCTGACGCCGAGGTTATCCAGCGCGAAGCTCTCGCCGAGGCGCCGGCGGCCGCGACGCACGCCGACCTCGGCGGGGCGCTCTTCGAGCAGGCCCGGTACGCGGAAGCGGAGGCCGCGTACCGGGATGCGCTCGGCCTCGAGCCCGGCGACGCGCGGGCGCGCGCCGGGCTCGCGATGGCGCTCGAGCGGCAGGGCCGGACGCGCGAGGCGATCGCCGCCTATCACGAGGCGATCGCGCGCCGCCCCGACGACTGGTCGCTCCACGCGCGCCTCGGTCTGGCGCTCCGGAGCCGCCGGCGCTTCGCGGAGGCCCAGGTGGCCTTCCGCGAGGCCCTCCGCCTGGCCCCGCACGTGGCCCGCGCGCACCACCACCTCGGCGTCGTCCTCGAGCACCAGGGGCGCGTCGAGGACGCGCAGGCGGCCTACCGCGAGGCGATCCGGCGGGAGCCGCGCCACGTGCCGTCCCACATCCGCCTGGCACTCACCTTTAGGCGCCAGGGCCACTGGGCGGAGGAGGCGGCCGCGTACGCCGCCGCGCTCGCGCACCGGCCCGACGACGCCGCGCTCCACGCGGCGCACGGGCTCGCGCTCGGCGCGCTCGGCGACTACGCGGGCGCCGCCGCCGCCTTCCGGCGGGGGCTCGCGCTCGCCCCGGAGGACGGCGACCTCCACTACGAGCTGGGCGTGGCGCTCGGGCGGCAGGGGCAGCACGCGCTGGCCGAGGCGGCGCTGCGCGAGGCCGTGCGGCTCCGGCCCGAGAGCCTGCGCGCGCGCGGCAACCTCGCCCTCGGCCTCGGCCGCCAGGGCCGCCACCTCGAGGCGGAGGCCGCCTACCGCGAGGCGCTCGCGCTGCGCCCCGAGCACCCGGCGCTCCACCGCGGCCTCGGCGTCTCGCTGTACTGGCAGCGCCGCCACGCGGAGGCCGAGGCGGCGTTCCGCGAGGCGATCCGGCGCAAGCCCGAGTACGTGCGCGCGCACTCGGACCTCGGCGAGCTGCTCGCCGAGGAGGGCCGCCTCCCCGAGGCCGAGGCCGCCTACCGCGAGGCGCTCAGGCTCAAGCCGGACACGCTCGTCGCGCACGCGGCGCTCGGGCGCGTGCTGCTCGCCGAGGGTCGCTTCGCGGAGGCGGAGGCGGCGTGCCGGGCGGCGCTCGCGGTGAGCGTCGACGACGTCCGGGTGCACGTGGCGCTCTGGGACGCGCTCGAGGCGCAGGGCCGGTACGCGGCCCTCGAGGCGGCGGCCGCGAGCGTGATCGCGCGCTGGCCCGAGCACGCCGACGCCCACGCCCGGCTCGGGCGGGCGCTCAGCGAGCAGGGGCGCGACCGCGAGGCCGCGCGCGCCCTGGAGGCGGCGGTGCGGCTCAACCCGGCGATCCCGAGGTTCCGCGAGGCGCTCGCCCGGGTGCTAGCGAAGCTCGAGTAGCCGCCGGAACGCCTCGAGATCCTGCGGCGGGACACCCTCGCGCGCCTGGACCTTCACGTACACGGCCGCCGGGTCCTCCTCGATCGCGCGGCTCACGCGCGCGAAGACCCTGACGAGGCTCGCCGCCTCCTTCTCCGCCTTCGCCCGGGCGATGGGCCCGGCGAGCTTGCCGAGGACCTCGAGCAGGCGGCTGTCGAGCTTCAGGAAGCCGGTGACGCTCGTCGTGATGAGGGCACGGCCGTCCGCCGCCGGCCGGGTCGCGTACTCGAGGACGACGACCGCCTGGCCCTGGATGCTCGGCAGGATCCGGGGCTGGTAGCGGCCGCGCGCGTACATCACCCGCGTGCCGTCGGCCGCGTGCACGACCCGGAAGCGCCCGACGGCCCCCCAGCCGTCGTCGAGCCAGAGGCCCTCGGCATCGCGCCAGATCCGGTAGCGCGCGAGCCGGAGCGCTCGGGTGACGTGCGTCGCGAACTCCGGGTGGTCCAGCAGGAACTCGAAGACCTCGCGCCGCGCCACGAAGGGCTCGGCCTGGGCGTTGGCGGCCACCGACGCGCTCCGGGCCAGCTCCAGGAGCCGGGCGCGCTCGGCCGCGGGGATCCCGTCGGGCAGGGCGAGCCCCGGGGCGCCCGCCCGCGCCGGGGCGGCGGCGAGCGCGACGGCGAGGAGCACCGCGCCCGGGAGGCGACGCGAGCGGCACGTGGCCACGGCCGATTATGTCATGGCCCTTGACGTGGGCGTCCGGTCTCCGTAGTCTCGGGGCCACTTTCCACGGAGACCGACTGGCCGCACGGTTCCGCGCCCCGCCCGGGGCCGGAGGGGAGATGTACGCGCACCTCTACGCGATCGTCGAGGACCTCCCGGCGCCGTGGCGCCCGCCGCCGACGCCCCCCGTCGTGCTCACGCGCGTGGCCGGGCTCACCGCCGTGACGAGCCCGGCGGAGCGGGTGCCGGCAGCCTCCGCGCCCGCGCTCGCGCGCCACGCCGAGGTCGTCGGCTCGGTGCTCCACGCCCCCGCCGTGCTGCCGTTCCGCTTCGGCATCGTCGTCGCCGCCGCGGACCTTCCCGGCTGGATCGCCGCGCAGGCGCCGAGCCTCCGCGCGGGCCTGGCGCTGGTGCGCGGCTGCGTGGAGATGGACGTGAAGCTCCTGCGCCTGCACTGCGCGCACGCCGTCGGCCGCGCCTGCCCGGCGTGCGCCGACGGCGCGCCGGACGCCGACGGGCTGCGCGCCCTCGGCGACCGCCTCGTCGACCGGGCCGGCGTCGCGCACTGGCGCTACCGGCGGTCGGGCGCCGAGGGCAACGGCGCGGCGTCCGTGGCGTTCCTCGTCCCGCGGCGCGAGGTCGCGGCGTTCCTCTCGCGCATCGCGCCCGTCGCCTCGCGCGCCGAGAGCATCGCGGTCGTGCCGACCGGACCGTGGCCCCCCTACTCCTTCGCGCCGCCCCTCGAGCGGCTGCCGCTCGCGCCGGCCGACGGCGGGCTCCCCGGCGGCGCCCGGACCCCGGCCCGTGACGCGCCGATCCCCCACCGCGCCGCCGGGGGCGGGGCCGGCGGCGTCTTGCCGCCGCGCACGCGTTCGGGGTAGGCTGGGCACCGCTCCGAGGAGGCTTCGATGAAGCGACTGCCCTGCGCCGCCGTCGAGGCGCTGATGCACGCGCGGCCGGACGCCACGCTCGAGGCGGCGCTCGAGGTGTTCGAGGTGTTCGCGAGCGGATCGCTCGCGGACGAGGTGTACGTCCTGGACGACGTCGGCGGCAAGCGGATCGCGATCGCGCCGACGGCCCTCAAAGAGAAGTACCGTCGGGGGTGAGGCATGGCCATCGTCGTGATCTCCCACCAGATGGGCGCCGGGGGGCCCGAGGTCGGCACGGCGCTCGCCGAGCGGCTCGGCTACCGCTACGTGAACAACGAGCTGCTGCTGGACGCGGCGCGCCGCTACGGGCTCGCCGAGGAGCGGCTCTCGCATCTCGAGGAGTCGAAGCCCACCCTGTTCGAGCGCTTCGACAGGGAGACGCGTCACCACATCACGGTGCTCCAGACGACGCTGCTCGAGTTCGCCGAGCTGGACGACGCCGTGCTCATGCGCGGCGGCGGGCAGTGGCTCCTCCGCGGCGTGCCGCACGCGCTGCGCGTGCGCATCGTCGCGCCGTTCGAGCAGCGCGTGCGCCACTGGATCAAGCGGACGGCGGAGGTGAGCGGGGAGACCCCGAACCAGCGCGCCGCCGCCGACTTCGTCCGCCGAGACGACGCCGAGAAGGCGGGGCGCATGCGCTACCTCTACGAGGTGGACGTGGCGGACCCGTCGCTCTACGAGCTGATCCTCAACACCGAGAAGCTGACCCACGCGGCCGTCGTCGAGATGCTCGTGGGTCTCGTGCGGCGCCCCGAGCTGGCCACGACGGAGGCGGGCCGGCGGCTCGTCGCCGCGCGCGCGCTCGCCTCGCGCGTGCAGGTGGCCCTGGCGACCCATCCGGAGACCCGGCGCTACCGGTTCACCGTCGAGGCCGAGGACGGCGTCGTCACGCTCGAGGCCACCGCGGGACTCGACCGGGCGGTCGAGGTGGCGCGCACGGTGCCCGGGGTGCGCGAGGTGCGGGCCCAGCAGGTCGAGATCCCGCCGATCCCGCCCTTCGTCGCCTGACGCCGGCGCCGCCCGGCGGGGTGTCGGAGTAACCGACGGCAACGCTGATGACCGGTCGCCGACCGCTCGGTGTTCCGCTTCGAGCGCGGGCTTTGCCCGCGCAACGGATTCCCGGGGGGAGGCTTCGGAAGGGGGGCGAAGCCCCCCGCCGAGTTTCCTAGCGCGGGCGGCGGGGCGGCGGGCCCTCGGAGAGCCCGCGGTCGGGCGCCTCCGCGACCCGGAGCTCGACGCTGCGCCGCTCGCGCTTGCGGACGATCTCGAGCTTCACCGTCTTCCCGGGGTCCGCCTCGGCGGAGAGCCGCTGGAGGTGGCGGTAGTCGTCGACCGCCGTGCCGTCGAACGTGACGACCACGTCGTTCGGCGCGAGCCCGGCGGCCGCGGCGGGG
>Ga0209211_10008370_pt1 | contig 14165 bp, 3 predicted proteins | sample RifGroA2_FD_183992 | JGI IMG/M metagenome (GOLD analysis project Ga0209211, IMG submission 183992) | Groundwater microbial communities from Rifle, Colorado, USA - Groundwater A2 (SPAdes) (version 2) | ecosystem: Environmental > Aquatic > Deep subsurface > Groundwater | place: Rifle, Colorado...
TTCCAGATGGGCCTGTGGCGCAGTGGTAGCGCGCCTGCTTTGCAGAACCCTTTTTTCGCCTCCCGGGCAGACGCTCGGCGAAAAAAGCGTTCACGGAAAAACGAAAAAGGGTTTCAAAAAAGCAGGAGGCCGGGGGTTCGAACGAGAAACCCAATAGTTTTTCAGAAGGTGGGTTTCTACGGTACTTCCTCCCTTTCGAAACATGGAGAAGCGCCACCGAAAGTCCCCCCGGGTCCATCAATCCAATTCTAGAATATATTGACGATGTCAGTAAAGAAATCCCAATCGGAACCGTTCACGTTCACTGAAGCCTTGATACCCCAATCCTTAGTGCGTTTATCCACCATTGTGCCCACCGTGTAATATCCATCTAATGTGAAGTTGCTTCCGGAACGGTTGATTTTGGAGAAATACACATTTACCCGGTCTGCGTTTGTGCCATGCCCCCACAGGTGGCTGTAGCCTAAGCCTGCCCTGGTCATTGAAACCATGCTGATCCAAATTGCCGTCTGCACTCCAGCTGTCTTGAAATCCGCGAGCTTTCCGTAGTCCAAGCCGACATTTATTTTTTGGTTGGAAAAGGTCCAGTAGGCGTTTGTCCGGTATTTGGTAAACGTTCCGCTCCACCTAGTAAACCAATCGTCAGCGGCATTGCCGAATGGCCATGCAGCAACTGTGCAGGACACGCCTGTCCCGTTTTTTCCTTCATTTAATACTGTGCCCATGAATGCGATGCTGCCCGCGGAGAACCGCACTCCTTCAAAATGCCTTACTCCTGGACCACCCTTGTCAGTTGCCTTAATGCCCCAGGTGAAGGAGAGATTCCTCAATGGCCCTGCGGTGCTTACATTTGTGCTGGTCAATACATAGCGCCCTCCGTCATTCGCCCGGGTAAGGGAAATCTTCCAATCATAGGGATTTTCACCAATTGTCCTAATGCCCATGCTTATGTCAGCAATCTGGTCATCCATTACACGCTTTGTCACACCTGTCTGAAAGCTTGTGTTCAGTATGGTAAGAATCCGGTTCACCATGTCTTTTGCTGCAACTTCGGTGTTCTGGTCTGGGTTCTTCAGATAGTTGTCAATCATCACCTGGTATGCCTGTGCTTGCATTTCCAATGTCTTGCGGTCAATAAGCGCCGGATCAAATGGATTTTTTGAAAAGTTGGTTTCTAATCTCAGATAACTCTTTTCGCCAAGGAATGTTTTGCCAAGCGGAATTTCAACCAGCCCTCCACCAATAAGCGTCTTTTTATCCCTGTTTTCCTTGGTAAGCCCGCCCCACAAAGCAGCCTTAACGTCGTCTACCTTGTAGTAGCCCCTTCCGGTGAACATTTCGACAGTCCCGTTGTCTGAGAATCTTGCGAAAAAGCTGCCACCGAGCTCGTCCTTGTTGAATATCGCATCCTTTCCAGCCATCTGCAGCCCGGCATATTCTGGCCCGCCAAAAGCAAAGGAATGGAATTTGCCCAAAGCATCATAGCCAAATACCCAGGTATTCCCAGTGGGGGACCTTTTCCGCCGCTCATCCCAGCTGATCTCTTCCTTCTGGTTAACCAAAACTCCGCCATAAACCATTTTTGGGATATAGTTGGTGCCTTCCTCTCGTTTGTTGTCAAAGACGTAACCCACCGCACCAACATAATTGTCGCTTGGCGATTTCTGAATGAGTGCCCCGATCTTGTCGTTCGAGCCCAGCTCGAAGCCGAACAGCAGCCCCCGCCTGTCCTTATCCTCCTCAACATTATCCTCTCCAGCCCTCTGGTAATCCACAAATTTTTTCTTGTCAAGCTCGCCGCCGACCCGAAAGGTCACGAAATCGCTCACTTGATGCTGGTGTATAACAACGTACCTGGCAAGCTCCTTGGAAAGTTCGCTCACCCTCTCATTTTCACTGGACGCAAAGGGTATTGTTCCGACCAGGTTCTGTTCCTTGTAGGCTATCGTGCCCATGTCTGCTTGGTCAGAGTTTCTGGTGATTTTTATTGTCTTATTGATTGAATCCCTGGTTGCCTTGTATGACACATTATTTTCGTCAGTGAAATTGTACGTGGTCAGGCTCGTATTTGTGATGAAGTTGTACAGGCTGTCCAGCGTGGTCGATGCCACGTTGATTCCCAGCCCGGCGAGCCTTGTGCCGAGCTCTTCTTTGGTGATGTTTTTCGCTTCTGTCAGAATATCCAGGTTAAAGCCGTTTTTCACAGCATTATAATTCACTGAGCCAACTTCGAAATTAGATGTTGTTTGGCTGGGGCTTGTCAGGAATGAGTATATGGTATTGAGCTGGGAAGTCGTTGGTGTCAGTCCCAAGCCGCTAAGCTCAAGGCCAATTTTTTCCTGTTCCATGATTTTTGGCTTCTCCTCACTTTTTATGTCGCCGGTTTCCGTCTGGTCAATAAGCACCCTGTCCCACCAGCCTCTGCCGTGGGTATATAGATCAACCTTCAAGTCCAGTTTCCTAACGAGTTGCTCCAGCTTCTCATCTGAAAGCGTGGATGCTTCGAAGGGAGTGATGCTGATCTTGTCCAGTTCGCTCTGTTTCAGGCTGAAATAAAGCGTATAATCAGCTGGGCCATATCCCCGCAGGCTGACCAGCGCGTCTTCGCTGACTGGCTTGGTTATTACCTGCCTGTTGCCTGAAGTAGCATCGCTTCTGGTCGCTATCCTGCTCCAATTTGCAAGGAGCTTGTGAATATCGGTTCCAATCACTGTAAAATTGTTGGCATATGCGCTGTAGATGCTTCTTGTCTGGTCCAGCCCTTGCTGATTTGTGGAAGCAACATTGAATCCGCCGCTGATGCTCCCTCCAGTCTTTGTATCTTGTGCTGTGAATTTCGGACCCCAGCGGATTGTCTTCCTCTCAGTTTCCACTCCGCTGCCTATGACATCCAGCCTGAAGCGGTCCGCGCCGAATTCCTCATACTCCTTATACAGTTTGCCGAATTCAGTTCTCCTGAACCTATCCAGCGACTCAGTCGGGAGCCTCCCCATCATCGTGTAGCCGATTGGCTGGATATTTGACCATTTGATTGTTGGCGGTTTTTCCTCTAGAAGCCTTTTTGCTCGCTGGTATTCCATCAATAGGTTTTTTGGATCCAGGATTGAACCGAATTCGGGCTCATAATATTTGAAACGCTCCTGAAGGGGCTCAGGCGCAGTGTTCGAGAAAGCATAACTGTCCATCATTGCCGCGGTATAACTGATGTCAAAATGCTCCAGGCCAGTCTGCGAAACATTTGGGTTCCCCATCGAATGCAGGCTCTGATACACCATGTCCAATGCGTCCAAACTCGGGGGTTTCGAGATCTTGTCCATATACTCGAACGCAGCTTTTGTCCTGTCAAGGTCCGATCCGAATGTGGAACCGAATTTAGACTTGTAAAACATCCAAACGTCGCTTGTCATTCCAGACAGCTGACTGGTAAATGCCTCGTCCTGCCTGAAACGCAATAAATAATATGCGTCGAGTGTTTCTATGCTCTGCAAAATGGTTGCTGCCACTATAGAAGGCATTCTTCCGGTTTTCGTGTCAATTGAAAGGAAGAATGAGTTAACAGCGCTTGATACCTGCGGATATACCTTTATGGTGCCGTATTCAAGCTCGATCCTAAGGGATTTTCCCGTCTCATCCACAAAGAAGTCAGCTTGCTTTCCTCCTTGTTCCAGCATTCTTTTGAGCTTTAAAAGCTCTTCCGGGAGAAGCTGAGCAGTGCCCAACCTGTTCGAAAGAATGCTCAAGGTGCTTCTTGGGTCGGTCGCATCAAGATTTCCCTCTTGGTTCACATCTCCAATGTTGTACGCCAGCTCGACTGTGAATTTTTCGTATTTATTCAGCTCAGTTAACATCGTAACTTCCAAATGGTCTCCGTCTTTCCGAATATTTGCAATCTTATTGCTACTGTCATTGTTTGGGTCTTCTCGTAAAAGGTATTCTCCCAAAGTTCCCTGTTCAAGGTAGTCCCCTAGCTCATTCTGTTCAAGATATCTCCCTATGATAGCGGACCGCTGGGAGGGATCCAAATCGATGCCATTATTGTGCAATCCCACTTCAATTCCAGCAAGGACGTCTTCTGTTTTGATTGACATGGGGAGCGTGATGGTGGGCGTCTGCCCATAGCCTGCGATTGCTTCCAGATTTTCACTCTGCCACAGGGTATCCCACATGCTGCATATGTATTTTCCATTTTCCATCTTTAGGGAATAAATCAGGCTCGCAATCAGCAGCATATCCGAATTTTCAAGAAAATCCCGTGAAACGTCAGAATAGCGCTCCTCGAATTTGCTCCAGCGGTCGCGGTACTCCAAGCCGGAAAGCCCGTTCACGCCTACCAGCTCGGTATAGAACAGCTTTACTTTTTCATAAGTGCTTTTGCCAGCCGGGTCGGATTGCATGTCCGAAAGGGGCAAATCCAGCAATTTGCCCTTGTCTCCAAACCGCGATTCAAGAACAAGCGATATGGCAATCTTCATGCTCGGGTCAGTTGCCTCGGCCTCAATGGTTTTGAACGCTCCGTTCACGATTTTTCTAAGCAGATCCGTATTTTCCGGATTTTCCAGGAATTCTTCCTTTAATTTCTCAATTTCTTTTATGCCGTTCAAATACAGATCGACATCGGCTCTGTCCAAGGGAGTTTTGCATGCCCATGCCTTGATGAGGATATCCAGCCCCTCCATCATCCTTTCCGTCCTTGCCAGCTGCTTGAATAGCGCTTCAACGACATTTTTTGCATCTGTATTGGCCTTGTCCGGGATATCTGAGTCCAGCCCTCCAAATTCCTTGATGAGATCCTCGGCGTGGCCAGTCAGCAGCACATCTTTCATTTTGGTAGGCAGGAACGCCACTTTGTGGTGGACGCTGCCAAGAAGGTTGGTTTCCAGTTTCTCGGTAAGGTCTTCGCAATTTTTTAAATACGTGGCCTTGGTTTTATCCAGTATTTTGTTGTCATCTTTGATCTTGTTGTACGCCTCGCCAAGGAGTCCGCTGTGCTTCCCCTTCTTCTCGTCGAAGCACCAAATGGAGTTTACAAAATTCTCAATGTTGATTGCCACTGATTCTGTATTGCTATAACGGTATTCGAAGAATTCGCTCCTTATTCTTGACAACTTTCCGTCATTTTCCAGCCGTGTCGCTTCCGTCAGACTGCCTTGCAGGTATGCTGATGGGCTTTCGGAGTTCAGAAAATCCTTGTTTTTCAAAAGCGAATTAAGGAATTGCCAGGCGCGGGTTTCGCCGCCGCCTTCCAGTCTCCTTAGCTGCTTGCCCAGCTCTAATTTTACAGCAACGAAGTCCATTTTTGCCCCAAGGCTGGTTATTGCCTTGTTCAGGGCGTCTTTGACCAGCTGCCAGTTTCCCTGCTCAATCGGATCGTTCTGTGTCTTTGTCCGGTATTTCATACAAAACCCCGCGCATTTCATCCGGATGGGTTCCCTGTTTCCTCCCAATAGGGAAGCAGAACCGAAAGTCCCCCCGGGTCCATCAATCTACTTTCCGAATATTTCCGGGAAGGCCAGGAACTGCCAGTTCCCTGCGTTCACGGTAAGGCTGAGCCTGGCGCCCCAGTTGTTCGTGCTTTCGCCAAGCACCTCGCCCCAGTTGTAATAAGCATCCAGGTTCACGTTGCTCCCTGACAGGTCGGCCTTGGTAAGGTAGACGTTCACCCTGTTGGCGCCTATGTCTTCCCCCCACATGTGGCTGTAGCCCACCCCTGCGCGGGTCATTGCCATGGTGCTGATAAGGAAATCGGTCTGAATGCCCGCTGTCTTGAAATTCCCCAGCCTGCCGTAGTTCCCCATTATTGTATACTTCTGGTTGGACATGCCGAGGAAAACATTGCTCCGGTCCTTGGTGAAAGTGGTGCTCACCCTGCCAATCCAGTCATCTGCAGCATCGCCGAATTTGTGGATAATGGTATTGGAGAGCCCGGTCTTTCCCATCTCGTCATTTATCACTGTGGCCATGAATGCGGTGTCTTCAAGGGCGAACCTCAGCCCTCCGAAAGACCTTATTCCAGGCCCCTCCTTGTCAGTGGTCTTGATGCCGAATGTCACGGAGGTGTTCCTGAAAGGCCCGACCTTGCTGATGTTGGTGCTGGTCAGGAGATACCTGCCTCCGGTGTCAGCGCGGGTAAGGGAAACCTTCCAGGAATAGGGGTTTTCGCCCAATGACCTCATGCCAATGCTTACGTCCCTAATCTGCTCGCGGATGACTAATTCGGACTGCCCGGTCTGCATGCTGGTATTCAGTATGTTGATCATGCGCGAGATCATCTGGTCTGCAATGTCCCTGTTGTTCTGGGTCGGGTCCTCGCGGTAACTGTTTATCTGCTCTTGCAGCTGTTCAGCCTGTTCCTGCAGCCGTGCGATGTCCTCCATGGTCAGGTCTTTCAGCAGGGTGTAATTCCCTTCAAAAGTGACCCAGGTGTTCTCGCCCACCCTTATGTCCACCACTCCCCCGCCTATCAGGGTCTTCTTGTCCTCGCTCTCCTTCCTCATCCCGCCCCAGAGCCCTGCCTTGAAGTCTTCGGACTTGTAGTAGCCCCTTCCTGTGAACACCTCGAGCGTTCCTGCGTCGGACATTTTCGCAAAGAAATTGCCGCCAAGCACGTCCTTCTCAGTAAACACCCCCTTGCCGCCCACCTGGAGCCCTGCAAAATCCTTGCTTCCAATGACAAGGGAATAGAACTTGTCCACGACGTCGTAGCCTCCGAAAAACACATTGCTTTGCGGCGTTCCGATCGGTGCCTCGTTCCAGCCGATCTCCTCTTCCTGGTAAGTGATCGCCCCGACGTAAGCCATTTTCGGCTTATATTGGGCATTCTTCAAGTCAAACGCAAAGGACAATATCCCCGCAAAGTTGTCGCTTGGCGATTTCTGGACCAGGGCAGCCACCTGGTCGTCCGAGCCCAGCTGGAAGCCGAACAGCAGCCCCACCCTGTCCTTGTCCTCCTCGATATTCTTCTCGCCCGACCTTTGGTAGTCCACAAATTTTTTCTTGTCAAGTTCCGCCCCCACCAGCACGCCAAAGCCCCCAAACTGCTGCCTGTGCATGACAAAATACCTTGCCAGCTCCATGGAAATCTCGCTCGTCCTTTCTGTCTTGTATGACACGTAGGGTATCGCAGTGACCAGGCTCTGTTCCTTGTAGGCTATTGTGCCCATGTCTGCTTGGTCAGAGTTCCTGGTGAATTTCACCGTCTTCTCGCCTGAATTCCTGGTTGCCTTGTATGACACATTATTTTCGTCTGTGAAATTGAACGTGGTCAGGCTCGTATTTGTGATGAAGTTGTACAGGCTGTCCAGCGTGGTCGATGCCACGTTGATTCCCAGCCCGGCAAGCCTTGTGCCGAGCTCTTCCTGAGTTATGTTCCTCTCAGTCGAAATGTTCAGGTTGTTTCCGTCCTTTTTGGCTGTGTAACTCACACCGCCAACAGTGAAATTCTGTGGCGTTGTGCTGCTGCCTGTGGCGAACAGGTATAGTGTGTTCAGCTGGGAAGAAGTCACGGTAATCCCGGCTGATTTCAGGCTTGTGTCCAAATCCTCCTTTGTTATGTATGTCGGGATTGTTTCCGCTTTGACATCGCCCCTTTCCAGCCTGTCAATCATCACCCTGTTCCAGTAGCTTCCGCTCCGCACATAAAGGTCCACCCGTAAATCCAGGTATTTGACCAGCTGCTCGTTTGACATTTTCGAAAGCTCATCCTCGCTTTTCTGTTCAAATGCCCTGCGGTTGAAGCTTACTGCAAGAGTGTAGTCCGCATTGCCAGTTCCCTGCAGCCTGACATTCGCATATTCAGTTACTGGCTCTGTCGTCACTGTCTTGTTGCCCGAGGTGGCTGTCCGAAGCCCCACATTCATTGAATATTTGGCAAGAAGCTTGTAGATATCAATGCCCATTGTATTGAAGTTGCTTGCCTCAAGCCTGGTCCTGTACTGGTCTTGGTCCAGCCCATCCTGGCTCATGGAAGTAATGCCAAAGCCAGTGCTGAGCCTGCCTCCTTTTTTGGGGTCCTCCAGGCTGGCCCTGATGTCCCCGCGTATCAGCTTCCTTTCGGTTTCCCTGCCTGACCCAAGCAGCTCCACCCTGAAGCGGTCTGCGTCAAAGTCCTTGTATTCCCTGAACAGCTCGCTGAATTTATCCCTCCTGAACCTGTCTGTGGATTCAGTCGGATACCTGCCCATCTTCCAGTAGCCTTCAGGTATGTGGTTTGCCCATCTCAATGCAGGAGGCTGCTTGTAGATTTCCCTCATGCTTTCGGAGTAAAATGACCGCGCGTTCTTGGGCTCGAGCATGCTTCTGAATTCTGGCTCGTAGCCCATCATGAAGTATTCCTGCAGGGGCTCTGGCGCAGAAAGCGAATAGGAATAATTGTCCAGCAGGGTGGCGAGCCATCTCGGGTCGTGTATCTCCAGCCCCATTCTTGATATATTGGGGTCAGCAAGCGTAAGGAGCTTTTGGTAAGCCATGTCCAGCCCCTGGAAGTCAGGCGGGCTTTTTATCCTGCCCATGTACACAAATGCTGCGGCTGTCCTGTCAAATTCCTCAGTGGTTGTGCCGAACTTGGAGCCAAAGGGCGAATTGTAGAACTGGGCAAGATCTCTATTTATTCCATAAAGCTCGGAGTTGAATCCGCCATTCTGCGCAAACCTGTAGTCATAGTACGCATTCAGGGTCTCAATATTCTGCAGGAAGGTGGCAGGAACAACCGAGGGCACACTGTCTCCTTTTACGCCAATTGCAAGGATGAATGCGTTCGCAGAGCTTGAAATCTCTGGCGAAACCTTTATGTTGCCGAATTCAAGCTCGATTTTGACGGATTTGCCTGTTTCATCCATAAAGTATTCGGCCGGTTGCTTGCCCTTGCGCTCCAGCATCTTCCTCAGGCTTGAAATCGCGTTATCCGTCCCCTCGCTTGTCAGGGTTATGTCGAATTTGTCAAGCTCATGGGTTAGCTGGTTCAGCGTTTCATCCATGTCATATGTCAGGTCGACAGTGAATGACTTGCTGGTGCCCCATATGTTCACTTTCAGGCTGTCCCCTTGCACTGTGATGACTGCGATCTTGGTGCTGCTCGGATTGTTGGGGTCCTCCCGCAAAGTGTAGGTATCTGTGTATGTGTCTGAAGCCCGCTGGTCAAGGAAATTCACCACAATATCATTCAGCTGCTCGGAAGTGAGGGTTATCCCGTTTATCTTGAATGCGTTTTCCAGGCTGGTCTTGGTGTTCTGCTCGCCCTTGGAGTCGTCATAGTATATCGCCATCCGCTGGGAGAAGAGCTGAGTGCCATATCCTGCCCCGCTTTCCAAGCCAAGCCTCTGCCAGAGGTCTTCCCAAACCACGCACTTGTAGTTCCCGCCCTCCCTTTGGAGAGAATAGAGCAGGCTGGCAAGAACCAGGAGGTCGGACTTTTCCAGGATCTCATCGGAAATGTCCGAGTAGTTCGCCTTGAACTCGGTCCAGCGCCTGGCATACTCCTTTCCGGAAAGCCCGTTTGCGCCCAGGAGTTCCTTGTAAAACAGCTTGGCTTTCTCATAGGTGCCTATGGGGGTTACATTGGTCTGCATGTCCAAAAGGGGCAGGTCCAGCAGCTTGCCCTTGTCCCCAAAGCGCGACTCGAACACAAGGGAGATGGCTGCCTTGTTGACCGGATCAGAGGCAGCCTTCTCAATCATCTTGAAGACTTCCTCGGAGAATGTGCGGAGCCGGGAGGGATCTTTTGTTTTATTAAGGAAATCCTCCTTGTATTTGTCCAGCTCCGGAACTCCCTGGAAATACATGTCCATGAATGCACGGTCCAAGGTAGTGCCGTAAGTGTATGACTTTATGGCAAGCTCCAGCCCTTCGATCATCCGGTCTGCCTTTGTCAGCTGCTTGAAGAAGCTTTCAACCTCTGTCTTGGATGAGGTTATATTAGTGTTGTCGTAAATCTTGGTCAAATTGTCGAACAGGCTCACGATTTTTTCCCCGGCATCCGTCAGTAGGAAGTCCGACCGCACTCCCTGCTTGCTTTCCGGCAGGAATGCAGGCCTGTGGTTCACGCTTCCGAGCAGGTAATTCTGCAGATTTTCGGCAATACCCTCGCACTCCTTCCTGAACGCCTCCTTCTTCTCATCAAGCACCTTGTCGTCGTCCTTCAACTTGTTGTATGCCTCGCCAAGGAGCCCGCCGTATGTGTCATTTGCCTTGTCATAGTACCAGAAGGAGTTGACAAAATTCAAGATGTTCCTTGCGACAGACGCGCTTTCGGTGAAGCCGTAGCTGATCTTGGACTGGACCGGGACAGTGGTCTCAGGGGGCGCAATTTTTTCCTGCCGCATCGCCTCCTCCAGGCTGCCCTGCAGGAATGCTGCAGGGGCTTTCGAAAACAGGAAATCCTTGTTTTTCAGCAGAGCATCCAGGAAAAGGTACGCCTGGGTGCTTTCGCCCCCGTATCTCAGGTTCCTCAGCTGCTTGTTGAGCTCGTCTTTGACGTCGTTGAAATCCTTTTTCGCGTTGAGGTCTGATATTGCCTTGTTCAGCGCGTCCTTGACGAGCTGCCAGTTGCCCTTCTCGGCAGAGCCGTCCTGCCTTGTTTTGTAGACCATTGAAAACTACCTCCGAAAGCGTCATTCCTCCTTGAACGATACGAGTATTTTCATCAGCCTCTCCCTGTTTTTCCCGATGTCCTGACTTCCCATTGATTCGTAGAGGTCTTTCATGCCTTCCGCATCCTCCACGAATTTCCCAACGGCATCCTTCCTCTCGTTCGGGTTTATGGAAAGCGTCCCGTACATTCTGATGAAATCCGCATCTGACCAGAGCGCATCAATCCAGGTTATGCCCGAGGAAAGCTCCTTGCCTTCGAATTCAGGGTACTTTGAAAAGACAGTCTCTTTCTCTGCTGTTTTTTCAGGAACGGTAACTTTCGGCTTTTCCTCAAGCACCGCTGTTGGAGGCTCATATTTGACCACCTTGGGCGGCTCAATGGCTTTTACCTCCAACGTTTCCTTCTTTACAACTGGCTTGATGTCATCCTTCACCTTAGGAACGTCATCCTTCTTCTTTTCCTTCACCCTCAGGGTCCTTTTCCTGAAATTCTCAAGCGCAAGGTCATGCTCCTTCCGGTAGTCAGGAAGCTCCCCTGTCTGCCCCTGCACTTCTTCGAAGAACTGCCCCTCCTTCCTCCTCATGTCTATTTCGACCGGCGGCTGCCTGATTTTTTCCTTCCTTTCAACAGTCTTGACCTCAGGCTCCTCCACCTTGGGGGGCTTTTCCTCCTTTTTGACGATTACTTTCTTTTCCTCGACTTTCGGCGCCCTCTCCTTTATCGGGATGTTCTCAAGCCCGCGCGGCTTGACCTGCCCGAGCGACGAAACGATGCCCTCAGTCACGGCCGGTTTCCTGCCCTCAACGGTCTTTACTTCCGTCTCTACTGTGGGCTCCTTCTTGAATTTCGGGAGTTTCTCCTTTATCTGGATGTTCTCAAGCCCGCGCGGCTTGACCTGCCCGAGCGACGAAACAATATCCTCCAGGTTGCTTTCCTTCCTGACCTGCTTCACTTCGGGTTTTTTGAGCTCTGGCTTCCTGTTCCTTTTTGCGGTTGCCAGGTCCCCTCCTGACTGCACAACCCCCAACGCCCATCTCCAGAGCAAAGCCTCTGGTTCCGAAAGCTGTATGGTGCGCCCGAGCTGCTCCACCACATAGGACGAGCCGTCTGTCGGGTTCAATATCGCGGCAGAGACGTCAGTCTGGCTCTCAAGCCCCTTCACAACAGAGAACATCTTGCCTGCGTTCCCCTTGCCCACGCCAACGACTGCGATCAGCACTGATATGAAGTTCCTCCGCTGCTCCTCGGTCAGCGGGTCCTTGCCCTTCTCGTTTATCTGCTGGCGCTCCGCGGAAGTGATTATCCCCAGCTTCACGGCCAGGTCAAGCGCCTCGATGCATGCCACATTCTCCTGCTCAGCAGTCATGTTCAGCCCCCTGAAGTTGAAGTCCGAGCCGGATTTCTCGTTGAGCGAGTGCACAAGCCCGCGAAGCTTGAGGGAATCTATGGGCTTCATCATGACCGGGGTCACGTCCAGCCCGATTTTTTGCTTCTCAGGAACATGTTCAACGATTTTTTGCCCATTTGTCACAAGACCACCATTTTCCTAATAATTGAATTTCAACTCGGGAGGTATGTATTTTTTGACCTCTATCGCTTGACCTTCCACTTTATACTCCCTAGAATACGGGACCAATAGGAGATGCCCTCCACGCTCGTATAAGTCTTCAATCATTTTCCTGTTCTTTCCCTCTTCGTCGTTTTCCAGTCCGAAAACATACTTGCCCTTGAAATCGCCTTCCTTGCCCAGCAAATCTGAGACATATATCTCTCCGTTGTTGTCTACTGCAAAGGAGCGATTGTCATACGGGTCCAGCAGCAAGTCCTTGGTCAGATCCTTTTTGACAGCGCCTTCCTGCGAATAAATCCTGAAATAGATGTCTGACCCGAACTTCGTTTTCACGTCTTCATTTATGTAAATCGGTTTCGAAGTCATTGCATCAAAATCCAGCTTGGGGTAATCGACCTTTTCTTCCGTGCCGGTTCCGTCTGTTGAGAAAAAGATGGTTTTCATGAATTCGTCTTTCAATTGCCTTTTGGCGTCTTCCATACCCATTCCTTTTGATATTTTGAAGGCTGGTTTTGGTCCCAGTGATGCCAATTTGTTCAATTCCTTCAACTCATCATCAGTTGCTCCAATGATTTTCCACCTGATTCCCCCCACTTTCGACGCATCCTCAAACTTGTCAGATACCGGGATCAGCACATAAGTCCCGGCGGAAAGGCCAGTCCGATTCTGGACATCCTCCTTCCCTCCCACTCCCCCTATCTCGTTTTCATGGTACTCAAGCGAGCCGTCAGGGTTTCTGAGGAGCGTTAATTTTCCCTTTTCATCCTGCCTTGCAATGAAATACCCGGACACGCTCTCGAGCCGTTTTTCATTTTTGTCATTCAGCGTTTTGTCTCCCGTTTTAGGGTACCATTGAAGGGTCATCTTGCCGTCGCCCTGCTCCTGCAATGTGACGTTAAAGCCCAATGCCTTGAAATCGTTAAGCATGGCCTCCTGATTCTGCGATTTATCCCTGGTTTCCTTTTCCTCCTGCTGCTTGAATTTGGATTTGAGGTCAGGGCCATAAAATTGCCTGTCGATGAATCCCGCAGTTCTCAGCGTTAAGCCCATCTTATTAGTCATCACGTCAAACCCAGAAGTGAACCCAAATGGATTTTTTACGTTTGAGACTCCAGGATCAGTTTTCTCGACCCAAACTAATCCCTTTCCAAGTCCTTTTTTTATCCCGCTTCCGACCGTTCGGCCTAATTTCACCGTTTCGTATCGCATCCAGCCTAATGTGCCGCCAATCAAATCAAGCGGGTATGCATACGCAAGGTACGGATATTTTACCAGTGTTCCCATGCCTTGCCCATATTTTATGTTTCTGCCCCCGATCTTTACCTGGAATTTTTCCAGCTTCTGCAAATCTTCATCGAATTTAAAGCGCCTTACCCCGTCCTTGAATTTAGGAAAAGAGCGTTCAAAGGTGTAGAATGGAGGTTTTCCTGGAACGTAAGTCTCCAAGTCATCGATTGGGCTGTAGCCCTTAGGGTAAACGTCAAGGAACTCATCAGCCCCTGCAATGCCTTTTTCGAGCTTATTGGAGAACTTGGTATGAACCTGGTCGATTCTGGTTCTGATTGCATTGACCAGTTCGTCTTCACCCAATTTTTTGAACTGGGAGCTATTTTTCATCAAAATGCCTTTCTTAGTTATTTCATCTGTCCAACTCATGTAATTTTTCAATATTCTGCCCTCCACTTCGCTTGTGACGACTACCTGGCCAGCCTCTTTGTTCCAGCGTTGTGCCCAGCCTGACACATTTTCCCTTACCTTCTCAATTTCGGTTCCCACTCCCTTGGTTTCTTTCAATACCGCATCAACTTCCCCGAATAGTTTTTTCTTTTCTCCATTCAGCAGTTTCAACGTTATGTCTCTCTCCGCAATTTTTGTATCCAGAATAAGGTCGATTCCCCTTTCAAATTTCTGCCTGCGGTTAAGCATGGCATTGCCAATCCTTCCGAGTGTCTTGTATCTTTTTGCAAGGCCTCTTGCCAATCTGAAAAGCGATCCACCAAACGAATCTGC
>Ga0209211_10008371_pt1 | contig 14165 bp, 14 predicted proteins | sample RifGroA2_FD_183992 | JGI IMG/M metagenome (GOLD analysis project Ga0209211, IMG submission 183992) | Groundwater microbial communities from Rifle, Colorado, USA - Groundwater A2 (SPAdes) (version 2) | ecosystem: Environmental > Aquatic > Deep subsurface > Groundwater | place: Rifle, Colorado...
AGGGCAAGCCCGAGTTCGACGAGTCGAGCCAGACCTACGCGATCCAGATCTCGGTGCCGGTCCTGGCCGAGGGCAAGACGATCGGCGCCCTGGTCGTCGGCGTGAACCTCTCGTATCTCGAAAAGGTGGCGAAGAAGTAGTCACGACGTGACGCCCGGCCGGGCGGCGACACCGCCCGGCCGGCGCCCAAGGGGCAATGACATGGCGGGCAGCGGGTTAGTCCTCGGAAGGTCGTCGATCCTGGTGCGGCTCATCGCGAGCTTCGGGGCCCTGGCCCTGATCACCGGGCTGGTCGGTGGAATCGGGATCTGGGCGTTCTCCCGCGTGAACGGCGCACTGCAGGCGGTGGCCGGCGAAAGCGTGCCCGCCCTGGTCCAGCTCCTGGGGACCGAACGGGACATGCAGCAGGCCGTGGTGGCCGAGCGGACGTTGATGTTCATGAAGGTGGACACGCTGGCCGCGAAGGAGACCGTGAGGACCCACGCGGACAGGCTGGCCCGGCTGAACGAGCACTGGAAGCAGTACGGCGCCATCGCGGCGTCCGAGGCCGAGCGGGCCCGCCGCGCGGCCTTCGAGTCCGCGCGCGCGGAGTGGGAGACCGCCTCGCGCGACGTCCTCAAGACGATCGCCGAGGACACCCCGGCGGCCCGGCGGGACGCGGTCGACCTGTCCCTCGGCGAGACCGCCCTCAAGTACGACAAGGCCCGGCAGGCGCTCGGCGAGCTGATCGAAGCGCGCCTCGCGCAGGTGCGGGAGCAGGCGGAGCGGGAGGGCGCCACCGCGGGCCGGATGAGCTGGTGGGTCGTCCTGTCGGTACTCGGCGCGATCGTGGTCGCGGGCGTGACGGCCGTGGCGGTCAGCCGGTGGGTGGCGCGCCCGCTGCGCGAGGCCGTCGTCCTCCTCAAGGACATCGCCGCCGGTGAGGCTGACCTGACGCGGCGGCTCACCGTCACCGGCCACGGCGAGATCGGCGAGCTGGCCGACTCGTTCAACGTGTTCATGGGCAAGCTCCACGAGATCATCGGCCAGGTCCGGGTGACCGCCCACCACGTCGCCGGCGCCGCGCATCAGCTGTCGTCGTCCACCGAGCACCTGTCGACCGGCGCGCAGCAGCAGGCCTCCAGCCTCGAGGAGACCGCGGCCAGCCTGGAGGAGATCACCGGGACCGTGCGGCAGAACGCGGACAACGCCAACCAGGCCAACCAGCTGGCCCGCGGGTCGTGGGACACGGCGGACAAGGGCGGCCAGGTGGTGACGTCCGCCGTCGACGCGATGGGAGAGATCAACCGGTCGTCGAAGAAGATCGCGGAGATCATCACGACGATCGACGAGATCGCGTTCCAGACCAATCTCCTGGCCCTGAACGCGGCGGTCGAAGCGGCACGCGCCGGCGAGCAGGGCCGGGGGTTCGCGGTGGTCGCCTCCGAGGTGCGGAGCCTGGCCCAGCGGAGCGCGGAGGCCGCGAAGGAGATCAAGGCGCTGATCAAGGACTCGGTGCAGAAGGTCGAGGGCGGCTCCGAGCTGGTGAACCGCTCCGGGCAGGCGCTCACGGAGATCGTGGGATCGGTCAAGCGCGTGACGGATTTCATCGCGGAGATCGCCGCGGCCAGCCAGGAGCAGGCGCAGGGGATCGATCAGGTGAACCGGGCCGTCGCCCAGATGGACCAGGTGGTGCAGGCCAACGCCGCTCACACGGAGGAGCTGAACTCCACCGCGCAGGCGCTGGCCGCCCACTCCGCCGAGATGCAGGCCCTGGTCGGGCGGTTCAGGCTGGCGGATGGCCCGGCCAGCCCCTCGGCGTTCGACGAGTTCCCGGGGTCCGCCATCCGGCAGGAGCCGAGGCGGACGACGATGACGGCCGCGAAGCCGAAACCCTCGGTGGCCGGCGTCCGCGCCGGGAACGGCTTCGGCGCCCGCGGTGAGGAGTTCTAGCGGTGACGGGGTCCAAGGGAGGCGGCGTCGTGGAACAGCTTGACACGCTCTCGGGCCATTCGAGCGTCGCCAGCGCCGGCGGCCAGTATCTGACGTTCGCGCTGGGCGAGGAAGAGTACGGAGTCGAGATCCTCAAGGTCCAGGAGATCAAGGGGTATCCCGTGATCACCCCGATCCCGAACACGCCCCCGCACGTCAAGGGCGTGATGAACCTCCGGGGGACGATCATTCCGGTCGTCGATCTGCGCATGAGGCTCGGGATGGCGGAGGCCCAGTCCACCCGGTGCACGGTGATCGTGGTCGTCAAGGTGGGGAGCAAGACGGTCGGCCTGGTCATGGATTCGGTGTCGGACGTGCTCGACATCCCGAAGGCCGACATCCAGGCGACACCGGACTTCGGGGCGGCCGTGGACACCGGGTTCATCAGCGGGATGGCGAAGGCCGGCGACCGCGTGATCGTGCTCCTGGACATCGACACGGTGCTGCGCGGTGAGGTCTTCGGCGTGCTGTCCGGGCGCGGCCCTGACGAGTAGCCGTCGAGCGCAGGATGCGGGGGGCGAAACGGAGGCAGGCATGGTGCCGACACGTCGCCAGTTGACCATCGTCCTCGTCATGCTCGTCGCCCTCGGCGGCGTCGCCGTCGCCATGACCAGGGAGCGGCCCGCGCGCATCTCGCCGGACAGGGCCGTGCTCCCCGCTCAGGCGGGCGCCGCCGAGCGCAGCGACGGGGCCACGGCGGAGCGCGCCTGGCGCCAGGCGTACGCCGCGGCGCGGCGGAGTCCCGGCTGGAGCCGGCTCGTCGCGGTGGCTGACGCGCACGGCCGCCTCGCCGTCGCGGCCCAGCAGGCGCTGCGGCCGCAGCTCCGCGAGCTCTACCTCGAGGTCCTCCTGCGCGCCCGGGCCCAGGGCTCGCTCGAGGGCGTCCTGCGCGCGGGTGAGGGCTTCGCGGGGCTCGGCGATCGCAGCACCGTCTCCGAGGTGCTCCGCGTGGCGCGCCAGATCGCCGGTGCCCGCGCCGACACGGACACCCAGGCGCGTCTCCGCTCCCTGGCCGAGCGGTCATAGCCGCCCGGTGCCGGGGAAAGGGGGCGGCAGGGTGGGATCGCGCAAGATCGGGGAGATCCTCATCGAGCTCGGACTCATCGACGAGGCCGGGCTCAAGCGCGCCCTCGAGATCCAGGCGACCGAGGGGGGCACCCTGGGGCGCGCCGTGTCCGGCCTCGGTCTCGCCGAGGAGCAGCAGGTCTCCCACGCGATCGCCGACTGGCTGCGGCTCGAGTGCCTGACGAGCCCCGAGGTCGTGCCGCGGGTGGCGTCCGTCCTGCCCGGTGACATGTGCTGGAAGCGGATGGTCGCCCCCATCCGCGTCGACGACCGGACCCTCAGCCTGGCGATGACGGACCCGCTCGACATCACGACGATCCAGGACGTCGAGTTCCGCACGAATCTCAAGGTGGTCCCGGTCGTCGCCGGCGACAGCGTCGTCGCCGCCGTGCTCGACCGCCTCTACCCGTCCACGGATGGCGCGGCCGACATCGTCCTGCAGCTCACGAGCGATCTGGCCGACGCTGTCGAGGTGGAGCCCGTCTCCGACGAGGAGCAGAGCGTCCAGCAGCTCGCCGCCGAGAGCGAGCAGCCGCAGACCGTCCGCCTCGTCAACGCCCTGCTCGCCAACGCCGTCCGCGAGGGCGCCAGCGACATCCATCTCGAGCCGACCGATCGCGGGCTTCAAGTCCGGCACCGGGTCGATGGGCTCCTGCAGGACGCGGTGCGGATCCCGCGGAGCGTCCAGGACGCGACGATCTCGCGCCTCAAGCTCATGTCGGGGATGGACATCGCCGAGCGCCGGAAGCCGCAGGACGGGCGCAGCCAGCTCAACAGCGGTGGTCGCCGCATCGACCTGCGGGTGTCCACGGTCCCGACCCATTTCGGCGAGAAGATCGTCGTCCGGCTTCTGGACAGCGCGAAGGCCCAGATCGCCATGGAGGAGCTGAGCCTGTCGGCCGCGAACCTCAGCGCCTTCCAGCGGCTGCTCAGCCAGCCGACGGGCATGGTGCTGGTGACGGGCCCGACCGGGAGCGGCAAGACCTCGACGCTCTACGCGTCGCTGAACTGGCTGAAGTCGCCGACGAAGAACATCATCACGATCGAGGACCCGATCGAGTACCGGCTGCAGGGCATCAACCAGGTGCAGATCCACCTCAAGGCCGGGGTGACGTTCGCCTCCGCGCTGCGATCCTTCCTGCGGCAGGACCCCAACGTCATCCTCGTCGGCGAGATCCGGGACGGCGAGACGGCGGGCATCGCCCTCGAAGCCGCGCAGACCGGACACCTGCTGCTCAGCACGCTGCACACCAACGACGCCGCCGGCACGATCACGCGCCTGGTCGACCTCGGCATGGAGCCGTTCCTCGTGGCCGCCTCCGTGATCGGCATCGTCGGCCAGCGCCTCGTGCGGCGCGTCTGCCCCGACTGCGCGGTCGAGGCGCCGCCGTCGGACGACGTCGTGCAGGGCGTAGGCGGCCGGGAACGGCTGCCGGAAGGCCGGGTGTGGCTGGCCGCTCGCGGCTGCCCGGGCTGCCGGGGGCTCGGCTACAAGGGCCGCCTGGCGATCCACGAGCTGCTCGAGGTCACGCCCGCGGTCCGCGAGCTGATCAGCCAGCGGGCGCCCGACCACGTGATCCGGGACGCGGCCCAGAGCGCGGGGATGCGGACGCTCGTGCATGACGGCGTCGCGAAGGCGGCCGAGGGCCTGACGACGCTCGACGAGATCGTCCGCGTCGCGCCCAACATGGAAGGCTCCGCGGCGGGAGGGCGGCGCGAGAGCGCGCCGCCGCCGGCGGTGAGGCTCGACGCCCCGCCGCCGCCCCCGCCGGACGCTCAGGCCGCGGCCGGCCCCGGCGCGCGCGGGCGCGTGCTCGTCGTGGACGACAGCGCCACCGTGCTGGAGGTCGTGCGGTACTTCCTCTCCCTCGAGGGCTACGAGGTCTTCAGCGCCGCGGACGGGCTGGAGGGCCTCGAGCTCGCGCGCCGCGCGCAGCCCGACGCCATCGTCAGCGACGTCGAGATGCCGCAGATGGACGGCAAGGCGCTGGTCCGGGCGCTCCGGGCGGACCCCGCGACGTGCGACATCCCGATCATGCTGCTCACGTCACAGACCGCGGTCGAGTGCGAGGCGGAGGGCCTCGGCGTGGGCGCCGACGACTACGTGCTGAAGCCGGTGGAGCCCCGGCGCCTCGCGGCGCGGGTGAAGGCGCTCCTGTGGCGGAGCCGGCGCCTGCGGGGGGTGACGTGCTCATGAGCGTCCTCGTCGTCGACGACTCGGCCACGATGCGTCGGATCATCCGCAATCACCTGAGGGCGCTCGGGCTCACGTCGGTGATCGAGGTCGCCGGCGCGGACGAGGCGCTGACCCGCGTCCGCGCCGGCGGCGTCGAGCTGGTCATCGCCGACTGGGCCATGCCCGGCATGTCGGGGGTCGACCTGGTGCGCGCGATGCGCGCGGAGCCGGCCTCCGCCGCGGTGCCCGTCCTGATGATCACCGGGATGGGGCAGGAGGAGGACATCCGGGCGGCGGCGGACGCGGGCGTGGACGGCTACATCGTCAAGCCGTTCGACCTCCCGACACTCCAGGCGCGGCTCCAGCAGATGCTCAGCCGAGCCGGACGGAATGGCTGACGTGAGCGGCGCGCACTCGGGTCCGGCGGCCGGGACCCCGGGCACCCTGGGTGACCCCGGCGCCCTGCTGGCGAGCGTCGAGGCCCTGCGCGCCGCCTGCGCGGACCGCCTGCCCGCGATCGCCTCCACGCTGGCGGGGCTGATCACGGCGACCGAGGTGGTGGCGCAGAAGGTGCTGGACGAGGCCGAGGGGCTCGCCGCAGCCCGCGATCGCCTGTGCCAGGTCCTGGTCCGGCTCAGGCCCTTCGTCGCGCAATCGGAGCCCGGCGCGACCGAGGCCTGCGAGGCGCTCGCCGAGGCGGCCGGTGCGATCTCCGCCCGGATCGAGCCGATCGTCACCGCGATGGGGTTCCAGGACCTGACCGCGCAGCACCTCCGCGCCGGCATCGGCGCCGTCGAGGAAGTCCGGGGGCAGCTGGCCGAGTTCCTGAACCTCTTGAACGTCGTCATCGCCGGTGCGGCCGGGCGGTCCTGGCACGTGGCCGCCAAGGTCGGGGCGCCGGCCGTGAAGTCGCCCTGGCGCCAGGCCCTGGCCGACGAGCTCATCAACGAACGCGCCGGGGGGCGCTGATGTCCGCACGGATCCTCGTCGTCGAAGACTCCCGCGTCATGCGGCAGATGGTGCGCACCGCGCTCGAACCGGACGGGTACGACCTGCACGAGCGGGAGGACGGCCGGCAGGCGCTCGACGCCATCCCGAGCGTGGCGCCCGCGCTGGTCATCACCGACGTGAACATGCCGGAGATGGACGGGCTCAGCCTCGTCCGGGCGATCCGCACTCTGGCCCCGTTCCGCTTCGTGCCGGTCCTCGTGCTGACCACCGAGTCGGGGGACGACATGAAGCGGGCGGGGCGCGCTGCCGGCGCCACCGGCTGGATCGTCAAGCCGTTCGACCCGAACCAGCTCCGCGAGGTCGTCGCCCGGGTCCTGCGCGCCCGCGCCGCCCGGCGATGATCCCGGACGATCTCCAGCAGCTCTTTGTCGAGGAAGCGACCGATCTGTTGAGGGATTTCGAGGAAGGCGTGCTCGAGCTCGAGCAGGCCTCCGATTCCGTCGAGGCGCTCAACCGCGTCTTCCGGGCCGCCCACACCCTCAAGGGCGCGAGCGGGATGCTGGGCTTCACCGACATCGCCCGCTTCACCCACTTCCTGGAGACGCTCCTGCTCCGGCTGCGCAAGCGGGAGCTGACGGTCTCGGTCGGCGTGGTGGAGTACCTCCTGCGGGCCTCGGACCTGCTGCGGCGCCTCGTCGACGGCGCCCGCGAGGGGCGCGCCGTTCCGGCCGACGACGTGGCCGACATGGAGGCGGCGGGCCGGGTGTACACGCGCGGCGCGACTCCGCCGGACGCCCCGGGGGCCGCGCCGGCGGCGGAGCCGGCGCTCGCCGAGGCCGGGCGCGAGACACATTACGTGGTGCGCTTCCACCCCCCCGACGATCTCCTCCTGCGTGGCCTCGATCCCCTGCGCCTCCTCGACGCGCTCGAGAGCGTCGGGACGCTGCTCGAGGTCGAGGTCGACACGAGCCGGCTGCCGGCGCTCGCGGACATGGACCCCGAGCGCACGTACTTCGGCTTCACCTGCCGACTCGCGACGGCCCGCCCGGTGGCGAGCATCGAGGCGTGCTTCGACGTCGTCGGGGGCCGGGAGGCGCTCACGATCGAGCCGGCGGCGGCCGGGGAGCCGTCCGGCGCGGGCCGCGGCGTCCCCGCGCACCGGGGCTCCCTGCCGAGCCGCGAGCCCGGCGCGCCGATCGGCGGGGAGGCCGCCACCTTCCGCGTGTCGGCGGCGAAGGTCGACCGGCTGGTCAACCTGGTCGGCGAGATCGCGGTCACGCAGTCCATGGTGGAGCAGGTCGTGACCGCGGCGACGCCGGATCGGCTCATCCGCCTCGAGGGCCTCATCACCGAGATGCGTCGTCACTGCCGGGAGCTCGAAGAGCGCGTGATGGCCGTCCGGATGGTGCCCATCCAGACGGTCTTCGGCCGCTTCCCGCGACTCATCCGGGACCTGGCCGCCGCTCTGGGCAAGGACGTCTGGCTGGAGACCTCCGGCGACGACACCGAGCTCGACCGCAGCGTGATCGAGCAGATCACCGATCCCCTGACCCACCTCGTGCGCAACGCCGTCGACCACGGGATCGAGCCCCCGGACGTCCGCCGCCAGGCCGGCAAGGGCGCCAGCGGCTGCGTCACGCTGGCCGCCTATCAGCGGAGCGGGAGCATCTACATCGAGGTCGCCGACGATGGGCGTGGCCTCGACCGCGACCGCATCCTCGCCAAGGCGTGGGAGACGGGCCTCATCGCCGCGGGCGCCAGCCCCGCGGACGAGGACGTGTTCGCCGTGATCTTCCAGCCCGGCTTCTCCACCGCGGCGGTCGTGAGCGAGATCTCCGGCCGCGGCGTCGGCATGGACGTCGTCAATCGGAACATCCGCCGTCTGGGCGGGGCGATCTCCGTCCAGAGCGCCCCGGGTCGGGGGACGCGCTTCACCGTCAGGCTCCCGCTCACGCTCGCCAGCCTCGACGGGCAGGCGCTCCGGGTCGGCCCGGAGACCTACGTCCTCCCGCTGGGCTCGATCGTCGAATCCCTCCGCCCGCGGCGTGACAACTTCCAAACGGTCCTCGGAGGCGCCGAGAGCCTCATGCTGCGCGGTGAAGTCCTCCCCGTCCTCCGGCTGCATCGCGTGTTCGGCGTCACGCCGGCCGTCGATGATCCCCTGCGGTCGTTGGCCGTCATCGTCGAGCACGACGGCCGGCGCCTCGCGCTCCTCGTGGATGAGCTGCTCGAGCAGCAGCAGGTCGTCATCAAGAGCCTCGATGCGAACTTTCACGCGGTCGACGGCGTCGGGGGGGCCACGATCCTCGGCGACGGCCGGGTCGCCCTGATCCTCGACGTGGCGGGGCTGATCGCGCTCGGGCGCATGCGTCAGCCGCCGCGGCCCGTCCCGCACGGAGCCGCTCGATGACGCTCCGGCGGCCGGGCCGGTGAGCCCCGTCCTGCGGCCGACCCGGCTTCCGGCGGTCGAGCCGGCCCCCTTCGGCACCGTGGCGCTCACCGACCGGGAGTTCGCGCGCCTGCGCACGCTGGTGCGCGCCGAGACCGGCATCGCGCTGCGCGAGAGCAAGCGGGCGCTCGTGTGCGCGCGCCTCGGGCGGCGCCTGCGCCACTACGGGTACTCGACCTTCGAGGAATACTGCGACCACCTGCAGGAGCGCGATCCGGCCGGCGAGGAGCGGCGGCGCCTCGCCAACGCCATCACCACGACGAAGACCGACTTCTATCGCGAGCAGCACCACTTCGACTTCCTCCGCGACACCGTGCTCCCGGCGCTGGTCCGCGCCGGGGTCGAGCGGCTTCGCCTGTGGAGCGCCGGGTGCTCGACGGGCGAGGAGGCGTACAGCCTCGCGGCCACGCTGCTCGACGGCCTCCCGCGCGGCCGGCCCTGGGACGCGCGGATCCTGGCCTGCGACGTCAACGGCGACGCCCTGGCCACCGCCGAGGCGGGCATCTACGCGCGCGAGCTCGTGGCGAAGGTTCCGGCGGTCGTGCTGAAGCGGCACTTCACCCCGGTCCCCGGGGAGCCGTCGCTGGTGTCGGTGAATGCCGCGCTGCGCGAGCTGATCGCCTTCCGGCGCATCAACCTCTGCCAGCAGCCCTGGCCCATCCGGACGAAGTTCGACGTCATCTTCTGTCGCAACGTGATGATCTACTTCGACCGCGCGACGCAATCCACCCTGCTCCAGGCGCTGGTCGCGCAGCTCGTGCCCGGGGGCTATCTCTTTCTCGGTCACTCCGAGTCCCTCCTCGGCGCCGAGATGCGGCTGACCTACGTCGCCCGGACGGTGTATCAGAAGCCTCCACCGACAGGCCAGGGATGACCTCCCGCCACACCGTCACGATCTACGTGGGGGACGTGATCGCGGTGCGCGTCGCGACCGAGATCAAGACGGTCGTCGGCTCCTGCATCGCGGTCTGCCTGATCGATCAGCGGGCCCGCGTCGCGGGGATGAACCACTTCATGCTGCCCGCGTCGACGAAGAACGGCCGCGACGCCCAGGATCGGGCCCGGTTCGGGGTGCACGCGATGGACCTGCTGATCGGCGCCATGCTGAAGGCGGGAGCGGACCGCCGCGCGATGATCGCCAAGGTCTTCGGCGGCGCGCACGTCCTGCTCGTGCCGGAGTCGGCGACGAGCATCCCGCAGAGCAACATCCGCTTCATCGACGAGTTCATGGCGGCCGAGGGCATCCCGGTGATGAGCCGTGACGTGGGGGGGTATCTGCCCCGCCGCCTGCATCTGCACACCGACAGCGGCAAGGTCTACGTGCATCGGCTCGGCCAGCAGGCGCTCCAGCATGCGCGCCTGCAAGAACGGCAGCACCTGCGGGTCATGCGGCGGACCGGCGGCCCGGCCGGCGACGTCACGCTGTTCAACGGGGCGGGCGGCTGATGGCGCGCCCGATCCGCGTCCTGGTCGTCGACGACTCGGCGGTCGCGCGCCGGCTGCTCTGCGACCTCCTGGAGCGTGACCCCGGCATCCAGGTGGTCGCCACCGCGGGCGACGGGTACATCGCGCGGCGCAAGGTGCAGGCGCTGCGCCCGGACGTGGTCACGCTTGACGTCGTGATGCCGCGGATGGACGGGCTCACGCTCCTCGGGGAGTTGATGCGCGTGCGCCCGCTGCCGGTGGTGATGATCTCGGGCCAGACCGCCGAGAGCTGTGACGTGACGCTCCAGGCGCTGGAGCGCGGGGCCGTCGATTTCATCTGCAAGCCGCAGGAGGATCTGCAGGCTTGGATCGCGGTCGCCGGCGACGAGATCGTGGAGAAGGTCAAGCAGGCGGCCCGCGCGCGGCTGCGCCCGTTGCCCCTGCGCGAGGCGCTCCGTCCCCCCGTCCCGGCCGCCGCCGCGCGGACCGCGCGGCCGCTGATCGCCATCGGGGCCTCGACGGGGGGGACCGAGGCCATCGTGGAGCTGCTGATGGAGATGCCGTCCGACAGCCCCGGCATGGTGATCGTCCAGCACATGCCACGCGAGTTCACCCGGCGTTTCGCCGAGCGCTGCGACACACGGACGGCGGTCCGCGTGAAGGAGGCGGAGCACGGGGACGAGGTCCGGACCGGATGGGCGTTGATCGCCCCCGGCGGCCAGCACGCGCGGGTGCGTCGCACGGATCGCCGCTACTGGGTCTCCCTCGACGAGCAGCCCCCCATCAACCGGCATCGGCCGTCGGTCGACGCGCTGTTCGAGTCCGTGGTGGACGCGGCGGGCTCGGACAGCATCGGCGTTCTGCTCACCGGCATGGGGACGGACGGCTCCCGGGGCCTGCTCGCCATGCGGCGCGCGGGCGCGCGCACCGTCGTCCAGGACGAGAGCTCGTGCGTGGTGTTCGGGATGCCGCGGGAGGCCATCGCGGTCGGCGCCGCGGAGTTCGTCGTGCCGCTCGGCAGGATCGCCCGCGTCGTCCTCGGCTTCCTGGGTGGTCAGGAGTCCGCCGGCGCGGCCCCCGGGAGGAGGCTGCATGCCCTGGACGCTTGAGCCCGGACGCGACGCCGTCCGCCTCACCCTCAGCGAGCAGGTGGATGTGGTCGAAGCCGCCGACCTGCACCGGGTTCTGACGGAGCTGGTGCACGACCGGCGGGGTGTCGCGATCGACATGAGCGCGTGCGCCGCGATCGATTGCACGACGCTCCAGCTGTTGCTGGCGTTCCGTCACGCGCGGGCGAGCGGCGGCGCGTCGACGACGGTGACGGTCGCGCCCGGGCCGGTCGCCGACACCCTGCGGCGTCTCGGGCTCCAGGCGCTGATCGGCGCTCGGGCGTAGTTCACGACGCGGTCAGGCGGCCGACGAGGAGTCTTCCAGCAGCCCGCGCACCCTCGCGGCCACCCCGTCCAGCACCCCCTCGGCGACGCCGGCGTCGGCCGCCCTCCGGACGAGGGCCTCACAGCGCTCCGCCTCGGCACGCGCCGCATCGTGCTGCCCGGCCCCGATCGCGGTCTGGATCCCGCCGGCGCACTGCTCGACCAGCACGTCGAGCGCCCGGGCGATCGACGCCGACGACTCGCCGAGCCGCTCGGGCTCGCCCCCCGCGTACGGCATCGACCGGAAGAGCCAGTCCAGCGCCTCGGCCGCGTCGTTCGCGCCGAGGCGGCGCGCGGCGAGCCGCGTGCAGGTCAGCCAGAGCCGGCGCGTCGCCTCGTCCCGGCGGTCGTCGGGGAGCGCGTCGCCCGCCGCGCGCACCGAGTCCTCCACCTGCCGCAGCAGGCCGAGGACGTCCTGCGCGCTGCCGCGCTGCGCCTCGCGGAGGGCCGTCGCCGTGAGCTGACCCACCTCGGCGCCTGCCATGTCCACGCGAAGCCTCGAGAACACCTCGCGGAGCTCGGGGGGAAGGTCCCGGGCGTCGAGCGCCTCGGCGAGCAGACGGCGCGACTCCGCGAACTCGTGCTGCCGCGCGAGATCCTGGACGATACCCTCCAGGCTCGTCCAGGATCCGGCGTGCGGCGTCGCGCGGGACACCGCCGCCTCCTGCGGCTCGGTTCCCCGGCGCTCGACCGGGGCCGGCCCTGCCGCGCGCAGCCGCTCCGCGCGCCGGGCGTCGGCGCCGGGCAGCGTCTCGACCGTTCCCGGGACCGCGGGCGTGGGGGACCCGAACCCGTGGGGGCGTGGCGGCGACGACGGCGAGGACGGCGACGGACCGGTCCGCGCTGGGCCCGCGGCGCGGTGGTGGCGGCGCCCCCGCTTCCTGGGCCACAGCGCCTCGAGAAGGACGAACAGGAGCGCTCCGAGCGCGACGAGCCCGAGGACCACGAGGAGCGCGGTGCCGTTCCGCATATCGGTTCGGGTTCGAGAGCCCTTGCGTCGATCAGAGCACGAGGGCGAGGGATCGACAACAGGAAATCTCGCGCGGCGCGCCGCGGACCCGCACCCGGCCCAGCCGGGCGTCCCGCGGGGGCCGGCCGCGGCCGGTCACTCGAGCGCCGTCTCGATCATCCGCGCGACGCCGTCCCGGTCGAACGCGACGACGCGCCAGCGCCGGCCGGGCGCCGGCGCCATCCGGAGCTCCACCTCCCGCTGCGCCGCGCCGCGCACCCTCACGGCCGCGCCGTCCGTGTCGCGCGCGACCGCCGCGCGCTGCCAGGTGGTGACGAGCCCCCACGGAAACGCGAGCGGCCCCAGCGCCTCGGCGAGCAGCCTCTCGATGCCCGGGCGCGCGCCCGCCCTGAGGAGGCGGTCGAGCTCGGGCTTGATCTCGTCGATCCGGGCTTCGAGCGTCGCCTCGTCGAATTGCAGGCGCAGCCGCGCGCGGGCGCGCTCCCAGAAGAGCGCGGCGGCGTCCTCGGCGACGCGCTCGGTGTCGAAGTGCGCGCCGACGGCGGTCTCGTCGCGGTCCTGGAGCCCGCGGGCCAGGAGGTAGAGGGAGTACTGCGGGGTGCCCGTCGCGTAGTAGCCGCCGGCGCCGAGCACGATCAGGAGCGTCAGGAGCAGCGCGCGCGCCGACAGGTCTGGTGCCCTCGCGGGTTCGTCGTTCGTGAATGCTCCACGCTAGAGGTCGCGCGCGGCGGGCAGGCCCGGCAGGGACGTCGCCGCCCGGACGCCGCGGACGATCGCGCGCGCCACGGCCTCCGCGGCGGCGAGGCCGAGGCGCGTCGGATCGGCGGCGCGCTCGCCCACCGAAAGCGCGAAGAGCGTGTCGCCGTCCAGCGCGGTGTGCGGCGGCGAGAGCGCGCGCGCGAAGCCGAGCATCCCGAGCGCCGCGAGCGTGCCCGCCTCCGCCTTGCCCAGACGCGCGTCCGTCGCGATGACGCCGATCGTCGTGTGCCGCGGTGCGCCGAAGCCGCCCGGCGCCGCGCCCGCGGCGAGCGCCCGCGCCGTGTCGATCAGCCGGCGGCCGTCGGCGGCGTCGCGCGTGCCCGCGACGAGGGCGCCCGTGTCCGGGTCGCGCACGTCGCCGAGCGCGTTGACGGCGACGAGCGCGCCCACGACGACGTCGCCGAGCCGCACCGAGGCGCTGCCGAGCCCGCCCCGCATCGCCCGCGCGACGCCGTGAAGCTTGCCGACGCTCGCCCCGGTGCCGGCGCCGACGCTGCCCTCGGCGACCGGTCCCGCGGCCGCGGCGGCCGCGGCCGCGTACCCCGCCTCGCGCGTCGGCCGGACGCGGCCGTCGCCCACGCCGAGGTCGAACAGGAAGGCGCCCGGCACGTGCGGCACGACGGTCGGGCCGGCGGCGAAGCCGCGGCCGCGCTCCTCGAGCCAGCGCAGCACGCCGTACACGGCCTCCTCGCCGAAGCGGCTGCCGCCGCCGAGGACCACGCCGTCCACGGTGGGCACCAGGTGGCCGGGGTCGAGGTAGTCGAGGCCGACGACGTCGTTGGCGCCGCCGCGCAGCGCGACGCCACACACGGCGGGCCGGTCGCACACGAGGACGCTCACGCCGGTGAGCGCCGTCGTGTCGGTCGCGTGTCCGACGCGGAGGCCGGGGACGTCCGTGATCAGGGCCGGCGGCTCGCGTCGGCGGCCGGGATCCGCCCGGCCGCGACCTCGGCGGCGACGTCGAGC
>Ga0209211_10008373_pt1 | contig 14164 bp, 16 predicted proteins | sample RifGroA2_FD_183992 | JGI IMG/M metagenome (GOLD analysis project Ga0209211, IMG submission 183992) | Groundwater microbial communities from Rifle, Colorado, USA - Groundwater A2 (SPAdes) (version 2) | ecosystem: Environmental > Aquatic > Deep subsurface > Groundwater | place: Rifle, Colorado...
CTGAAAATGAACAAAGAATACGAAGGAGAAATTTTGTTTGGTTTTGAAACGGATACTTACGATGCTTTGGGTATGCCGGAAAAAATAATTCACTATCGACGTTCGATGTCGATAGTGAAAATACGAATGCCATCTTTCAGAAAAAATAACATCGTCTGTGATTTTAAAACCAATAATATTAAAATCATTCAAAACAATATTATCCTCTAAACTTTCTTCAATTATTGTTCCTTTGTAATCTTTATTCATATTTTTTAAATTTTGCTGCATAAGGCCATATCAATAATGGTTTTGCTATGCTGGTTGAGTCAAACTTCTCCCCGCTTCGGCGGGGGGGGTTTTTATATTCTGTAAATTATTCATTCGGAAATAATTTCGGATTAAGTTTTGCGTTTGGGTTAAGCATTTGTTTTTTTAATTAAATAAAATTTAAAGACATAAGGAGCTACGATAAGAGAATGAATAATGATTGTAAACATTAATAAAGAAATTATTGTCCCAATCACTATCGCGTCGGTCCAGTTTCCTTCAGTTTCTACCTTATTAGCAATTAAAAAAAATGGAACGCACAAAAATATAGGCACCAAAAACAACCAAAAATTTCTTATTTTCCGCTTATAAATAAGAAATAAACTAATAATAAGAGAAGTGGCCATTGGTAATAAAAAGTAATAAAACTCAAAATAGTATTCTGATATTAAATATATCAAACTGTCCATCGGGCTGTCTGTGAATCTAAAAGTTGAAACTATTTTTTCAAAATCTTTGTAATTTTCAGCCGATACGGACCCACTAGTTGGTTCATATGGAGATAAATAAAATATGTACACTTTTCCGTCCTTAAAATAAAGGTACTGCAAATCAGATTTATTTTTATCAGAAAAATCAAAAAGCTTATTACGTTTACCAGAAACACCTTGTTCCACTCTTAACATTTCCAACTTATTGATGTTTGCCCACTTTTTAACATTGATATCATCTCCTCCAAAATTGTCCTCTGAAAAATTTTCTTTTATATATTCTTCCTTAGAAATTTCTTTATCATCAATATCAACCAAATCAAATACACCTATGTCTATTTGGTCTATATAATTGTTTACGCAATGTAATTGGTATTTCTGTCCTGAGCAATCCTTTATGCTTGGCAATTCTTCTGTTTTAGCCAAGGTCACAAAACCTTCCCTTTGCCTTGCATGCGGATGCCAATTTGCTGGATAGTTAAACTTAAACCCATATTCAGAGTTTCTGTAAGTTTTCCAGTTATCTGTTGATAACTGATCGGTAGACGAATTGCTTGATTGATTATTCTGATTTTCAGCACCTTGCATTGATATATTCCTATCTTTTTTGCTAAAAACAAAATAAGCTCCGCCGATTAAAATCAAGGCGATGATAATTATTGCTATTTTTGAAAATCCTTTTTGGTTAGGCATAAGATTTTGATTATTTGATAAAGCTGTTTTAATTATTGTTGACTGTTGTTGACTTCTATTAACAGCCTTGCTATTATATCATTAATACTTACGAAAAAGACCCTGATGCGGTTCCGTCCGCATCAGGGTCTTTTTCTTTTATACGCAAGACGCAAGCAATTTCTCTAAATCATTCATATATTGTTTTTAATTTTCCCTCCAGTATCCTTAATTCATTCCAGTTCATAATTTTAGCTTAAGCTAAAATTTACTTGACATCAATAATGGTTTTGCTATGCTGGTTGAGTCAAACCTCTCCCCGCTTCGGCGGGGGGATTTTTTTATACATAAAATGCGATGAAATCCTTCAGTTTCCTGAGATTAACATACTTCGCCCTGTTCAAGCTTTTTGAGAAATGAATTCTGTTTGTCGTCCGCCCCAACTTTTCCCGTATAAAAATACAGTCCATGCAAGTCGCATTCCGATTCAAAATATTTTTTCAGCTTTTTATAATCTACTCTCCAACCTAAAGTTTGCTGTGAATAAAGAATATTAGCCGCATCAATGAAAACACAAACTTTTCCTTTTACAAACTGTTTAATCATATTTTTACTCCCCGCTTATCTTCCCTCCCAATGTCCTCAATTGCCTCAAGGCTTTCTCGCCTTCTTCTTTATTCGGCGGTTTGCCGTGCCAGTTGAAATCTTGTTCCATAAAGTCCACGCCTTTGCCGGGGATGGTGTAGGCGATGATACAGACCGGTTTTTCAAAAATCGCTCTGGCTTGGAAAACGGCATCGTAAACAGCTCTGATATCGTTGCCGTTTATTTCCAAAACATGCCAACCAAAAGCGTGGAATTTTTCATCCAGCGGCTCAAGCGGCATTATGTCTTCCGTAAAACCGTCTATCTGAATGTTGTTTCTGTCTATTATCGCCGTGAGATTGTCTAGCTTATTTTTACCCGCCCACATTGCGGCTTCCCAGATTTGACCGCAATCAAGTTCGCCATCGCTCATCAAGCAGACAACCTGATTTTTTTTCTTATCCCCAACTTCGCCAAGGCTTCGCGGGGCAGGCATCTTTAAGGCGTAGGCCATTCCGGCAGCCTGCGACAGGCCGGAACCAAGCGGCCCAGAAGAAGTTTCCAATCCGGGCAAGACAAGCCGATGCGGATGACCCTGCAATTTTGTCCCGAATTTCCGCAGAGTTTTTAATTCTTCAACTGGAAAATATCCGGCGCGCGCCATTGCCGCGTAAAGCACGGGGCAAATGTGGCCGTTGGATAAAACTATTCTGTCTCTTTCCTCCCAATCCGGATTTTTCGGATCATGTTTTATCGCATCGGTGTGATACAAAACCGTAAAAACATCCGCCATACCAAGTGGCCCGGCCGAGTGTCCAGTTTTTGCCTCCAAAAGCATAGCGATAATATCCTGGCGGATAGTATTCGCCGTCGCTTCCAATTTTTTTATTTGCTCATCGGATAACATTTTTTAATTCATCAATCGCTTCTTTAATATCTTTTCCGCTGTTAAATATGGCGCTGGCGGCCACTATCCTGTCCGCTCCCGCTTCAATCGTTCTCGGAATCGTCTCTTTGTTCATTCCTCCATCAACTTCTATTATACACGATGGGCAGAATTTTCTCACTTCTCTGATTCTTTCAAAAGTATTTTCGCTTATTTTCTGCCCCGGCAAACCCGGCTTAACGGCCAAAATTTGGAAAAAATCAACCTTGCTTTTGTAGGCCAGCGCTTGAGCGACGGATTCATCCGGGCCTATGGCTATTCCGGCTTCTGTTTTGTTTTTGTGGCATCTGTCAATGACAAAGCCAGCGTCTCTTGTTCCGCCGATATGAAAAATTATTCTTTTTACGGACGGATTGAGCCAATGATCAATTTTTTTCTCCACTTTGTCTATCATCAAATGAATTTCAAGATTGAGTTCGGTTTCAATCAGAGCGAACTCCGCCAAATTATGCCAAAGCGTGTTTCTGGTGAATGTCCCGTAGGCGACATCCAGATGCGCCAAAGAAAAATAAGGCTCAATGAGTTTTATTTTTCTTTGAACTTCTTCAAAAGTATCGGCATTGATGGCGGGAATCAGCATAGCGATATTACAAATACTTTTTCAAAATTTCCATATGTTTTATAAGCATCGCCGCATAACCGAATTCATTGTCGTACCAGGAAAAAATCTTGACCAAGTCGCCGTCTATAACTTTGGTAAAGCCGAGGTCAACGATGGAGCCGTACGGTTCGCCGATAATATCGGTTGAGACCAACTGCTCGTTGGACACTTTGATTATTCCCTGCCATTCCGGTTTTCGCGTTTCGGCCGTCAAAATTTCGTTTATTTCTTCAACGCTCGTGTTTCTTTTGGAGACAAAGGTCAGGTCTATCAATGAGCCGACCGGCACCGGCACTCTCACTGCCACGCCGTCAAAAATTCCTTTCATCTCCGGTATGGCTTTGGCGGCGGAAATAGCCGCTCCCGTGCTGGAAGGAGAAATGTCTATCGTTCCGGCTCGTCCTCTTCGCCAATCTTTGGCGTCAGGCTTGTCCACTATCCCTTGAGTCGCCGTGTAGGCGTGGATGGTGTTTAAAATCGCTTTTTTGATGCCGGGATTTTTGGCAAGTATGGAAATAAGCGGAGTAATGGCATTGGTGGTGCAAGAGGCGTTGGAAGTTATTTTTGATTTGGAAATATCTTCAGGGTAAACATTGGGCGTAAAGGTCAGCGCTATGTCATCTTTGACCGGCGCGGTTATAACGACTCTTTTCGCTCCCGCCTCCAAATGAACTTTGGCTTTGTCGTAAGAATCAAAAAATCCGGTGGACTCCACGACAATATCTACATCTAAACCTTTCCACGGCAGTTTGGCCGGGTCTTTTTCTTGCAGAAATTTTATGTCTTTTATTTTTTCCGTCAGAGCAAACTTTCCATAGATTGAATCGTGTTCTAGCAAATAAAGCAGATTGTCTTTGTCGGCTAAGTCGTTTATGGCGACAACTTCAACATCAGGATTGCTTAATACTTGCCTGTAAAAAACTCTCCCGATTCTACCAAAACCATTGATTGCGATTTTCATGCAACTAATTATAACTTAGACAAAATAAAAAAACAAAGCAAAAAAGACAAGTAAAAAATGTTCCCCTTATTTAGGCGATAGCATAATTAAGAAGACAATTTTAAATTTAATTTTTTTATTTAAAAATTTTTTTTGAATTCTTCTCCCGCCAATTTTTTATTTTTATATGATGGCCGGAAAGCAAGACTTTTGGAACACAATAATTCGCACCTTTATATTTTAGAACTTCTGGGCGCGTATAGTGCGGATATTCAAGCCGGCCGGTTTTTGCTTCTTTGGAAATATTTTTCCTCAAAAAAGATTCCTCTTCCAAAGAACTCCAATTGATTACATCTGGCACCAAGCGTGTTAAAGCCGAAACAATCGCCATAACGGCAACATCTCCATCGGTTATAATATAAGGTCCTATTGAAATTTCTTCGGCTTTTAAAATTTTTGCAACACGCTCATCTATTCCTTCATACCGACCGGTCACAAAAATAAAATTCTTATATTTTTTAGACCAGTCATACGCCATCTTTTGGTTAAATTGTTTTCCTTTAGCAGACAAAATAACAACTTTAGTATTTTTCTCTAATTTTATCTTTTGAACTGCGTCCAAAATTGGCTCTGCCATTAAAACCATCCCGGCGCCTCCTCCAAATGGCCTATCATCTACTTTTTTATGTTTTTCTTTTGTAAAATCGCGCAGATTCCAGATTTTGATTTTAACTTTGCCTTTTTCCTGAGCACGTTTAATAATTGATTCGCTAAAGTATGAATTAAAAATTTTGGGAAAAATTGTTATTATATCAAATCGCATTTGTTTTTTTAATAAAAATCCTCCGACGGTACCGTCGGAGGATTTTTATTTTTGAGATATCAAACTATATCTTCAAATCGTCCATGGCCTGGTCAACTGTTTTGACCGGTCTGACACTGCCTTCCGGCTCTTCAATCTTGAGATTGACTCGCGCGTTGTTCTTCATGCCAACGACTCTCAAAAGAGTTCTGATCGCCTTGGCCGTGTTTCCGCTTCGTCCGATTACTTTGCCCATATCCGCCGGGTCTGTTTTGAGAGTTATGAGAACTCCCATTTCGTCAACCTTTCGGTCAACGCTGACCGCGGAAGGGTTGTCAACGATCGCTTTAACGACGTATTCAAGAAATTCTTTGTCAGCCATTTTATTAGCGTTCTATCTTAATTTATTTTTTTATAATTCAGCAGTCTCGACCGCTCTGCATTATTTTCCAATTGTATTTTAAAAAATAAAATCCGTCAATGCCCGTTTTATTTTGCCGCTTCTTCTTTTACCGACTCTTCTTTCTTGGGTTCTTCTTTTTTCTCTTCCGGCTTGACTTCCGTCTTGGCTTGAGCGACAGCTTCTTTAGCCTTCGCATCTTCAACTGATTTTTTCTTGGGAGGCAAAACGTTTTTTTTCGGCCCTTTGATTATTTTTTCTTTTACCAAAATGTTGTGGACGGTGTCGGAAACTTGCGCTCCCTTCGCCATCCATTCTTTTATTTTATCTGCCGAAAGCTTGGTTTGCTCTCTCTTGGCGCTGTAAAAACCAAGCACTTCGTTGACCGAACCGCTTCTGGCGGCTCTGGCCGAATCAGTCAAAACAACCCGGAAACTCGGGTCGTGCTTTTTTCCCACTCTTTGCAATCTTATCTTTAACATAATTTAATATTCTGAAATATTAGCAGATTGTCTCCAAAACCGCAAGCCTAATTGAAAAAACGCCGAAAATGGCTAGACTTCTAAATTATGGGCAAATATCTAATCACCACTTTCGGCTGCCAAGCCAATACGGCTGATTCGGAGAAAACGGCCGAGATAATGGAAAATTTGGGCTACATTTGCGCCGACAATACGGAGGATTTGATTTCCGCCAAGAATCCGGTTTTGATTTTCAACACCTGTTCCGTCCGCCAAAAAGCGGAAGACAGAGTTTTCGGCCTAAATAATAAACTTCAAGAATTGAAAATTGTAAATTGTAAATTGAAAATTGTTTTAACCGGCTGCATGATGCACCATTCGAAAAAAGAACTGAAAAAACGCCTCCCGTTTTTTGATTATTTTATTGATATTAAAAAAATAAAATCCCTTGAAAAAATTCTGCCCTCTCGTCGAAGTCCGGTTTCGACGAGAAAAAAAATTTTCGCTCTTGTTCTAATTTCTAACGGTTGCGATAATTTTTGCGCCTACTGCATCGTTCCGATTGCCAGAGGCAGAGAAATATCAAGGACGGTCATTGATATTGCGAGCGATGTCAAAAAAGCGATTACCAATGGCGCCAAAGAAATTTGGCTGCTGGGACAAACGGTTAATTCGTATAAAAACGAGGGCGTTAAATTTCATAATTTGCTTCGCTTGATTAATGACATTGACGGCGATTTTTGGATTCGCTTCACTTCGCCCCATCCGAAAGATTTTTCCGATGAGCTTATAAAAAACATGGCGGAGTGCGATAAATTCGCTCATTATATAAACTTGCCGGTTCAATCGGGCAACAACACGGTCTTAAAAAGAATGGGACGGCCATATACCGCCGACCACTATAAAAAACTAGTCGGGAAAATAAGGAAAGCTATGCCGGATATCGCCATTTCAACCGATGTAATAGTCGGTTTTCCCGGCGAAACTAGAAAGCAATTTGAAGACACGAAAAAATTGTTTGAAGAAATAAAATTTGATATGGCCTTTATTTCCGAATACTCTCCCCGCCCGAAAACCGCCGCCGCCAAAATGTTTGAAGACGATGTGCCTCATCAAGAAAAAGAAAAACGAAAAAACGAACTTAACGAAATTCTCAAAAAGACGGCTTTGGAAAATAATAAAAAACTGGTCGGCCAAATCGTGAAAGTTTTAAACGGCCGAACGGAAGGCAACAAGCCGATAGAAATTACAAATGTTAAACATTCGATGTTGAACATTAAAAATAATTTTGTTTCAGCAAAAATTACAAAAGCAAATATATGGAGCCTAAAAGGAAAATTATTGTAATATTGGGTCCAACAGCGAGCGGGAAAAGCGCGTTGGCGTTAAAGATTGCCAAGAAAATCAACGGCGAGATTATTTCCGCCGATTCTAGACAAGTCTATAAAGGCTTGGATATTGGCAGTGGAAAAATTACTAGAAAAGAAATGGGTGGCGTTCCCCATTATTGCTTGGACATTGTTTCGCCCAAGAAAATTTTTACCGTCGTTGATTTTAAAAAATGCGCCGATAAAGCCATTGAAAAAATTTTCGCTAAAAACAAAATTCCGATTATTGTCGGCGGCACGGGATTATACATTCAAGCCATAGTAGACAATATCGTTTTGCCTGAAGTTAAGCCAAATTGGAAACTGCGTAAAGAATTGGAGAAAAAGACAACCGAAGAAATGTTTAAGATGCTTAAAAAAATTGACCCCGAGCGAGCGAGAAATATTGACGCAAAAAATCCCCGCCGCCTTATCCGCGCCATAGAGATAGCCAAAAAACTCGGCAGGACGCCAAAACTAATGTCAATGTCAAGGCGAGACCTTGACATTAGGCAAATTGGGATAAAATTGCCGGATGAAATTTTAAAGAAAAATATTGAGAAAAGAATTAAGAAAATGTTAAAAGGCGGTCTTGTCGCCGAAACAAAAAAATTGAAAAGTTCCGGTTTGCCTTGGAAGCGAATTTATGAACTTGGTTTTGAATACAAATATCCCGCCCTATTTTTGCAAAACAAAATCGGCAAAGATGAAATGCTCGCAAAAATGCTTGTTGAAAATAGGAACTACGCCAAAAGACAGATGACTTGGTTCAAAAAAGACAAAAGAATCAAGTGGATTTCAAAAGAAAAACAAGCGGATAAATTGATAAAAAAGTTTTAAAAAAAAGGAGTACCACAACAAAATATTGTAATACCCCTTAAAAAACACTACACCTTTAAGTATGATTAAGTAATTGCATTCCAATGGATAGTGCACCTGAAGTTTTTTTTCTCAATAATATTACTCTGTTTACTTAACCGCCAATCATAAAAAAGCAGACAAGTACATTCTCTACTTATTCTTCCACCACCACAACAGGCGGGGCAAACAGTAATGGGGTGGATGTCGTTACATTCATATTCGCATACATCACATTTGAAGTGTATCCACGGAAGCATTTCTAATTCTCCTTTCAATTTTTAATTTCCAAAATAAAACACGATATTTGCTTAAAAACTAGCACACAATTAAAATTTTAGCAAATTTAATTTTTGAAGGCAAAAAGAATTAATTGGATAAATTTTCCAATTTTTTCTTTATTTCCTCGTTTTTTTTCATCAATTCTTTGATTTTTTCTCTGGCTTTTTCCGCTTCTTGCTCGTTAAATTTAGTAGACTCTGATTTATTTTCTTTGTTTACTTTATTTTCTTTGCCGGACATGTCTTCCGTTTCCGGTTGAATATTTTTTGACTCAAAATTTTCCATAAAATTTTATAACTGGCGGGGGTACAAGGAATCGAACCCTGGCCAACGGTTTTGGAGACCGTTGTTCTACCACTAAACTATACCCCCCCAATACAGTTAAAGCATACAGTAAAAAGCTCGTAATTTCAACGAACTCTTAAAAAATACTGTGAGAAAAATTACTATTTCTTGACTTCTTTGTGCAGAGTATGCTTCCGGCACCATTCGCAGTGCTTTTTGGCTTCAAGCTTTTTTTCAACTTTTTTCTTGTTCTTTTTTGTCCAATAATTGACATGCTTGCATTCTTTGCACTGGAGCTTTATTAAATTGTCTTGTATTTTGGTCATAGAATTATATATTAAATTATTTTCGGATAAATTTCAAATAAATAATATGGGCAGGGGTGGATTTGAACCACCGAAGGCCATAGGCCGCCAGATTTACAGTCTGGTGTAATTGACCACTCTACCACCTGCCCTTGCCTGCTCCGCTTTTTGCTCACCCCGACGCAATAGCTATGAAGCTGTGGTACGGGGTAAACTGTAAACCATTTTTGACGCTCTGTTTGACTTCACTTTAATAACCACCGTTAGTTCGTTATTAACGACATCAACCATAACAATATTCCCATCCTTCGCTTTTTTGCCGATGATAAGTTCCGCCACCTTGTTAAGAATCTTGCTTTGAATCAGGCGTTTGAGCGGTCTGGCGCCGTAGTTTGGATTATAGCCTTCTTTTGCCAAAAAGGAAAGAGCTTGCTCGGTGATTTTGAGATTTATGCCCTTGCCGGCCAATCGTTTGGCGGTAAGCTCAATCTGAATTTTCACGATGTTTTTTATCTCTTCCGGCGAAAGCGGGTTGAATATGATTATCTCGTCCAGACGATTGAGGAATTCCGGCCGGAATCTGTTTTCCAAAGCGGTTCTGATTTTGTTTTTCATCTCCTCGCCGGTTTCCTTTTGGCGCGTTTCGTCGCTGGCGGAAACGGCAAAGCCTATTTTTTCCAACTGGCGGATGTATTCGGAACCGACATTGGAAGTCATTATAAGAACGGCGTTTTTGAAATTGACGTGCCGGCCTTTGGCGTCCGTCAATCGGCCGTTGTCCAGAATTTGGAGCATTATGTTGAATATGTCCGGGTGCGCTTTTTCTATCTCGTCAAAAAGAATGACGGAATACGGCCGGTGCCTGATAAGCTCGGTCAGTTGCCCGCCCTCTTCGTATCCGACATAACCGGGCGGCGAACCGATTATTTTGGAAACGCTATGCCGTTCCATATATTCGGACATATCCACTCTTATCAAAGATTTTTCGTCGTTGAACATAAATTCCGCCACGGCTTTGGCCAGCTCGGTTTTGCCCACGCCCGTCGGACCCAAAAATATGAACGAGCCGATAGGCCTGTCTTCGTAAGCCACTCCCGCCCGAGACCGCCTGACCGCGTTGGCAATTTTCGTTATAGCTTCGTCTTGTCCGACGACTCTTTTCTTCAGCTCCTCTTCCATTTTCATAAGCTTGTCCATTTCTCCTTCCAACATTTTTGACACCGGTATGCCCGTCCATCTGGAAACAACGGCGGCAATGTCTTCCTCCGTGACTTCCTCGCGGAGTATTCTGGATATTTGCTTTTTCTTCAGCCTGTTTTCTTTGAGCTTGAGCTGTCTTTCCAATTCCGGTATCTTGCCGTAGCGAAGCTCCGCCACTTTGGCGAAATCTGATTTTCTCTCGCTGGCATCGGCTTCCAACTTCAAAGTTTCCAATTCTTTCTTAACCTTGCTTATAAAGTCAATATTTTCTTTTTCGCTTTTCCACTTGATTTGGATCTCGCTTATTTTTTCTTTCAGCTCTCTTATGCCGTCGTCAATATCTTTGAGCCTTTTTTCTTTTTCTTTCTGCTCGTCTTCATCGGCCGTATTCCTGTCTTTTTCTTTTTTCAAAACTTCTCTCTCTATCTCCAGCTTCATTATTTCTTTGTTGGCGACTTCTAATTCGTCCGGCATACTGTCCAATTGCAAGCGCAAAGCCGAAGCGGCTTCGTCTATGAGATCAACCGCCTTGTCCGGCAAAAATCTGTCGGCGATATAACGGCTGGACAAATTAACAGCCGATTTGATGGCATCGTCGGTTATTTTTATCCCGTGATAAAGCTCATACTTGTCGTTAAGCCCTCTCAAGATGGCGATAGTGTCGTCAACGGAAGGTTCTTCCACGTAGATGGGCTGAAATCTCCGAGAGAATGCCGGGTCTTTTTCTATGTGCTTTTGATATTCTTTCAGCGTCGTCGCTCCGATGGCGCGAAGCTCGCCCCTGGCCAGCGCCGGCTTAAGCATATTGGAAGCGTCAATGGCCCCCTCGGCCGCTCCCGCTCCGACAATCGTATGAATTTCGTCAATAAACAAAATAACTTTGCCGGCTGATTTTTCCACTTCTTTCATCAGTGTTTTGAACCTTTCCTCAAACTCTCCCCTATACTTCGTTCCCGCCACCAGAGAACCCACGTCAAGAGAGATAAGTTCTTTGTCTTTCAGCGAAACAGGAACTTCTCCTTTGACTATTCTTTGCGCCAGGCCTTCGGCGATGGCCGTCTTGCCCACCCCGGCTTCCCCTATCAAAATGGGATTGTTTTTCGTCCTCCGGTTTAGAATCTGCATCAGCCTTTTAATTTCGCTGTCCCGGCCGATTACCGGATCAAGCTTGTCTTCTTTGGCCAAAGAGGTGAGATTGCGGGCGTATTTTTCAAATATCCTGGACTTCTTCGGCTCCTCCACATCCGCCGCGCTGGACTTCCTGATGTCGGACAGAATTCTTAAAACGCTGTCTTTTTCTATTCTGAAACGGTTAAGAATTTCTTTGGCTTTGGAAGGAGCGTCCAAAATCGCCAGAAACAAATGTTCGGTGGAAACATAATCGTCTTTAAGAATTTGAGCGACTCGATGCGAAATTTCCAGCGCTCGGCTCAACTCCGGAGTTATGTAAACTTGATAAGTCGGAGTGATGACGGAAGAATGTTCTATCTCGGACATATTTTCAAAAATCGTATCGCTAAGAAAATTAATATCCACCTCCAATTTGTCCAAAATGGAAATCACCGCACTTTCGTCTTGTAAAACAAGAGCGGCTAAAAGATGCAGGACGTCAACCTGATTTTGTCCCCTCTCTATTGTGAGCTCGTGAGCCTTTCTGACAGCTTCTTGAGCTTTAACCGTAAAATTTGAAAATGGAGGCATACAAATATAAATTTTTAATTTTTAATTTTTAATTTTGATGCGTCGGCAATGTCTTTTTTAGCTAAATTTATCGGCAAAGCGAAGCCGACATTTTCTCTTGGCGCTCCGACAGTGTTTATTCCGATCGCCCTGCCATTCAAGTCAACCAACGGTCCGCCGGAATTGCCCGGGTTTGTCGCCGCATCAATCTGAATCAAGGCGACAGAATCCTCCGGAACGGAAACAGAGTTGAGAGCGGCGGCCAGCTTGTTTAAGCCAGAAACAACTCCCACAGACACCGTGTTTTGGAATTCTCCCAAATCACTGCCTATGGCTACTGTCGTTTGCCCGATATTGATATTTTTGGAATCTCCCAAAAGTATGAAATTAAAATTATTTCCTTCCACTTTTAGAACCGCAACATCTTGCGACGGACTTCTTGAAATTACGGCCGCGGGATATGTATTGCCGTCGCTAGTCATTACGACATATTCCAAGGTTTCGTCTCCAACTATATGCTTGTTTGTCAAAATAATCCCCTCTTTGGAAACGAAAAATCCAGAACCGGTTGAGATTAGTTTTTTCTCCACTTCTTTTCCCGTAGTTGTCGCCGTCAAGTCTTCCTTTTTTACCGCCGCCACGCTAACAACCGCCAAAGACGCATCTTTTATTATTTTAACAAGATTTTCTTCGTTAGAAAAAATAACCATTTTTTCTTTTACCGGAACTTCTTTGGGGACAAGTTTTTCCACCACCTTGTTGATGGTGTGAGTAATCGGTTGAGGAGCCTGATTTACCAAGGTCACCGTTACTATGCCCGTGGCCAGCGAGGTAACGAAGCTTACCAAGAGAACCAAGAGGACTATTTGAGTTTTTGTGAGGCTTTCCATGTTAATATCGTTTGTTATTATACCGGAATTTTATCATTGAACATCTTTCTGTCAATAGCGACAAGGTTTAATCTTTATTGAGGAATATAATAAAGGTCTTCTTCGTGTTCATAACCGACATATTCTTGTCCCCATTCTTTTGCCCAAAGCGCTATTTGTTTAAAAAGTTTATCTTGATTCTGAATACTGAATAAAATCTTTTTCTGTTGAGAACGACACTATCCTCACAACTTTTTCCTTTTTTACCGTATCTCCGTGTTTTTTGTGTAATACAAAACCGCCAGAAATATCATACGAACTGTATCCGCCGAATAATTTTGCTAAAAATTTACTGGTTTCATCCGCCCTATTTATTAATTCGTTGTGTGAAATATCTTCCGAAATATTTTTTGTTGAAGAAACATATACCGCTTGTTTTATGGGCAAATGAACAATTTTTTCTTTCTGCTCTTTTGATAATTTTATGATATTCATATTTATGATATTTTAACATGCCTTACCAATATTTCAATAAAAAAATCCCAATGGCGTATATAAGCAACCATTGGGATTTTTTAAAAAACTAAACTATTTCTTTAAAGCAAAGATTATTTTCCATAATCGTGGCCCCATATCAGAGTTTATATAGTAACAAAGCACGACAACATCCACTTCCTCATATTTTTTGGGCTTTGTTACTTTTGATGTTATTAACCTAAACTTCTTCTCCGGATTTTTCCTGTGCGCAACAATAACTTCCGCTAGGTCAGTTTGCGGAATATCTTCCGCGCTTATGACAAAAAGACCTTTTGCAAAAGGAGACTCATGAACAGCGACATTATCCGTAAAATCTGCAGAATACCCTTTTTCATAACCAGTAAAAATAAAAATTAACAATAACATTAAAAACAATTTTAATATATTCATTTTTTCCTCCCGTTTTTAAAAAAGATGAAGATAAGAAATAATTTTTATTTTCTCAATTCTCAAAGAACTACCATGCCAACAGTATACATGAGTTATCTTTTTTGTCAATCCTTTGCCAAAATGTTACCAATTTTCTGCTCCAGCATTTTTTCGGTAACATTTAAAACAAGCCGAATTTAATTTTTATCTGTTCTTCATTTGTAAAAGACTTCACTCTCATAAATCTCACGAACGGCCTAATTAG
>Ga0209211_10008378_pt1 | contig 14162 bp, 8 predicted proteins | sample RifGroA2_FD_183992 | JGI IMG/M metagenome (GOLD analysis project Ga0209211, IMG submission 183992) | Groundwater microbial communities from Rifle, Colorado, USA - Groundwater A2 (SPAdes) (version 2) | ecosystem: Environmental > Aquatic > Deep subsurface > Groundwater | place: Rifle, Colorado...
GCGGGTATCTCCGAACAGTCAGCCGGTTTTATGGCTGGCTGGGGCGCTCTCCCGATACCGCAACAGCCGAAGATTTACGGCGCTACCAATTGCACCTGGTCGAACACGGCATCTCGCCGATCTCACTCAACGTCACGATTACCGGACTGAAGTTCTTCTTCGAGAGCACCCTCGATCGTCCCGAGCTAATGAGGCACAGCCTCAAGCACCGGACGATTCTCACGACGGCCTATGCGGCGGGCTTGCGCGTCACCGAGGCGACCCATCTCAAGGTGACCGATATCGACAGCGGGCGGATGATGCTCCGCGTCGATCAAGGTAAGCCGTAGGGGTCGGCGGGGTCCCGTCCGCGTGTCCGCTGCACTATTTCATGTGGTGATTTCTTCATTTTTTTGCCCTTCCCTCTCGTTTTCTTGTGTTTCTGTTCTCTACTTTTTCCAAGACTTTTACTTGTCGCGCCAAGTTCTCGCCGTTTTTTCTTCGTTTCACTATCATTCTTCACCATAGGCGCGTTTTGTTGCGGACACCATTCGACTAGGCTGCCAAAAGACGCCAGCCGAGTCGCTGGTTATCAGGGCAAACGGGATTTATTGCTACCACTTCAATTCATATCCCATCAGTAGTCCATCCTCCGTCCAGTCCGGATTGCGCGCAGGCGTAATGTCCAGGCTGATGATGCGCTTGGGGCAAAGCAACGCGAGGCTTATAGAACCGACGATGACGCTGCTCGTAAGACTGCCCACGCTTACAAAGAAAGCCCGACTTTCCATCTGCCACCAGCTTTGCGCGCTCCAGAACATCCCGCTGGACATCATTTTCGATAGGAACTACCCGAGGCCGATCTCCTTTCGTACCTTCGCGCACCCAGATGAACTCCCCCCTCATGAGGCAACTTCGGCCTGAACATCAGCGCTTCCTGCATGCGCAAACCAACCGCCCAGCACAACTCCAAATATAAGGCGACCCACTTATCCTTCTTGGAAATTTCTGGCAGCTTCGTCAGCACAGCGAGTTCAGAGCAGCGTCGCGACGATGCGCTGGCTGGCCTGGCCATCGCCATACGGGTTGCGGCAATGCACGAATGACTGGTAGTAGTCATCGTCCGTCAATAGCCGTTCACACTCTGCAACGATGCGTTCGGTATCGGTGCCGACCAGCTTGACGGTTCCCGCCGCAACTGCTTCCTGGCGTTCGGTAATATCCCGCAGCACCAGCACCGGCTTGCCCAGTGAAGGCGCTTCCTCCTGAATACCTCCGGAGTCGGTGAGGATCACATGCGCCGCCTGCATCAAATAGACGAAATGCAGGTAATCGACCGGCTCGATCAGAATAATGTTGCGCCGGTCGCCGCATACTTCATCGACCACCTTGCGCACATCGGGGTTGGGATGCACCGGGTACAACACCTGCACGTCAGGACGATCCGCCAGGCGCTTCAGCGCGCGACACATCGATTCCATGCGTCCGCCATGATTTTCGCGCCTGTGTCCGGTTACCAGAATCAGCCGTTTGTCACTATCCAGAAAGGGAAATGCCTCCGCCAAACGTAGCGCCAGCGCCGCGTCGTCCCGGATGCGTCCGGTCGCCATCAGCAGTGCATCAATTACCGTATTGCCGGTGACGTGGATGCGCTCGGCGGGAACACTCTCGCGCAACAGGTTATCGCGCGACTGGCTGGTCGGTGCATAATAATGCGTCGCCATCAGGTCTATGACGCGGCGGTTCATTTCTTCCGGCCAGGGATGGAGCATGTCGTAGGTACGCAGCCCCGCTTCCACATGTCCTACCGGGACGTGCCGATAGAATGCCGCCATTGCCGTTGCCATCGCAGTCGTGGTGTCGCCATGCACCAGCACGCAGTCTGGATGAAGTGTATCAAGCACGCCGTTCAGGCCATGCAGCACGCTTGCGGTCAATTCTGTCAGGCGCTGCCCCTGTTTCATCAGATTCAGGTCAATGTCGGCCTGGATGCCGAAGATGTCCAGCACCTGGTCGAGCATCTGGCGATGCTGCGCAGTCAGGCACACGATGGTTTGCAGGCGCTCTTCCGAGCGCAGCTTGTGAATCAACGGCGCCATCTTGATCGCCTCGGGACGTGTGCCGAGCACCACCAGGATTTTCTTGCGCTTCATGTTATTTTCAGGGCAGGTTAATACCACAGAGTTGCACGTAGGGTCAGGCCGCGCGCACGCTGGGTATTAGTGAATTCAAAACGGTATTGCGAGGTCAATTCGAACCAGCTAGCAGGGGCACTATATCGGCCTTCACGGAACCAGTAGCGCAGGCTCACGCCCGGCCCGGTTCCCAGGGCAGTGCGCACGGTGGCGCGGCTATCGAAATCGCCGGCCAGCACAACATGCGGGGTCACAACCAGACGGCCATCCAGTGCATCCATGCGCCAGCTATGGCCGTAGCTAGATTCCATACTCTGAATGTAACGCCCGGCATTCACAAAGTACGCGCCTTCGGTATAAAACTGCCAGTTAGCCCAGTCGCGGTCGAATGGCTGAATGTCGATGCCGGCGCCAGTCGAGTAGCCCACGCGCATCAGCAAGTCGTTGCTCGCAAGATTGCCGGCCGGGAAAAGTTTTTCCGCCGTCAGCACCACGTTGATATCACCAACAGGCTTGTAGCGCGCGCCGATCGAGCCCTGCGCCGTCACTGAGCCAGTCGCTCCGCCACTCTTGTCGTACAGCGTCTCATAGCCGCGCGCAAATACCTGGAAAATCCTGCCATTCTGGTAACCGATGCCCTCCGGCTGCCAATATGCTTCCATACCGCCCTGCAATATATTGATATTGTTCTGCGGGTTAAAGCCGCTGTTCTGGTAAGAGGTGCTGGCTATCACTCCGAATTTGCGGCTCATCTCCTGTATCTCGCGGCGGTAGCCGAATTCGTGTTGCGCACCGAACGGGCGCTCGTCCGGCGGCAACTGTGCGTTGGCATCCAGCGCCAACCCGAACAGCGCGATGGCGCCGTCATTGTCGCCCAACCGCTTGGCGGTATAAGCGGCATCGGAATATTGCGCAGCCGTGCCCGGCTTGGCGGCGAAAGCACGCCGAAACATCTCCAGTGCCGCATGGTCGTTCTTGTCGCGCAGAGAGGCGTAGGCCAGGTCGAGATCGCTCAACACCACAACTCTGGTCTGTTCCAGCAACTGAAGCGCCTCCGCATGCCGGCTGTCGCTGCCTGCGTCCGCCAATTGCGCGGCAGCATGCGCCTGTTCGCGGTCGTTCAACCCGATATATGCATAAGCCCGCGGCAATTGCACCGTGGCATCCCGTTCGCCGGCATAGGGCACCAACGCGTCGAGCACCACCCGGTGCTGCTTCGTCGCCAACGCGCTGCCCGCCCAAGCCAGGCGCACGTTGCGCTGTTGTTCCGCATCAAGCCCGGTCTGGCTGAGCGCGGCATAGAAATCATCCATCGCCGCCTGATGGCGCTGCTGGCGTTGCGCCAGATAACCGCGCTGTGCCAGCACTTGCGGGTCGTTGGGAAAGCGCGCCAGCAAAGCATCTGCCTGCTGCCGGGCGGCATCCAGATCATTCTTGCGCACCAGGATATCCAGCAACAGCAGCCCCAATTGCCTGCTGTCCGGGCGCAATTGCAGCGCCTCGGCTGCCGCCGCATGAGCGGTACCGGTATGGCCAGCGGCAAGTTCACGGTACGCCTGATCGGCAAGGCCGTAGGCAGCGCCTTCCAGCGGCACGTCGTCCGCCGCCAACGCGGAAAAGGAAGTGGTCGCCAGCAACATTGCGGCAGCCCACAAGTGAAAGCGCAAACCGGTAAGCAAAATAGTCATGCAACACTCCACGATATCAAGTGCAGGTCAGAACTGCCTGCGGTATTTTCATTCTGCCGATGCAATGCTTCTTCAAGCTGGCTGCGGCTGATCAACCGGTGCGTCACAAGGTATTCACCGATAAGGCCATCGCGCCCGGCGTCGAAATTTGCCGTGGCAAATTCAAGCTGGCGAAGCGACAGCACGCCCATACCGAGCAATATGTCGCCCAGCAAAAGGCGCTTTTTCTTCGCTTCGGTGCTGCGCGGCATCGCACCGATTTTGTACCAATCCAGCGCGCCGGCGATCTCGGTCTCACAGACGATGAAATATGCCAGCGTTTCTGCTACCTCAGCCTGAATTTCCGCCAGCGCCGCTTGCGGCAACGGTTCGACCACGGCCAGGTTCAGCGAACCGCTCTCCCCGTCCGCAAATGGGATTGCACGGTACCTCTCCACCAGATAGCGTGGCAGACGCCCGGCAAACTTGCCGACTGCTTCCGGCGACAGCCTGGTACGCGGCAGCCAGTTCTGTTCCGCAATCACATCCGCCAGCACTTCCTCGCTGATCAGCCCAGCCTCGCGCAATAGTGCGCCCAGTTTCTTCCCGGTCTGTTTCTGCATATCCAGCGCCTGGTTGAGATGCTTGTGATCAATCACCTGCCATTCCAGCAGCAGGTCACCCAACAACTTGCGGTGGCGCTGCAATTCGCCCATTGTCGGATAGCTGTGCTGGGTCTTGTCCCAGGTAACGCGCTTGCCGGTGATGATATGGATCAGGAATATTTTCCACGCCCGGCATACCGAAAAAAAGTTGATGACATTGCCGACCAGCATGCGCGGGATTGCTAAGAAACCCTGCTCGATACCGTTCAGCTTGGCTACAAAATAGACCCGTTGCGCAATGCGGTTCAAGAACAGCCAAAAATTGATCTCGATCACCACATAAACCCAGCTCTCTGGCTGCACGAATTCTGGATAGCGCACATAGTCGTACCCTGCACTGCGCAGCATCCCCAGCACTGCAAAATTGGTCACCAGAAAATAGGCCAACAAACCCGCAAAGGAAGTAAAGATGCTTTTACGATCGCGGAAATACAGGTAGTTGGAAACCACGCCACCCTGCCAGCCCATTTGCTGCCAGCCCTGAAAGGACACGCCGAATATCCAGCGCGCCCGCTGGCGATAGGCTGCGCGAAAGTGGCTGGGGAAATATTCGCGCGTGGCGATCAGGCTTTTTACCTCGACCGTCTTTTCGCGCCGGCTGAACAAGCTCTTGCGCTTGGCGTGGTACAACACCGGGAACGTGACAAACACCTGATCCGTGCCGATCTTCTTCAACCTGTGGCTCATCTCGTAATCCTCGGTCAGCGTATCGGTGTTGAATGGCTGGTTATCGTTCAGCCTGGACAGCTCCATGATCACGCGCCGGCTGTAGCAGGTTGCCACGCCCGAGCCCGGCACCAGCCCGGTAAGGCTTTCGCGCACAGCCATTTCCTTGCAATGCCATTCGCTGAAATCGTCCAGATAGGTGCCGGCAATGAACTCGTGCCACTCCCGCTCAAGCGACAGTACAGGCAACTGGATCAGATCCTTGCGATCAATCAGGTAGTTGTACAGATGAAATTCCAGCGGGTGAATCACATCTTCGGAATCGTGCATAACCATGCCGGAGAAGCGCATCCGGTTCTGCTCTTCATATCTGAAGATCGACTGCACGATCCAGTTCAGACAGTCAGCCTTGCAGGTCGGTCCATCATGCGCCACGGTGGCGCGGCGCACCTTATGCGGGAAACGCCGCGCCATGCGGTCAGCTTCCGCCGTGGTTTCGGCATCGTTCTGATAGGTACCGATGAAGATCACATAATTGCGATATTCCATCGTTGCCATGGTGTTCTCGACCATCTTGGCGATAACGTCATATTCCTTCCACGCCGGCACCATGATCGCCAGCCATGATTCTTCCTTTGCCTGCAACTGTTCTATGCGCAAGGGCTGGTAGCGGCTTCTCACCGCAGCCCAACGCCACGCGGTGCGCACCCAGTAATAAACGTCAATAAAAAAATCGTCGAGCGAGCTAACCAGGATCAGCACGGCAGTGATGGCCGCCAGCACATTCAGCACGTAGAGATAATCGGCGAGAAATAACTCATCCAGCATAGCCCGCCTCGTTAACCCTTAAGCTCGCGGTTGCGGAAATACCATCGCAACCCCAGCACGAAGACCACCGGCAACAGCATCAAGCCAAGGATGATGAACCACGTGCGGTAGCGCTGCATGAATGTCAGCACGCCACGATTCTGTTCATCCAGTTGCCAATCATTCTCCGGATCGTCGAGGTTGATCGCCAGCCGCACCCCTTCTGCATCGGCAATCGCCAGGTTGCCCGCAGACAGTTTCAACGGCTTGCGCAATGCGGGCAGCGTGCCGTCAACAGTTATCACGCTGACTCCATGCTGATGCCCGGACCGGATCAGTTGCAGCACCGCCATGCTACCCAGCCCGGCGCTATCGAACACCGCATGGTCACGCTTGTTGCGCACCACCAACCGGCCGCTGCCGGCCACCACCCGTTGCGTATCAGAATCAGGTGCGCTCTCGAATGCCACAAAGGCATGTGATGGTTTGAATCCCGGTTCTGCATCGATCACCAGTTTGAAATCCGTTTCATCGAACGACAAGCCGCGCAATACCGAATTCACCGCCTGCAAGGTGTTCGCCGCATCCTGCAAATAGCGCGCCGGGACGACGATCTCGCTGTCACGCCCGAGTACGGTACCCAGCATGAAAAATTGCGTCGGCACCTGCGCGTCGCGCAGGGCCAGGTAGCTCGAAGGCAGCAGCTGCACGGGAAAGCCTTGTGCCATGCCGCTGCAATGCCCGCCCGAGATGCGGCGGCGTATCTCCACGCGCAACAGGTTATTTGCGCGCAGCGCATACATTGGAATATGCACCTGCAGCCTGGCGATCTCGCCATCGGTGCGCAACGACGTGGCACTCAGCAGGTTGTCGTTCATGAATACCGACACCACCGGTGACAGGCCGTCGCCGCTGGGCGCGGCCATAAGATTGAGTTCAAACGAATCCGGCCATCTCCCCTGCGGCAGGTTGCCGAGCTGGATCGGCACCGCCCATTCCGCGCTCCCTGACACGTTCTGTACGGGCAGGCTGGGCGCAAAGTGGATATGCGGCAGCGAGCTGTCACTGTCAGGCATTTGCAGCGCGGTGCCCAGCGCCAGTTCGCGGCTGCCCGCGATCTGGCGCCAGGCCGTGGCTACCAGGTCGGCACCTCCCCCCATATCCTCGCCTTCCAGCGCCAGAACCGGCTGCCCCGCCAGCATGGCAACACGCAGGTTAGCCTTGCCCAGTGCTGCGTTAGGCAGCCAGTTGCCGGCATCGCCCAGCCGCAACTCGCGCCACAGCCGCTTGCCCAGGCCGCTGTCGGTATCCATCCCCTGTAGCACTGCCAGCAATGCCTGCCGGGTCTGTGCCGGATCAATCACGGCCTGCGCCAGCCCGTCCGGCGACATCATGCGCAAGGCCAGCCAGGCAGCAGCCTCGGCAGGCTGGGCAATCCTGTACGGCTGGCGTTGCGCCATCGCATCGGCCATCGCGCCCGGAATCCGCACGCTGGCAGTCCTCGCAGCATCCGCCAGCAAAGCGGTATCCACCACATCGCCCACCTGCGGCACCGCTGTAAATTCCGGCTCCAGCCCCATGCCGGACAGCGCCTGAGACAAACGCAATGCGGCGCCATACTGCACCGCACTCAACTTCCGTTGCGGCAACAGGATCACAGGATGGCGCGGCAGCGTAGTCAGCAAGCTGCGTATATCCTGCACCGAATCTCCTTCAAATGAATAGACCAGCCGCGTCGCGTTGGGATCGATGGACAATTCGTTGCCGCGCCCGCGTTCATCAATGCAGCGCGTGGCATCGATCTGGCTGCTCAGCACCACACCCAGATCGAGGAAACCACCTTGCGCGCGTAATTTGCGCAGCGGCAGCGAAATGTCGATGGTGTCGCCCTGTTCATCCGAATGACCGCGTGAGAAGACCGCACCGTTCAGGTCAACCAGCTTGAGGAAGAACCCACCATCACCCCCCGGCAAGCGGTGAGTAAATACCGGCGTGCCATTGGCCAGCAGCGTCAGCGCCGCCGTCCCGGTAAACGGATGCAGGTAAGTGCCGTGGATTTCGATATGCGCATCTTTCAGCACCACACCCTGCGGCACAGGAAAATAGAAATGTTGCTCAAAGTTGCGGCTATTGAGCGTGACCTGCTCCGACATACCCATATCGGCAAGGGTCAAGACTCGCGTCACCGGATTACCTGCAGGCGTAGCCGCCCAGGCACCCGCCGCCGCAAGCAACGCGCACAGGAAAATCGCCGCACACCCAAAGCCTGCAACCGGCCGTATACCACTCATGATATTTCAGGAATACAGCCGTTACGCCTCGCAATCCTGTGGCCCCGACAAAACAATTCTGATGTTGTTGATATTGAAATCATTTAACAAAACTAACCAAATTGCGCCCATCTTTTTTGGCTTGATACATCGCCATATCAGCCCGCTTGAGAATATCTTCCGCGCTGGTCTCGTGGCCGATGAATAACACTATGCCGATACTCGACGTGCAATGATGTTCAACGGTAATTGTTGTATCCCCCTCTTGCTTACATGCCAGCAGGTATGGCTCGGACAGAAAGACACGAATTTTTTCGGCAGCAATACCGGCATGTATGGCGGAATCGGCCTTATCCATATCCAGTTCGTTAAGTATCACCACAAACTCATCACCACCAAAGCGCGCGACGGTATCCACCTCGCGCACACAACTGGCAATGCGGTGCGACGCCTGAACCAGCAGCAAATCGCCAAATTCATGCCCATGCGTATCATTGAGCGGCTTGAAGTTATCCAGATCGAGGAACATAAGTGCGGCATAACGGCCGCTGCGCTTGCTGGCGACCATTACTTGCCTGAGCCGGTCGTTTAAAATGCGGCGATTGGGCAGTTGCGTCAATGTGTCATAGAAAGCCAGTTTGTTGGTTTGCTCTTCGGCTTTTTTGCGTTCGGTAATGTCGCGCGAAAAGCCAACCGTACCCAGTAGATTGCCATTCTCATCTATGACGGGTGTCTTGAAGGTCTCCACCCAATGTTCTTTGTTGCCGTCAAATGACAGCTCCTCGATATGCTTCTGCTGGCGCGTGGCAATTGTTTCGGTATCATCGGCACGATATTTTTCCGCCATTTCCTTCGGCCACAGATCAAAATCGGTTTTACCGATGATCTGCCGAATGTTGCCCAACCCGGTGCAATCTACATATGCATTGTTCACTCTGACGTAACGGCCCTCGATATCTTTCAGCCATGACAGATAGGGTGAGTTATCGAGAATGGCTTTCATGCTTGCCTTGCTTTCGCGCAAGCTGGCTTCTGCCTGTTTGTGCTCGGCAAAGTGCGTCGCCAGCGCCATACCGACGATGGATAGAATCACCATGTAAAGCCAGTAATTGACCAGCTGGGTTTGGGCAATATCATCAGCGAAATAACCACTCCCGTGTGTCGCTCCCTGCAAGGCATAGACTGCCGTTATCAGCAGAACTATCACCGTCCCACAGGATCCGATTCGTATTGCCACCCAGGAAATAATCAAAAACATCCAGTAGCCTTTGGCCACATGGCCAATGGCGTCATGCCCCCAATCAAGAAAAATTATGTGGCAGGCTAAAATCGTCAGGCCGAGCATTAAGGCTGCCTCGGCCATCTCCTCCGTTCTGCGCTGATTTTTTCCTGGCTCCCACCAGAGCATAATCAACGGGGCAATCAGGATGGCTCCGAGCGTGTCGCCCATCCACCATTGAATCAGGCTGTAAAAATAGTCCTCGGAGGCGAGCAATCCGGAATACAGCAATACCGTGTTCACAGCCAATGCACCAATGGCGATACTCAGGCATCCTCCCAGCAGGAGCAATCGCAGGTAGTCATGCAACGATTCGAGGCGCACATCGAACTTGCCTTTGCGGGTAAGCAGCCAGGCGCCGCAAAATGCCTGAAAAGTATCGCCAAAAACAATGGTGGCAGACGCCCAAAGAGAGTTAGCAGATGTTGCGTTTACCAGCAGAGCACCGATGCACACACCCCAGGCATATCGCTTTCCGCCAATCAGCAACACGGCCAACGCCAATCCGCTCGCCGGTTCAAAATAGCCGACAATAGCGCGATCCTTGAAATATAACTCGCCGGCATAGAGCAACAACGCGTAAAGCGCGGCCACGCCAAGTTGCTTTAGCGCATAAAAAGTGTGGTATGGCATCTCAATACGCTCAGTAGATTTTTTCATCCAGCCCCATCGAAAATAGGGTGATTTTTATTGAGACATTCCCCTGAATCCGGTATTTTTTTCGCACGCACGATTAACGTATCCGATTATTTAGCGAACAGGACAGCATTCCCATCGCCTACCAACTCTACCTCCCCAAAGACTGGGCGAGCGATCCTGATCGGCGTGAGACGGCTGGTGTCCCCGGCAACATCGCGTTCGCGACCAAGCCCGAAATCGCCTTTGGAGCAGATGCGCCAAGCCAACGCTACGGGCGTGCCCACGGGTGTCGTGCTGACAGACGCTGGGATGGGCGCCGGGAACTGCGCCGCTGCCACCCAAGCTAGGACTGGGCGCGGCTGCGTCGGGAGTCCGGCAATGAATTCGGGCAGTGAAGGCGCTGGCCATGACATTGCCAGCGCGAGCTTGGCGCACTATCACTTGGCGGGAGGGTATGTTAAGTGGCACAGAAGATTAGCAGTTTGCTGAAATTCACCTCAATTTCGAGGTCCAGCAGTGAAACGCGTAATATATCCATGCTAAATACTCCAAGGAAAGCGTGATTTGTTGCCTTTAGACATTTACTTGTTAACAGTTATGAACGTCTGATCGCAGTTCGGAATGTTGTTATGCATTAGCTTGTCGAAGGTTGCGTAGTCGTACTTGCGCCAATGATTGCGGCCAGAGGATATTTTGCACACAATGCCCGCGTTGTCATGGGCAAAAGCGACTTGCCAGTCGAGGATGAAGTGTCCCTGGTTTATCTGCCCCCAGTCGAGGAGAACGAATACCGGACGTCCGTTGTCTATTTCATTTTTAATACGTGACAGCGTATTGGGAAAACCGGACTTCCCATACCAAACAGCCTTGAGGCCAAGTTTGTTCACCGTATCGACGATTCGCATAGGGCTGGTGCCCAAGAAGCCAAGCAGCACGTCCGGGGCGCCACTCCATTGCATGACTCTTTGAACATAAGGGTCATTTCTATAATGACCATCTGCACTATCAATCGGGGTATCATTCCAGCCGAATCCGTAATAGTCCATTACGCTCGCCATGGAAGCTGGCCCACAAGTATTGTTTGTGTTTATTACGGATGCATACCCAAACAAGTTACTGATGACAGATTCAGGCTTGATGTTCTCGGTTGTATTTTGAACCGCTATTGGCAATCCATTCGATAGGATTTCCAAATGTCTATCTAAGATCGCCTCAGTTCCTAGTCCACCCACTGCAATGTTTTGTAAATCTATTCTTGTTGGGTTCAACGCAGATTTAGCCATGACATTTCTTCCTTTGTTTTTCTCGCGCCTACTCTCTTAGGTTTTTGGCCTCCCCTTTGCAAAAATCACCGTTGTTTCATCAAGGCGACAATTACCTTGACGCGCACCGAATCTGAACTCAGCCATTAACGTTCTCCTGTTTGTAGTCCTTGGGTATGTACTCCATGATCCCAACTTCCGCCCCTCCAGGCTCATCTCACGGTGGGAATACACCCCTTCGTTCAGGCTCATCTGTCATTGGACAAGGCTTGCGCATACGACATCACGATCAAAAATCGTGATTACAGCCTATCTAAACGTAAATTATTACCGTAGCCTTTCAACTTCTTCAATTCAACGATCGGCGTGCAATTTTCAGGCAGCACCCACTGTATTGCATCGGCAGTATTTAGAGCTAACCCTCCAGAGGCTGTCAAACCAACATTCTGGATTTCGGATAAAGATAATTCTTGCCCAATCGAAAAATTAGCACTTGAATCGGACGTCACCTCTGCGTCAAAATTGACCGTTAAGGATTTTTTCTTGGACATAATGATTAAGCCGCTTTCAGCGATTCTGGCGGCAGTCACAATTGCAAATTCTTTTCTCCAATCATTGTGTGGCGGTTCTTTATATAACTGCACAATCTCATCATTAACAGCTCTTTCGTTGGTGAGTTGTTCGACAATATAGTTCGAAAATGAAAGAATGTAAGCGTTAGCTCTATGGAATGTAATTGAAACCGAGCCACTGTATTTAGAAGTTTCACTCATATTTGCTGTCACGGGCACCCCAGCATCTATCGCTGTAGCGCGCACGCCGTTACTACCATCAAGGCTTCCTGTGATTTTTACGCTGATCGATATATCGCCCTGCGAACTAAATGTCATGCCTCCGCCTGAACCACGAACCTCGGTTTGAACTTGAACCCCAAAGTAGTTTTGAATAGAAGTATTCTCTTCAACATAAAGATCACGTTTCAAAGTACCAAAAGAACCTACATCAGTCGTTTCATCCATATCAGCATTCACATAGAACGCCCCCATCATTTTATGAAATTTTTTAGCCAATTTTTCCTGATCAGACATGGTATCTCCTTGTTATATATCACGTAAATTATGACAAAATTTTCCAATTTGACGCGTATTACAACGTTTTCTCAAGCGTGCGCCAACGCGCCTCATGTCTAAAAGCAACGGAATCAATGGTGACCATGTCACATTACGTTACCGACATCCAAAAGGCGTGGCAATTTACCAGATTTTTGTGGCTACATGCTGACAAATACTGACAATCAATCACGTCACATTCTTCTCGCCCCTTTTACAGAACAAGCAAAACGAATGGTTGTCATTGATCCTGCACGATGCAAATGGAATACTTCAAAGCGAGGTGTTGCGTTAGTGCGCCACAATGAGCGGCTGGGTAAATTTATAACCTATGCCACGCACTGCTTGCAAGGGGTTGCTGCCGTTGTCCAAACTCGGCAGTTTTCGCCGCAATCGGCTTATGCTGGCTTCAAGGGCTCGTGTGTCATAGTACAACGGATTCTTGCCCAGCGCCCGGATCAAAGCGTTGCGATCCGCTTGCTGGTTGCATGCATCGGCCATTACTTTCAACAGCGACAGTTCCCAGTTGGTCAGCGAAATATGTGGCAATCCTCCCGGGGGCTTCAACGCCGATCTCGCTGGCAGCAGTTGCCACGATTGCGGCAGGAGCGGTGATGAATCAAGGCGCAAGGACATGTTATCAATAAGCGCCAGCAATTCGTTGAAGTTGATCGGCTTGACGAGATAGTCATCCGCCCCTGCGCGACGACACTCGATGCGGTCTACCCCCCTGTTGAGTGCCGTGACCATGACGATGCCAATTGATATTCCGAATCTCTCACGCAACTGTTCTGCCAGCGTGGCGCCATTTTCCCCTGGGAGATAATAGTCAAGCAGCACGATTTCAGGGCTGAACTGCGATATACAACTTTCAAGTTCTTTGCCATCCGCTACGCCGCGCACCTCATGTTTGGAATATTCAAGAAAGGAGACCAACTCTTCAAGTTGTCCAATATCATCTTCTACTACGATAATGCGTGTCATAAGGCCATCCAGTGTACGGAGATTCGAATCCCATGCTCAATCTACACAATCGACTGCGTAGCGCGCAACTATTTTTAACGAGACTAAGCCTGCAAATTCGTTTTTTGCTGATCTTCGTGGCATCGTCGCTATTTTTGGCGCTGGTAATCTGGATTGTATTCAACAGCGTCACCGAACGGATGATGGAACGTATTGGTGCGCGGTTTGCCGAACAGCAGGTGCTCAACGATAAAGCACATACCCTGCAGCCACTCATCCGCAAGGTGACACTGGCACGCAAGATGGCAAATAACGCCGTTATAAAACGATGGGTAGCAAACGAGCAGGATCCACAACTGCATCGGCAAGCTCTAGCGGAAATGGAGATACTTCGCCGAGACTTCAATGATGGCAACCATTTCCTGGCTCTCACTCAATCAGGGCATTATTATTCCTATGAACAACACTCGGGCAATACGCACCAGGGCGAGCAACTGCACTACACCCTTAATCCGGAAAAAACGGCAGATGCATGGTTTTATGCCGCCATCAAAAGCGGCGGTGACCATCATATAAACGTAGATAACGACACGGATCCCGGCACATCTAGAATTTCAATCCATGTACCGCTGCGCGATAGCGGCAAAGTACTGGGCGTAATTGGAACAACCCTGGTAATTGATGACCTGACTGTTCATAAGACTGAGGTTCCCCAATCCAG
>Ga0209211_10008380_pt1 | contig 14160 bp, 7 predicted proteins | sample RifGroA2_FD_183992 | JGI IMG/M metagenome (GOLD analysis project Ga0209211, IMG submission 183992) | Groundwater microbial communities from Rifle, Colorado, USA - Groundwater A2 (SPAdes) (version 2) | ecosystem: Environmental > Aquatic > Deep subsurface > Groundwater | place: Rifle, Colorado...
TGACCACATATTTATAATGGTCATTGTTTTCGAGTTCTAGACCTCCAGTTAGCTTTACTACGCCCCCGGCCGAAGGCTCTCTTAACTCAAGAGTTAGCTTATTGCTTTCCCTAATCTCCCAGTTTTCACGCGCTCGCACAATATAAACGCTACATGTAAGCGGCAGTCCCTGAATTTCGATCGGCGGTACTTTCTGACCCACGATAAACACCTCCTTTACTTAATAACTTAGGCTTTGAGTCGCATCAATACTCTACCAGAATTTTTAAATTAGTCAAGAAAAAGTATCAAAGTATCATTTTGCCGGAGCCGGCGGTTTAGCCTTTTCCTCTTTCTTAAACACCACCGGAAAATTTAAAGTTACCTGAGTGCCGACGCCTTTAATCGAATCAACCGCGATTTTTCCTTTCATCAATTCCACCAGTTGCTTGGTAATCCATAATCCCAGCCCAGTGCCGATGATGTCTTTGGTCTCCTCGGTCTTGATCCGGTAAAATTTCTCAAACAATTTTTCGCGTTCCTGAGCCGACATGCCAAGTCCAGTGTCTTTAATTCTGATTTCCAAAAGCTCACCGTAATTTTTTGCTTCGGTCGATACCTCGACCCCGCCTTTCATTGTATATTTGATGGCATTGCCTAAGAGGTTAATCAAAACTTGCGTAAATCGATCCGGGTCAATATCAATGAGCGGAAGTTCCGGCGTATGCGGTTTAAAATCTAAGGTCAATTTTTTGGCGTCGGCTTGGATTTTTAAACCCTTAATCGTATCAACAATCAAATCAGTAATAACCAGGGTCTGCAGATCAACCTTTAGCCGGCCTTGCTCAATGCGGCTGACGTTTAAAAGGTCTTCCACTAAGTTGCCCAAACGCTCGGTTTCTTTTTGAGCAATCTCAAGGTTTTCTTTAATCTCGTCGGAAACTTCGCCAAAAGTGCCTTCCAAAATCATCGATAAATAACCTTTGATGCCGGTTACCGGAGTGCGCAGTTCGTGCGACGCCATAGAGATAAACTCATCTTTCATCTGGTCAACTTCCTTTAAGCGTTTGTATAAAGTGGCATACTCGAAAAATCTGGTATGATTCGCCAAAAGAAGCACAATCACCAAAATAGTCAGCGCTAAAATGATGTACGAGCGCCAGAGGACTTGGCTGGTTAACTGATCCATATTGGCCAGCGACATTCGCATCGAAAGCAAAGCCTGTTTTTGTCCGTCGCGGTCTTTAAGCGGCGAGGTCACGACCCAGAAACGTACGGCGGTATTGTCTTTATTTTTGACGGTCGTAAGAAACGCCACCGGCTGTCCTTGGTACCAGGCAATAACCTTCTCGGTGCTGGTGAGTTTTTCGCCGATTTGCGAGGAGTCTAAGCTTGCCACAATTACAAAATTATCGTCCAGGCGCTGGCTGATATTTAGGTCGCTTATGTCTAGATTATTTTGCGCGACCAGTTCAAGCGCGCTTTGCAGACTGTTGGGGTTGTCCAGCACGTCCCAGACATTGAGGTTGATAATTCGGCCGATGGCGATGGCTTTATCGTATAACACCTGGTCGATGTGTTTTTTAAGCGCGCCGGTAAAAATGAGGGTATTAATAATCACCGCCACGGGAATGACGATAATCAAAATAATCGAGTAAATTATTTGATACTTTTCTTTACCGGAACGTTTTTCGGTTTGAGGCATTGGATTTGAATTTTAAAGCCTGATTGTCCATTAAATTGTCATTCCGAGCGGACCCCGAGCAGTGTCGAGGGGGGAGTCGAGGAATCGCTTTTGGTTTGGACAAGGGATCCCTCGACAAGTTCGGGATGACAAATTTTTAGTCTCCTGCTTTTGGTGCGTGGGCTTTGCTGATTTGGCGATGGATGATAAAGAGAATCAGACCGAGTAAAATGATGCTGATGCCGGCGATAATATACCACTTGGTGGCAGAACTGGACTGATCAACCGTGGCCGGGGCAGCGGCCGTGGTATTCGCAGAGTCAGGCGTGGCGGCAGTTGTCGTTTCGTCTGCGGGGGTGGCGGCGTCAGTAGCTTGGATCATTTCGGCGCGGCTAACAGCTTTAGCTTGTTGGATAAAGAAAGGCACTGGCGCGGATTTGGCTAAAATTCTGCCGCCCTCATCATGCAAAACAACGTAACTTTCGTGTTTGCCGTCAACCAAAGTTTTATCCAAATCGTAAACCCAGTTGCCTTGATCGTCTGTTTTAACGGTGATGACGATGGGCATTGGGCTGTAAATATAGAGCGCGACAGTACTGCCAGCCGGCGCCTGGCCGCTGATTTTAATACTGCTTAGGGTAACCGTCGGTTGGCCGAAGCTGGTTTCCTGGGTAATGCTGGATTCCACGCCTGAGATTTTAACGAGCGTGGTGTCGGTTATTCCGGCGTTAAGCGGTTGCTCAAGAGGAACTTGATTAATAATCGCTTTTTCCAGCGGTTGCAGGGGGGCAGTTAATTCGCCGGAACCTAAGGGATCATAACCGCTCGCGACTTCCGCGCCGTCAGTAAATCCATCAGCGTCGGTGTCCGGATTATTGGGGTCAGTGCCGAACCGTTTTTCCAGATCATCGGTCAAATTATCATTATCTTGATCAAACAACACGACTGCCGACACAGAAGACTGGTCGCCGGCCGTCGACAGCGTCTGGCGAAGACTAAAGCCAACTGGTTTTGGTGTTTTGGTGATTGGCAGAACCTCGGCAATGTTTTTGACGGTCTCTGCCGAAAGCAACTGAGACTCACCGGCAGATGTGGTAACCGAAATTTCCATCACCGGCGTGGCCGCGGCGGTCGTTCCAGCTCCGCTTTTAATTTCCAGATGTTTATCAGCTAAGAGTTTGATTTCAGTTTGGGCTTTTTGCATTGTGGCCGGCGGAAGAAAATCAGCGAGAATGATTTTATCAATCAAATTTTTACAGACTTCGGGCGTCAGTTTGGTGCAAAGAGCTGGTTTGCCATAAGCGGTTTGGATTAAAGAAGCGCATTCCTCTTTAGTCGTCGCGCCTTTGGCCAGGCAGTCGTTTACCAGATAACGGCTGCGCATCCAGGTTTCGCATTCCTCAAGGGAGGTGAGGCCGGCCTCGCGGCATTCTGCCGGCGTCTCTGGCGCGGCCGCCAATTGTGCCGCGGTTACCGGGGTTATTTTTTTGATCGCGGTGCCGCACTGCGCGTCAGTTAAACCAAGGCATTCTTGCGGTTTACCATATTTTTCGGCTAAAGCTTTTTGGCATTCTTCGGGCGAGTTGATGTTGAGGGCGAGACATTCCCGCGAGAGATATTTGCTGTTTATTAATTTTTGGCAGGCGTCAAAATCCGTCAAACCCGCGGTTTGGCAATCGATCGGCATTTTTTCGATGCGGAGGTTTTGAATCGCCGTTGGCGGGATAAAGAGCGTGGCGCCGGTGAATTTATTTTCGATGTTATTTTTACATTCCTCTACGCCCAGATCCCCGCATTGTTTTTGGGTGTCGTATTTTTCCGCCAGATATTGTTTGCATTTATCTGCACTGGTGATAGCGACTTCGCGGCAAGCTTGCGGTAACTTAATTTGCAGTAATAACTGATCGCACTCAGCTTGGGTTTTAACTTGCGCATGGCGGCACTCAGGAGCCAGTTTTAAAGATAATAAAAATTGGTCGCATTTAAGGCGGCTCTCAATGCCCGCCTCTTGACAGCGCCATGGTAAAGCATCAGCTAAAGACAAAAGTGGGAGAGTTGCGGTCGCCGTCGAAGGGGCAATGGTTGTTGTCGGCTTGGGTGCTGGGGTTACAATCGGCGTCGGCGTTACGGTCGGCGGCGTGGCAACTGGCGGTAAGGGTTCGGGAGGCGTGGTTACGTTTGTAGTGCTGGTGGTAGCCACAGTTGGCGTGGTGGTTGTAGGCGGCTTGATGGTTTGATTTTGAATAATCACCGGCGCGTAATTTTCCGCGGTCTGTCCGCCGGCGCGAGCAAGAAACTTAACTTTGTACTGGCCATTAGGGAATTTGGGAGTGTCCCATGCAAAATAGTACGTCCCAGCCGTTGATATCAAGGCCGGGTAAGAGGCTGTTTGCGGACCGGTAATTACGAACTTGCTTTCTTCAAGCGTGAGATTGGCTTGGGCGGATATCGTAATCAAACCAGACACAATTGTCGGCACCGCGAGAAATTGTACTTTGAGGGTGGGCGGTGACGGCGTCGGCGTGATCGTAGATGGATTTTGAACCGTCAAATTTATGGTTTGCTCTTTAATTTCGGTCCCGGCTTTGGCGGTTGCTTTGATAGTATAGGGGCCATTCGGAATGTTGGTAGTCGGCCACTGGAAAGAATAGGTACTGGTCGAAATTTTGGTGGCTGGATAGGTATAATTGGTCGCGCCAGTTACGCTAAATTTAAATTCATCAACCGGTTTATTTACTTGAACCGAAATAGTTTTTGTGCCGGTGGCGATATCGGAGTATGACGAAAAAGTGATGGCAAGCGGGACAGTAGTTGTTGAGGTGTTGGCGACAGTTGTGTAAAAATAATTTTCAATAATTTCTGATGTGCTGGACTGGGCTTTAGCTTTTACTTTGTAGTTACCATCCGGGAAATTGGCGGTGTTCCAGTGGAGAACATAGGTGTTAGTGGCGGTTTTAGTGCCCAAATAGTTTTGTGTAGTCGCGCCTTCGATTATAAATTTTAATTCAGTGAGCGGTTTATTAACTTTGGCGGATAACAGGACGATGCCAGAAGCGGTTGATGGCGCAGTTAAAAACTGGACGCTAAGCGGTGTGGCAGTAGTGGTATTTTGGACCGTTACTGTAAATTGTTTATCGCTCATTTCCTCCCCGGCTGTTGCCCAACCTTTGATTTTATACTCGCCATTAGGCCCGGTGGTAGTGTCCCAGGTAAAGGAATAGGTGTTGGTGGCTGTTTGGTTTGCCGGGTAATATTGCGTGGTAGCGCCAATGACATCAAAATTAAAGTTTGTGACTGCTTTATTAACTTTGGCTGAGATGGTAACTGTTTCGGAAACGGTTGTCGGCGGATTTAGAAACTCAATCGTCAAAGCCGGCACAGTGGTGGTATGATTTTGGACACTGACGAGGATGTATTGCTCGGCGGTTTCGTTGCCAACGCGGGTAATGGCTTTAATTTTGTGTTGGGTATTGGGAAAATTAGTCGTCAACCAATCGAAAAAGTAGGTATCCGAGGATCCGGATTCGAGGGTGCCGGCAAAAGTTTGCTCAATACCGGTTGCAGTAATCAAAAAATTTACCTGGTCCACCGGCTTATTTACTTTAATTTTTATTGATGTGGCGCCGGTGGCTGTGGTCGGCGAGGTAAGAAAAGTGATTACTAAAGGCGAAGCGTTGGTCGAGGTTGTGTTGGCTAGAGTAACCGTGATAAAATTTTCACTGTATTGCCCGTTGACCGTGGCAGTGGCCTTGACTTGATAGACGCCATTCGGATAGGTGGTGGTGTTCCAAAGGAAAGAGTGCTTTAAACCATCAGTTGTCACCCCGGGATACGAGCCAGACTGCCCGCTGGTTTGCGTACTATCCACGAAAAACGTTAAACTGGTAAGCGCCGAGCTGGTCTGCACCATAATAGTGGTGGTGCCGCTTACAGTGGTCGGCGTACTCAAAAAAGTAATGGGGATAGAGGTTGGCAGTTCGGCGCGCGTTTGATTGATTATTTTCGGGACGAGGATGGTCGCGAGTGTGACGAACAACAAAATCGATCCCATTAAAAGAAAGTCCAATTTTTTGATGGCGAGAAATTTGTAGGGCATATAAATTTTTTAATTGATGTTATTATAACATAACCCCAGTTGCTTATCCATCTCAAAATCGCTATACTATATATATCAACATATTAACAGTATTTTAACCTCAATTATATGCGCATTGGATATTTTACTGACACTTATTTGCCAGCCACTCACGGTGTGGCAGTTTCCATCGAAAGTTTTCGCCATAAGCTCGAGGCCAAAGGTCACGAAATTTATATTTATGCCCCGCAAAGTCCGGGGTACGTTGATAAGAACTCGCGGGTAACGCGTTTTAAATCCCTTAAGATTATTGAAAACCCAGAGCTTAGGTATGCTTTTAATTTATTGCCGGTTAAGCAGAGTTTTTTAAAGCTCACCAATTTTAAATTGGATTTGGTGCACGCGCAGACGCCGTTTAGTTTAGGCGTTTTAGCCAAAATTTTCGCCGAGCGCCAATTGATTCCGTTGATTTATACTCATCACACTCATTATCCTGAGTACGCCAAAGCGTATTTCCGTGAAAAAATTTTACTGCCCCATTTGGCTAAAGTTTACAGCACTTGGTTTGCCAACTTATGCGATGGCGTAATCGCGCCGTCTTTAGCCATCAAAAAAATGCTGAAGGGCTACGGCGTTAAAGACAAAGTTCCGATTTATGTTTTACCTACCGGCATTTGCGTGGAGCATTTTACCAAAAAAGTAAGCGCCGAAGCGCAGTTGCAGTTACGCCACAAATTGGGCATCAAGCCCGACGCCAAGGTTTTGATTTCCGTAGGCCGGATCGGCAAAGAAAAAAATTTCGATTTTTTATTGAACGCATATCGCGAGATGCGGCGACTTCAGCCGGGATTGGTGCTTCTTTTGATCGGCGATGGGTCGTATTTGCCCAAGCTTAAAGAAAACGCCAAGAATTTGGGAATTAGTGACAGCGTAATTTTTACCGGACTAGTGCCGCACGACGACATTCCCAAGTATTATCAAATGGCTGATTTGTTTTTGTTCGCCTCGCTCACTGATACGCAGGGAATTGTGGTGTTGGAAGCGATGGCTGCCGGTTTGCCGGTGGTGGCTTTAAAGTGCGATGTGTTTTTAGACATCATCAAAAGCAATCATAACGGCTTTTTGGTCAATACCGCCTCGCCGCGGGTATTTGCCGACAAGGTGTTGGCTTTGCTAAAAACGCCTAAAGAGTATCATCAATTCGTCTCGGCCGCAGTGGATACAGCCAAACATTTTTCCGAGGAAAGCGTGGCCAACCGGCTCATTTCCATTTACGAGGAACAGTTGGCGAGTTTTCGGGCAGTCGGGGCGAGGAAGTAACTTAAATTTTTAATTTTTATTAAATTAACGAATAACCAATCATCAAGATACAAGATACAAACAAATTTCAATAATCAAAACTTAATAACCAAACAATTTGGACGTTGGTTATTCAAAGTTGGTTATTATTTGCCTGCCCGCTTCGCGTTGCGAAGCAAGGCGGGCGGGGACACTTGTTTCTTGGTGATTTTTGCCTAAATTTTTAGCAAAAAAGTTTGGTGGGTAAAGAGGGGGTGGGAGAAATCCACCCTTTTTTGTTGACAAAATAGTTAAAAATGATATAGTAGCACGTTGCCATCAGACCGCAATTATTGTGGTTAGCGGCAACCATTTTGGGTTCGATTTGAGTTCGAAATGAATAAATATAGTCTAATTTTATTTAGACGAGGTGTAAGGAGTCTTTGACTTCTTTTTGACAATTTAATGAGGAGGAAATGTGATGAAACGAAGAGTGTTTGTTTTAGGTGATGGAGCGGCGTATTTGCCTGACCCTTATGGGTTTGGAACGTTTTCGCAACTGTATCAGAAATTTTTTGAACCAGGTACGGCGATTCGCGCATTATCTGAACCAATTCTGATGAGTCGAGGTAAGCATCCGATCGAGATTTCGCATGCCGCATGGATAGATAAAGTTGAGTTGGACAAGGGTTTCCCCCATGACTTAGTGCGTTATGCTGCTCCTGATAATCCGTTTCTAAAAAGCGTAAAAATGGCAATGATGTGCGCTCATCTCGCGATAACAAATGCTGGTTTACCCAGAGATCTGGACGGATTCAAAATAAGCGATATTATTGATCGTTATAAGATAGGTGTAATAGGCGGCACTGGCAATAATGATTCCCCTGGGTATAATTATCACTATCAAAATTACCAATCAGGAAATTGGGATCGAATAGGATCTTATGCCGTACCAGGGATAATGTCTAATGGTCCTACAACGATCGTGGCAATCTTGCTTGGCGGGAAGGGGCCGTCCTGGACAATGTGCACGGCATGTGCAAGTAGCATAGACGCCACTGGTATTGCTTCTCGGATGATTCAGTATGGTGAGTTAGATATAGCGGTTGTTATCGGCTTTGAGTCAAGTGATAACTATTTTAAATGTTTATTTGGTCGTGCTGGCGCTTTATCGCAAAGGGATGACTCGAAACCGTTTGGAGCCCGCGATGGGTTTTATTTAGGTGAAGGTGCTGGTGTTACAGTTTTAGTGAGCGAAGAAGTTGTTACACGCCTAGGTCTTGGCAATTCGATCACGGCAGAAATTTTAAGTTACGAAGCATGTTGTGATGCTACTAGTATGGTAGCTCCAGATCCAGATACGAGTTGCCATTTAATCGAAACTGTTTTTGCGAGAGCTAAGCGTGACTATGGCTATGTTCCGGAAGGAAATTTAATTGTTAGTACGCATGGAACAGGAACTGTTCTTGGTGATAAAACTGAGTTGAAATCAGTAAATAGTGCGGTGCCATGTGACATAAAAAATATTTTTGTTGTCTCGTCAAAAAATTGGTTAGGGCATACGCTGGGAGCAGCTGGTGTGCTCAGTTTACTATTCGGAATACAGGCATTACAAACGCAAAGTATTCCGACAATGGGAGATTACCAGATTGCAGAAGATTGTCGGCAACCCAGGTTGACATACGCTGTTGGCCCTAAATCATTTTTCGATTTAGATGCTGAAGTCGCGCTCGTTAATGCCTTTGGTTTCGGCGGACAAAATGCCGCTATAGTGTTAAGACGTTACAACGGTTAAAAAAAGGAGTGATTGGAATGTTTACGTTGTTTGTAAATGTACGCTTTGTTCCTGACCCACCAGAGTCTAGATCTTCTGTCTTAACTTACGGGATAGGATGGGTTTTAGTTCAAGATAATTACATTCTTAACGTTGGTTATGGATCCCCGCCAAAATTCGATATACCGCCAGAGGCTATCACCGTTATTAATGGTAACGGGTTATGGATCGCGCCGGGTGGAATCGATGAGCAATGCAATGGCTTCTTTAGTTGCAACTTTGGCAACGCAACCAAAGAAGAAATAATCGCGGCTCTCAGACAAGCTCTCGCCTATGGCTGGAGTGGGCTATTCATCACGATCATTACCGACGACCCAGCGAAAATGATTGCTGCTGCCAAGGTTGCTGTAGAAGTCGCCAATGATCCTATTTATGGCCCGATGGTTTTGGGGATTAAAATCGAAGGTCCGCATTTTTTGCCGGGTCCAGCCATTGGTGCGCACGATCCAGTGTGGATTCAGCCGATCATTGACGAAAAAGTCCTCTATTTCCCAATTCGTGAAATTGTTCCGGCGTCTATGGTTTTAGACTTCATTATTGACCCGGGATGTGAAAACGCTTTACAGTTTGTTATTAAGGCACGTAAAGACGGCACTTCTGTCGGCGGAGGACATGCTGACTTTGGGCGCGATGATCCTGCTCGTTATCTTAAGTTAGCTACCTATGACGAAGTTGCGAGCGCCGGCCTTAATCACTGGGTGCATGGTGGAAATGGCTTTCGGTCAATGGCATATCGAAACTCACTGGAACAGATATGGCATGACGACATTTTTGGTGAACTCGGTTATCTTGGGCTCGCATTCCAAGACCCGCGCGTCCAGGTAGGAATGATTTTGGATTTTAAACATCTTCTCCCTTGGCTTGTGAAGAAGTTTCTTGAATTACAGGGGATTCTTGGTTCACATTTTACAACAGACGCCATGGCCGCTGCTGGTATGGGAGATGGTGAGTTTCGCATAGGCTCCCGGACAGTTTTCGCTCGTGGCGGCGTTGTTTATAGCGATGCCGAGGGCAAGTTTTTGGCGGGCAGTGCGACGGATCCGCGTACAATAATTACAAATGCCTTATCTCTTGGCATTAAACTTGAGGATGCCTGGCAGATGATGTGCTTTAACGTAGCTCGATTGTTCGAGCTTGACGATCAATATGGCAGTTTACGCATCGGCAATAAGGCGATGCTTGTACTGTTTAGTCTCGAGAACGGTCAAGTTGAAATCAAACTTAATGTGATCGATGGCAATGTTCTTTATAGAGCGCCAGATTTTTAGGTGCAAGAATATTGTATTAGCTGGAGCGATGATTTTTTAAATTATCATCACTCCAGTTTTTTGTTTTCCGCCCCAAACACAAAACCCCCTCCCCCGAGATCTCGGGCGAAGGGGTTTACGAAATCAATCTTTAAAGACTAAAATCTTCGTCTGCCACCTTGTGGGCTGTCTTTGCGCATAGAGCGGTGACAGTCGCGGCAGTAAACCGGACGGGTGCCGTCTGGTTCGAACGGGAGTTCGGTGATTTCTGCATTGCATTTACTGCAGTTCCAGTTGCCCTGAACCATGGTGGCCGGGCCAAATTGTTGGTTATTCATTTGATACGATGTTGGTATTTTGTTAACTTTAATTATCAAAAGATTTTTGAATTATTAAGTCAGACAAAACACTTTACTTATGGGATGAGTATATCACACTGGTAATAGTTTGTCCATAGGCGCTTGCTAATTCGCCGTAAAATCGTTATAGTAGTGCTAAGTATGGCTTTTTCTTTAACAAGTTGGCGGTTGCGCCGATTGCGCTCATCCAGCGGTTTCGCCGCCAGAAGCAAACAATTGGCTTCTAATTTTAAAAAAATCACCTTGCGCAAGTCCCGGCGACCGGGTCATTTTTGGCGTAACTTAATTATTGGTTGCCTCATCGCCGGCACGGTCGGGATGATAATGATCGTCGGCCTATTTTTTTATTATTCGCGCGGGCTCCCGACTATGGACGAGGTGCGCAGTGGAGCAGTGGCTTTTCCGGAAAGCACTAAAATTTATGATCGCACCGGCACGCATTTACTGTACACCATTCACGGCGAGGAAAATCGGACCAGAATCACTTTATCGCAAATTCCTGATTACGTTAAGTGGGCGACGATCGCGACCGAAGATCAGGATTTTTATACGCGAAGTATGGCGATCGACATCAAAGGCCTTGGGCGCGCCGTGTGGAGCGTGATCAAAAATCACAGCCTGGCCGGCCCTGGAGGATCAACCATCACCCAGCAGTTGGTTCGCAACATCGTGCTTACCCGCGAAAAAACAATCGCCCGCAAAATCAAAGAAATAATTTTATCATTTAAAATCGAGCAGGCTTTCACGCGCGACGAGATTTTGGCGCTTTATTTGAATCAAATTCCTTACGGTTCAAACGCCTACGGCATCGAACAGGCGGCCGCCACTTTTTTCGGCAAATCAGCCAAAGATTTAACTTTAGCGCAGGCGGCATTGATTGCCGTGTTGACCAAAGCCACTACTTATTATTCACCTTTCGGCACTCACGTCGATCAATTGCTGGCGCGTCAAAAAACAGTTTTAAAACAGATGCTGGACGAAGGTTACATTAACGAAGAAGAGTGGAATCAGGCGAAAAACGAGGAGTTAAAATTTTCTTCCCAGGCGGTAAACATGGACGCGCCTCATTTTGTGATCTATATAAAAGAATTGCTGGCGCACCGCTATGGAGAAATCGAGTTGGAACAGGGCGGTCTTAAAATTACCACGACGCTTGATTATGATTTGCAGAAAATCGCTGAATCAGCGGTTGCAGAAGGCGCCTTGGCTAATGATGCCGGCAAAGCGGATAATGCGGCGCTGGTGGCCATCGATCCAACAAGCGGCCAGATTCTGACGATGGTCGGTTCGCGAGATTATTTTGACGAAACTCACAAAGGCAATTTTAACGTGGCTACGGCTCCGCGGCAGCCAGGCTCGTCTTTTAAACCGTTTGTTTACACGGCGCTTTTTACCAAAGGTTATTCGCCGAATACGATTTTGTTTGACGTGATAACTGATTTTGCTCCGCGAGCTGATCAGGAATATATTCCCAAAGATTTTGACGGCCGCGAGCGCGGGCCGGTGAGCATTCGAACGGCGTTGGCCGGGTCGCTTAATGTTCCGGCGGTTAAAGCTTTGTATTTGGCCGGTCTTAACACGGTTAGCGAATATGCCGGACAGTTAGGTTATACCACGCTTAGCCAGACGGAAAAAATGGGCTTATCGTTGGCCTTGGGCGGTGGAGAAGTCAAACTTTTGGAACATACGGCCGCGTTTGGCGTACTGGCTAATGATGGAGTTCGGCAAGAAACGACTGCGATTTTGAAAGTCGAAAAACCGGATGGGAAAGTGCTGGAGGAATTCGCCGAGGCCGCTGGAGTGCGGGTGTTTCCGGAAAACGCGGTTAGAATGGTGACGTCAATTTTGTCCGATACTCAAGCGCGGATTCCGGTTTTTGGCGACAATAAAAATTTAAAGTTGGGCGATATTCCAGTGGCGGTTAAAACCGGCACAACCAATGATTTTCGCGATGCCTGGACAGTTGGCTATACTCCCTCGCTCGTCGCCGGAGTGTGGGTTGGCCGCAACGACAATCAAGAGATGAAAAGTACGATGGACGGTTCTAAGGCCGCGGCTCCGATTTGGCATCAGTTTATGTTGAAGGCTTTGGCCGGGAAAAAAATTGAGCGTTTTACAAAGCCGCAAATTACCGAAACCGGCAAACCGGTGATTGATGGCACGATAAAATATACGCGCTTGGTAAAGTTGGATAAAATCAGCGGCAAGCTGGCTACTCCGTATACCCCGCCGGAGATGATTCAAGAAGTTGAGTTCTCCGATTATCATTGCATTTTATATCATGTTGATCGCGCTGATCCGCTAGGCGCATCGCCGACAGATCCTGCCATAGATCCGCAGTTTGCGAATTGGGAGGCTGCGGTCAGCCAGTGGGCGATGAAGATGGCCACCGGCGGAGCGGTTTTAGGCGGCACAGCGACCGGAGCGGCGCAAATTTTTAAGGCCCCGCCTACGGAATTCGACGATGTGCATCTCCCTGGGGAGGCGCCGGAAGTGGAAATTATTTCGCCATTGCCGCTTGCGGTCATCAATTCGGCTTCACTATATATAGATGTTAAAGTTTCTGCCAAACGAAGTTTGGTTAAGGTAGAGTATTATATAGACGGGATGTTTCGCGAAAGCGCTGGCGGTCAGCCTTATTCCCGGGTATTGTTTTTTGGTTCCTTGCCTGACGGGCTTCACAAAATCAGCGTTAAAGCTTATGATGCTATTGGCAATGTTACCGTAAAAGAGGTGGACATTAGCATAGGGCGCGTTAGCGAAATTAATCCTCCGGATAGCGCGGCGAATAAACCGCAGGCCAGAATTATTTTTCCATCTGCAGGTGCGGAGATCGCGTCTGCCGCATTTCCGCTGTCGATTAAAGTTGAATTAACCAGCCCCCAGATGGTGCGGCAAGTGAATTTATATTATAATGATAAAAATGGCAATCCGATAATGATCGAAAGCCGTACCGCTGATCTTGAACCAGAAGTGTTTTTTTCTTGGCTCTCGGCGCCGGAGGCGGGAAGTTATTTATTATACACGATTTTGATTGATCAAAACGGCGACTCCAGCCGCGGCGAAATTAACGTGACGATTCAATAAATAAATTAATTAATAAGAAAAACTATGCTCTATTTAGCGGCTGACCATGCTGGGTTTCTTTTAAAGGAAAAAATCAAAAAGTATTTGGCTGAGCACCAAATAGCCTACGAAGACGTGGGGGCTTTAGAATATGATAAGGATGATGATTACCCGGATTATGGTTTGCGTGCGGCGCAAGCGGTGGCTCGCGATCCCTTGCACAACCGCGCGGTCTTGATTTGCGGTTCAGGCGCCGGTATGTGTATTGTAGCCAACAAAGTGAAGGGCGTTTATTGCTCGCAGGTCTGGCAACGCGATTTAGCGGCCAGTGCCCGGGAGCATAATCAAGTTAACGCCATTGCTTTTGGAGCGCGCTACATGAGCGAGGAAGAAGCGATTTTATCGCTCACGGAATTTTTGAAAACCGGTGAGATGATTGATGAGCGGCACACGCGGCGATTTAAGAAAATTCAAAAAATCGAGTCAACTCAATAACACTTGCGTTATGCGGGAAATTATTCCAGCCATTTTAGAAAAACAATTCATCGCGATTAAAGATAAAGTCGAACTTTTAGATCGCAATGTACCAGAGGTTAAATGGGTACAGTTGGATATTATGGACGGCCGGTTTGTGCCGA
>Ga0209211_10008381_pt1 | contig 14159 bp, 17 predicted proteins | sample RifGroA2_FD_183992 | JGI IMG/M metagenome (GOLD analysis project Ga0209211, IMG submission 183992) | Groundwater microbial communities from Rifle, Colorado, USA - Groundwater A2 (SPAdes) (version 2) | ecosystem: Environmental > Aquatic > Deep subsurface > Groundwater | place: Rifle, Colorado...
GGGAGCCACTAGCGATGTTTTTTGCGCTTGGCGGAAATAAGCCTGAGTTTGAATTTACATGCACAGCACTCTGGTGTGGATACGTTGGCTCATGGGTGATTATCGATGATTGCCTGTATCTGGTTGGTCTAACTGGTCAGCTGAAAGATGGCACCAAGGCCAACCTTGCAACGATATTCCCCAACTACCCAGACCGCGTATTCGCGCATTGGTATTCCGGCAAAGTCCGTTTGCCGCAAGGAAAACAACTTGAATATGTGCACATGGGTTACAGCAGCGTGTATGAAAAAGACCTGTTTCTGCACTTTGAAAATGGCATCGTCGTTAAAACCGAGACCGTAGAGAATGGCGAATCACCCAATCCTGACGCTCCCGAAGGATATGGCATAGGCGGAATGACAGTATTCCCAGCAAAAGGAACTGATGCTGACGGAGGTCAATCGTGATCTACCTATACGGGTATTTGGGCATTGGCGTTGCTGTCCTGTTGGTGGTGTTCATATCACATCGACTCTCGGTCAAGTCTGAACCTGATCTTCATGCGATTCTGGATTCGCTCCATCCTGAACGAGATACTTGGCACTACAAGTTGATAAACAAAGTATTAGTGCCGTTGCTTGTCGCGATCATTATGCCTTGTGTGTGGCCGGTAATTATCTATTGGAAGGCAAAGGAACTCATTTCGCGAAATAAAGTTGAAGCAGAACCGGAAGAAAAAGATGAAGAACTTTCGGTTAATCATTCTGATTTAATCAAGCACATGTCCGTATCCAAGATTGAGGCGCTGGAGAGAATTATCGACCCGCTTGGGGCAGTCCCCGATCTCCCCTTTGGTCATTTGAATTCAGCATGGGAAAAATTTAAAGCGAATGCTCAGGCCGATGATGAAGTATGGACATTCAAGTCAACGTGGGATCGAAGGTGGCTTAAGCAGGAGTGTCGTGGGTATGCCATCTTGCGTGGCAATGAAGTGCCGCACCATTGGATGACGGGTTGGGAGAATATTGAGCCACCGCCTAAGCCACCTGAACCTGTTCCGACCTTTGAAGAAATGGAGCGAAGGCTTACTGATAAAAACTGGGAAGTCAGATGGGTCGCTACACAGGTTGAGCAATACAAACCGACGGCAAAACAAATTGAGCGCGGATTAAGAGACAAAGAACGGAAGGTTCGACTCGCATTCGTCAAACGCTACGACCTAACGCTGACGCCCAAGCATATTGAAATTGGACTCACTGACAAAGACGATTCCGTCCGCGAAGTGTTTTTGTATCGCAATGATTACGCACTGACTCCGGAGCAATTAGAACGCGGACTGACAGATGAGCGCAGTATAAATAGATTCCGTATTCTTGAGAGAAGGGAATGCGTGCTTACGCCAGCACAAATTGAACGGGGTTTAACTGATAAAGATTGTTATGTCAGATGGGGTTCGGCTGAGCGCGAAGATTTCACAAACCCGACGGCAATTCAGATAGAACGCGGCCTGACAGATAGTTTTTGTGAAGTCAGATTGGCGTTTGCCAAGCGTACAGATATATTCTTCACTCAAGCTCAAATTGAGCGTGGATTACAGGATGAATTCAAAGATGTGCGTGATGTGTTTGCTGCATTGATGGATTCACCAACCCCAAGAACAACTTGACCGAGGATATTGAGTCAGCCCTATCCAAAATGAACCACACTTCACTTTCTCAGAGTAGAGATTATTCCACTGCCATGAGCTGTCAAACTGTTCGGAGTGGCGCCTTGCCTCCAGCAATCATCAGATACCAATACATTGTGCAGGGTGAAATGACCCGCCAATTCCTGATTTTTGAAAGTGCCCCGTCATTTTTAAACGCATCAAAGGGCAAGGGAACTGCTCTGGTGGAGCTGCTGGATGGGCGCCTGTTCTTCTTTCGCACCAGTCTTGCCGTATTGCAGGATGACCCGGAGTTGATCGCCCTTATCGATGAGCTGCGCAGGCTCCCGCTATGGATCACGGACTGGAACAGTACCGCTGATTTTGTCGGCTACATGATCGGCGCTTCCCTGGAATTCATCGACAAGGACCCGTCAAAGATCGAAAGCTGGAATATCCCCGAGTGGAAGCAACAGGCGGTATCGTGGCTGGCCATCAATCAGCCCATGGTGACCACTCGACAAATAAACGCAGCCATCTCGGAGGCAACGGCTGAACTGGCCGGTGAGCTTTCAGGCAAACTCGCCGGGTTCATCGGCGCACTGGACCAATATGCATACTCCATGCAAGGGAAACAGCATTGCTCATGGCAATCCAGCCACAACTACTTTACCCCAAGCAACGAACAGCTACGGCGCTATCGCAGGCAGGCCGATACGACATTTCCGCTGGTTATCCAACAGATGATTGCCCGCCCCAAGGATGAGAGCACAGCTTCGATCATTCAGGCAATTGACAAGGGCGTGCCGCTGGTCGAACACCTGGCCGAGCTGTACAAATGCCCAAAGAAATGTGTTCGTCATTTGAGGGGTCTCCGATTTGAAGATATCGGGACTCAATGGACTGGGCGCCTCAAGGAATTACTGATGCTGCTTGGCAGTCTGGACACGAACCGGCTGCCGAAAGGTGAGCAGGAGTGGAAAGTATTCTGCGAAACGGTCGAGCTTTTGTCGGGACTGACAAAAATGCCATCCACCTCCTTATCCGGTCGCATGTTGCTGGGCGAACTCTCCAAACTGAATTGGCGCCGCAAAATCGATTCGAATGCCAGCCTCAAGGAGCGTGCATTGGCCATCGAGCGATTGTCTGAAAACTTCAGGCAGGCCATTGTCGCCACGGCCTGGGTCGATGAAAAGAACTGCGTTACCGGCATTACCTTACAACGATTGGCGATCGAGGCCGCTTGCTCGTTGGGCCTGGCGCGTCTGGAAAAACTGGCACGCAAGTGGCTGGCCGAGGAGATGCGGCTTGATTCGGAAAATATCATCAAACAATCAGATGGCTTTCCCGTGATTCTGGAATCTCCATTGGAATTCGGAGAAATGAAGGTGGTCCAGATGACAACACCCGGAGAGTTGACCAGCGAGGGCGCCAGGATGCGTAACTGTGCCGCAAACTATGCGGGTTCATGCACAAGCGGCAGCACATACATGTTTTCTGTGCGCGATAGCGATGGGGCATCCTGTGTGACGGTCGAGTACAGACTGGCACGATCCAGCGCCGGCTTGCCGGAATTGAACCTGATCCAGCAAAAGGGGCCCGAGAATTCGACGCCTAACGATCGCTACGCTGAAGCGCTTGACGTCCTTCATCGCTATACCACTTCTCCTTTTGTGAAAAGAAAGCTGCTGGATCTGGTGGTTTACCAGAAGGCCTGGGGGAAGGGCGGTTCAGGCAAGGCCATGAAATACATGCGATCACTGAAGTTCATCCAGTTCCTGAAAGTGGAAAATGGCAACCGATTGGATTTTGAGAAGCTGGTCGCCGAAGCGAGCAGGCTGGAAGATGCAGCCGCTGCATAAACACGTATATTCCATTCTGCTGCCTTTAGCTTATGGATAAACAAGGAATGATTTATGGATCGCACCGAACGCTTTTACAAAATTGACCAGATGCTGAATGACCGTAGCATCGTTCCGGTTCAGGATTTCCTGCAAGAACTGGGCGTCTCCCTTGCCACATTCAAGCGTGATCTCGAATACATGCGTGAGCGGCTTAACGCACCCGTCGAATGGGATCGGGATGCAGGAGGCTATCGCTTCGTCCAGTCTGACAATAATGTACCGGCCTACGCCTTGCCCGGCCTGTGGTTCAACGCCAGCGAAGTTCACGCCTTGCTGTCCATGCAGCACATGCTTTCCAATCTGGATGCAGGAATGCTGTCCGGACACATCAGGCCGCTGCAAGCGCGGCTCAAGGCATTGCTCGGCAGCGCCGACCATTCTGCGGAGCAGGTCGAAAAACGGTTGCGTATCGTGCAGGCCACCAAGCGCACCGTATCGTCAAAATACTTCGAGACCATCGCCACCGCCACGCTCAGCCGCCGCCAGATCAAGCTGCGCCATTACGGACGCCAGACCGGCGAAGAAAGCGAACGCACCGTTTCCCCGCAACTGCTGACTTATTACCGCGACAACTGGTATCTGGACGCATGGTGCCACCTGCGCAATGACATCCGCCGCTTTGCCATTGACGCCATTCGCCATGTCGAGCTGACCGGCGACAAAGCCAAAGACGTATCGCAGGCAAAGCTGAAAGAGTCCCTGGAAAGCGGCTACGGCATCTTCTCGGGCAGCAAGGTCAAATGGGCAAAGCTCAGATTCACTCCGGAACGCGCCAGATGGGTTGCAGTCGAGCAATGGCACCCGCAGCAGAAAGGCCACATCGAACCGGACGGAAGTTATCTGCTGGAAATCCCCTACACCGACGACCGCGAACTGCTGATGGATATCCTCAAGCATGGCGCGGATGTCGAGGTGATTGCGCCAGACTCGCTGCGCGGGCGAGCCAGGGATGAGATCGGAAAAATGGCGGTTCGATACACTTCATCCTGAATTGCTCAGTTGATGGATTTGTGGGCGCCGCTGCCGGACTGGAATTTTCCGCGCTGGTATGCAAGGATTTGCTGGGGATTGCCCGTTTCGCTCGATATTGCATTTTCAAGCGGGGCTGGTTTCTTCAGCCTTGTGGCGCGGTTTCCAGGCATCCCGTTACAAATTCCTCCCAGCACGCATTCGCATGCTCGAAAGGTTCGTTTATGTCTCCCCTGGATTCTGCTTCTCTCTCAAACACGCCCAATAGCCTCGACCCGTTACCCGCTTTGCGTTCCCGTTCAAGCAACTCACTGAAGGCTGCGTAAGTGGATGGGCTGCAAAGGCTGGCCAGATCGCGCCCCAGAATTCGGGCGCCGGCAAGATTACGGAAATTTTCTGCGGGCAGTTCGAGCAGGTCTGGATGTTCGGTATGCAGCCGCGTTTCGACTTCACCGGCCAGATAATAATTTTCCAGCAGCAGCCAAATATCCTGGAGGTCTTTCGTCCGTTCGGAGGGGCGGTCATTCCAGGCAAACAGTTTGAGCAACACATAACCCGGCAGCGAAGCGGATTTGATGCGTATATCCTGCCCCAAATCAATTTCGACCGCCGCGCGGAACACATCCTCATAGCCGGCGATATTCATGACGCTTGCATGTTCAGGCGGCCAGGCAATGGCGTTATCCCGGCCGATGGCGCCAAAGGGAATGATGTCAATCCAGTTGCTTGTCCCATAACGGAATTCATGTGGCCGGTGCTTGGTTTGCCGGAATCCGCCGGAGATTTCGAGGGCATGAGCAAGGCGCTCATAACAATCCCAGCCGGGCAGCATCACGCCAAAGTCCAGGTCGTATGTCTTGCGGCGCTCCTCGATTTTGTAATGGCCGGTCAGAATGAGCTGTCGCACCGTGGCGCCCACCAGCAGGAATTGCACGCCCTGCACTTCCGCGATGCGCTGGAAGCTAACCAGCATCTCCAGCCGTTCAGGCGGCAGATTATTCGACAAGTTGTAGCAAATAGTCATCGTATATTCTCTGGGCAACTTCCCGGTTGCGCCCATCCCGTATCGCCAGCAAATCAGCGTAAACCACTACGGGAGGCGCATTTGGCATATCAGGCTCTTTCTCCGGTTTTGGCCAGAATGCCTGCATGATTTCCACCGTTCCTTGGGGGTCTGGAATCAGGCGTAAGCGTTCCAGAACGGGGCGCGTGTCGCCGAAAACGTACATGGTCAGCCGCTCGGCTTGCAAATAACGGGTGAGCAATTCGGCGCCTGGCTCGCCACCCCAGCAGGCATTCAGTCCCGTGAGATCGGCAGTTTTCCACCAGCCCGGCGCGGCCTGCAAAGGCCGGTAGGTGCCCAGATGCAGGCGCGGCCGCAGTTGATCGGGGAAATTATTGGCACATTTTTCCAGCAAATCGCGCTTATCCACTAAAACCTTGGCCTTGCCACGGATGCGCAGATATTTGAGTTCCTTGAGCGCCGTCATGGCGTTATGCACCGTCCCCAAGGCAAGCCCAGTTTTTTGTGCCAGATCCCGGTAGGGGAGTTTTTCCAGTCCGGGTTCGTTCAGCAGAGCGAACACCAGCCGCAGGCCGGTCTCATTGAAGGCGCGGATTGCGCCGGGGCGAAGTGCCGGCGCTTTTCCGGCGCGCGGTTTCCCTGTCTTAACCGCTGGCGGCATCTCTATCATCAGAAAAACAGGGGGCGCGTCCAGATAAGCATTACCCAGTCCATCGAGGTAGCCAATCTTTTGCCGGCGCAGGTCTGCACGCACCGGAGCGAGGATTTCCGGCGCCATCAGAATGGTTGGCGGATTGGTGACGGGCAACTCCGGCGGAATACCGTCTATCACATGCCCGGCGAACTGTGTGGGGAAAGTGCAGGTTATCTGCGTTTGCCCAACATGCTGATTGATAATGACATTCCCAGCCTCGCCCCGGACATCCAGCCCGGTGCGTTCCTTGATGGCAGCCAGTATCTGCTGGCGTATAGCAGTCTCGTCAGTCATAAATGCTCACATCCACTATTGTTCACGTTGCGTGAACATATCATATCTCATGAACGCAGAGCAAGCGTTATTTATATAATGAACATGAAAATCATGTTGTTATATTTGTATATTGGATTATGCCGTTCAAAAAACTTTTTGCAATTTGAGCAGGTGCAGAATCTTCTCAGAAAATCAGTTGCGGGGAATTTACGCATGACTGGGACTTCCGACAGCCTTCGCTGTTAAAAAACTAACAGACCCGAAGGAGTACCCCCGCATTATCAGGGGAATTCCGGCGTTTGGAGGAATTGTTAAAAAAACAATTCCGAAGGAGTACCTCCGCATTATCAGGAGTAGGGTGCGTCCCACGCACCAATTGTGAAGGAGTACCCCCGCATTATCAGGAGAATTCCAGCTTAAAAGGGAATTGGGATTTTCCCAATTCGGAAGGAGTACCCCCGCATTATCAGGAGAATTTCGGCTGACCGTGGGATTTTTTCTGAAAAGATGGAGAGTGCATAGTGCTTGTTCATGCTGGTGTTGATTAGATATAAAATCTATACACATCAAATAATTAAAAAATTATTAAAGAATGTATGTTCATGAACAATAATTGGTTCACGTTTGATGAACATCGCTTTCAGGAAAATTCAGAATCAGATAGCCAAGTCGACAATATATCAGGTAGGTATATTGTCGGGATTGGATACCCCACATGGGGGGCATAGGACACTTTGCGATCAGAAATTCATGCCCGAAACTGAGAACTCCCCCATTCCCCCAAAGCGGTGAAGGGTGAATTCCTCGTCTGACGAAGTGGGGTTCAGATTCTGAATGCCGTTTAACCGGTCACTGTGAGAATCTCACAACGTGAAAATTGTGAACTCCGCGCCTGACAGATTATCCGGCTCATAAGTTTTTTGAACAAGCTCATCTGGTGAGCTACTGGCTCGTTAGAATGAGCTCCCTCTCAATAAACTTGAAGGAGTTCATCATGGGATCAATCACAATGACGAATCACGCAGCCGTCCGCAAGCAGCAGCGCGGAATTTCTGAATCCGTGCTGGACTGCCTGCTGGAGTTTGGCAAGGTCAGCCACGACAACCGGGGCGGAGAAGTGCTGTATTTTGACAAACGAGCCAGGCAACGCTGCCTGACGGCGATGGGCAAGGAAATGTATCGCAGATTGGATGGCCGCTTTGACGTTTATGCCGTGCGCGGAATCGATGGAGCGTTGCTGACGGTCGGGCACCGGCGCAAAAGGATGCACAGGGCCTGACGCTTGACACGAATATAGCAAATTGCTATATTCACTCTCAAATGAACGTCATCAAAAAGAAAACACTGGATGGCTATGCCACACAGCACACAGATGCCGCCGAGCAACTGACAAGCTGGCGAAAGCTCTTTGAGAAGTCAGATTTTTCAGACATTCATGCTATACGTGCCGCGCTACCGACAGCGGATTTTGCCGACCCTTACACGGTCTTTAATATCAAAGGTAACAACTATCGGCTGATAACCATCATCCACTATCGACCTCAGCGCGTGTACATCAAAGAATTTTTCACCCACGCCGAATATGACCAGTGGAATCGCAAAAGGAGTAAACGAAAATGAATACAGTCGCGGAACGTCATCTCGATCTCGCATCCGTACAAACGGCTTGGCAAGGGCTGAACAAACTCGTTCCGCTTGGGCAGATCACCAGCGAACGAGATTACAAACGTCGCGTGCGCGTGATGGACGAATTACTTGACCGCATCGGCGCGAACGAATCGCACCGCCTGATGCCGCTGCTTGATCTGGTCACCAAAGAAGTTGAAAGCTACGAAGCAACCAACCATGCCATGCCCGATGCTTCACCAGTTGCGGTGCTTACCTACTTGATGGCAGAACACAACCTCAAGCAAACCGACCTAACCGAAGAACTGGGCGGGCAAAGCATCGTCTCCGCCATCCTGAACGGCAAACGCGAACTCAATATCCGCCAAGTGAAGGCATTGGCAACGCGCTTTAATGTTTCGCCATCTGTGTTTCTGTGATGACTGCCTTGCTGTCATACGGCGCATATGGGTTTGACAGAGTAATGCGAAGCTGACCCTGTTGAATTGGTTGGAGTTTGGCAAAATCAGCCACGACAACCGGGGCGGAGAAGTGCTGTATTTTGACAAACGTGCCAGGCAACGCTGCCTGACGGCGATGGGCAAGGAAATGTGTCGCAGATTGGATGGCCGCTTTGACGTTTATGCCGTGCGCGGAATGGATGGAGCGTTACTGACGGTCGGACACCGGCGCAAAAGGATGCACAGGGCATGAATGACGAATCTCACGTGTATCATTAACAATCTTGGAGAAATAAGATGAATCAACAGCAAGCAAAGGTGATATCTGAACTGGTTACGCAGTTGGCAAAGATGAAGTCTGATCCGCTCATTACGCAGTATCTGAAACTGGAGAGCTTCGCAGAATCAGTTGGGTTGCAGATTAAGGCGGTCGACCACATATTCAAAATCAAAAACAAAAAGAAAGTTTTGTTTACATGCGAAACAACCGCCGAATTGAATAATTGGTTCAAGGAAAATTATCTCGAGGAAGTGCTATGACAGAAAAATTATCTTGCAGGTTGCTATGAGCTGCGATCACCATTGGGCTACTTGCATTGAGGGTTTGCCAATATGAGTATCGAAAATGACAACTCAATCCCTGACGCGTTAAAGAGGCCGTTTAGGATGTCGTTACTTCACCAAATACAGGGTACTTCGACCCTCGATATTCACGAGCTTGAATTTTTCGATTGGTACGTAAAGGAAACAGAGACACTCTTGGTCAACATGCTCTCTAGTGAGCGAGCATTCATCCAGGAGCAAGTCCAAGTCGGCGCAGAAGACATTAACGATAGTGGTATGGTGGCGGTCAACTACTATCTCAAAAGGGTTCGTTACTCCCATGTCATTTACATGGCATCTTTGCTTGAGACTCTTTTGGAGAGGTCATGCGTTACACTAACGACGGTAATCGGCGACCAGAACCTACCCTTCGCTGTCACTGAATTAAAGGGCGACAATTGGACAGTGAAGCGTAAGTTTCTTGAGCGATACGGGAAATTTTCTGTTCCTGATAACCTCCGGTCTGAGATTCAAGCACTGATCACGTTGCGAAATAATCTTGTTCACGACAATGGCTCCACGTGCGACATGAAAGATGACGAAAGAAAAATACTCGCAAAGTGTAGCGGAATAAATCTGGACGGTTATGAGGTTGCAATTGAAGACGACTATATCCGCAGCGCCCTTGAATCAATCAAGTCTATGGTGCGATTTATAGAGGGTCAAATTGGTGCTGTCGTTGATCGGGCAATTCACCCCAAACCTGTCACATGATCACCCACGTTTCAACTCATCGGTTCAGAGGACGTTCTGCAAGCCGCCAAAGCCTGAACCGTACACGCTGCTACTCTATTTGGTCGTGAAGCGCCATAAAAATGACACCTGATTACCTGTTATGAAAGACCTACTCATCCTTCTGTTTTTCGCTGGCGTTGCATGGCTGGTGTGGCGGGTGTTTACAGGAAAAACTACGTCTTCGGCCAACGAACCACAGCCAAAGAGCGGGCCGCCGTCAAAGGCTGATAGGCAAGCTCGGCACCTGCGCAACACGCTGGAATTTGCCAAAAGCCAGCACAGGGCTTTGAGCAGAAAGCAACGCGAGCAGGATGCTTGGCAGCAGCGATTTGGGTCAGCCAAAGCGGCTGAGCTTGATCAACTTGATGGCTTGGAATTTGAAGAATTTCTCGCAGGACTGTTCCGTGCCCAAGGCTACGCAGCCGAACTCACGCCGACCTCTGGAGATTACGGGGCAGATTTGATCTTGAGTAAGGACGGACAACGCATCGCAGTGCAAGCCAAACGCTATGTGGGCAGTGTCGGCGTGGCAGCCGTGCAGGAAGCGCTTTCCGGCATGGCTTATTACAATTGTCAGGCTGCCTGGGTAATTACTACCGGCGCATTCACCGCCAACGCGCTGGGACTGGCAAAAAAATCCGGCGTGAAAATGATATGCCGCAGCGAAATCGGCAACCTTTTGGCGCAACACACTGCGAAAGCAAAAAATGACTGAGCGTGAAAACCTACCTGCCATAATAGTTGCGCAAGATGTGGTCATATCAACGACACAACGTGGCAGTCTTGTGATGCGAGGGTTGGCAGCATTTCAAGAGAATAAGAAGCGTGAGCTTGATGCTGATGCACAATTTAACCTTGGGTACGCGTATGAAAATGGGAAAGGTGTTCCTCAAGATCACAAAGAGGCAGTGAAGTGGTATCTACTGGCAGCAAAACAAGGTCATGCTGGCGCTCAAAGCAGCCTTGGGTATGCATATGGCCATGGGGAAGGTTTTCCTCAAGATCGCAAAGAGGCAGTGAAGTGGTATCTACTTGCAGCAGATCAGGGTCATGCTACAGCTCAGTACAACCTCGGGTGTATGCTCGGGTGTATGTGTGACCATGGAGATGGTGTTCCTCAAAATTACAAAGAGGCAATGAAGTGGTATCGGTTGGCTGCCGAACAGGGTTTTACTCATGCACAAATCAACCTTGGTTTGATGTATTACTACGGAGAAGGTGGCGATCAAGATTATGAAGAGGCGGTAAAGTGGTTTCGACTTGCAGCAGCGCAAGGGAACGCTGACGGCCAATACAACCTTGGGTGTGCGTATGATAATGGAGAAGGTGTGCCTCAAGATTACAAAGAGGCGGCGAAGTGGTTTCGACTTGCAGCAGCGCAAGGGAACGCTGACGGCCAATACAGCCTTGGGTATGCGTATGACCATGGAGAAGGTGTTCCTCAAGATCGCAAAGAGGCAGTGAAGTGGTATCTACTTGCAGCAGATCAAGATAATGCTAAAGCACAACACAGCCTTGGGTATGCGTATGACCATGGAGAAGGTGTTCCTCAAGATTACAATGAAGCGGTGAAGTGGTTTCAGCGGGCTGCCTATCAAGGTCTTGCAGAAGCCCAAAATAACCTTGGGCTAATGTACCAGAAAGGAAGGGGGGTTCCTCAAGATCACAAAGAGGCGGCTGGGTGGCATCGACTCGCCGCAGAACAGGGTTATGCTTCTGCACAATACAGCCTTGGGCTGAGGTATAAAGACGGACAGGGTGTACCTCAAGATTACAAAATGGCGGTGAAGTGGTTTCGGTTGGCAGCAGATCAGGGACATGCTACGGGGCAATGGGAGCTCGGTAAAATGTATCAGGACGGTCGCTGTGTTGAGAAAAATGACGAACAGGCTGCGTACTGGTTCCAGAAGGCAGCTGAACAAGGCAATGTGCGCGCGCTAGAATCTCTCAAAAAATTAGGTATTGATTGGAAGAAATGATGCTCCCCGAAGAACAAGAACTCACCAGGTTAGAAAGCGAACAAACCGAGCTTGAGGAACAAGTCACCACGGCTGAGTTGACACTTGAAACCAGCAAAACCGAGATAGCGCAATTCCAGCATCGTTACTATCAAACCGCAGGGCGACTGTATGCGCAGTTGGATGAATTGGATGCACAAATTGCCAGGGTGCAGGCAGAAATTTCCCCCGATGATGCTGCCGCACAAGCCCATGCGCAGGCCGCAGAGCAACAGGCAAAAGCCTCTGCCGAGGAAGCAGGCCTGATCGAAGCTCAGCCGGCGCCACCGCCGGAAATTACACCGAAACTCAAGCTCGCTTTCCGCCAAGCAGCTAAGCTAATGCACCCCGACCGTGCCACCACAGAACCTGAGCGTCTGCGCCGGACCGAGCTAATGGCACAAGTAAATCTTGCGTATGAACGCGGCGATCAACCGGCCATTGAAAAAATAATCAAGGAATACGGCCAAGACCCTGAGGCCATCACGGGTGGCGATGTTGCCTCGCGCATCGTGAAAGCCATCCGCCGTATCGCGCAACTACGCCGTCGCATGGGCGAAGTGCAGCAGCAAATGGACGCGATGCAACAGACAGAGATTTTTCATCTCAAGCAAACCATCGAAGAAACTGAAGCAATGGGCGGCGACCCCCTGGGCGACTTGGCAAAACAACTCGTACAGGAATTGTCTGAGCGAAAAATTCAACTGGAAATTGCGCGGCAGACACAATGACCTACCTTACCTATACGGCTTCCAATTTGTATTTGGGTGTATGCAGAGAGTCCATGTTTCTTGGACTCATTAGCCACGACACTTTTCTTGCTCGCATGTATGCCCTCAGGGAGCTGTGCCGCTCAGGAGACCATCACTGGAAATATGCAGATCATATTTTGCAAACTGAACAGTGGAGTGAAGAACGCAGATGGGATGCTGAAGCACATCATGAAACAGAAAATTTCAGCCAAGATAATGACAAAACTGAGAGTCGCATAGTTTGGTCAAATTATGACAGAGATGATGAACCGGTCATTTTGTCATTCATTCCTGCACACGCTACAGGGCTCAGAAATTGGGAATAAATTAAAGGGGCCGTGGTCGAATTAAATTACGGAACAGGGTCTCGGTATTGGCGCAGTCAGTCAGCCGCTGCTTCCCATCCGGCGCGACCATTTTCAACTGTCCGATTTTTTCGGACACTTCAAAATAGCCTTCAGCGATGAGCTTTTTCTTGAGATCGCTCCAATATTTGCGAGGCCGATCTCCGCCCACCAACGCCTCAATCACGTCAATGATTGAAAACCACCATTCGCCATCCTGAAAAGCTTTTCGTATCTCACGACCTTCGAACAAGGTGAGTTTTGATTTTTCTTCATTACTCATATTTTCCTCCATTTCACTTCTTAGCGACCAGATCAAGGAAGGCAACAGAAAGGCTTGCGGAATTTGGTGGGCGGTACTGGGTTCGAACCAGTGACCCCTGCCGTGTGAATCTAAAATCAGGGGTAAAACGGTTCAAGCTATTTATTACCAACCAATAACTAAATTTCCAACTGTTACAACGGGTTGATGAAGAAATATTGCTTTTTAAAGCAGTGATACTTTACTCAGAAATAGTGTGGATTACAAGCGCAACTGTGTAGGAATTGTGTAACAAAAAAATCTAACAGCGGTAATTACGCCCCCCTCCTAGTCAATGTTTAGTTGAATAGAAGAAACTTCGCCTTCTATGTTTGAAACTTCGCTTTCAATATTTGAGATATCTCGTTTGATTTTTTTAAGGTCACTGGAAATAGAGTTTAGGCTAAACAAAATGTATAGCAACAATATAATTGTCGAAAGTTTAAAGGCGAATTCTAAGAAACCTTTTTTCTGCTGGAGTTTTTGAATTAGGTTTGTAATATTCCGATGCATGGTTGACCCTTTGTAGTAGATTGGTGGTGATTGTAGATAAAGAAGTGGATTAACAAGATCGCTTATGTTTGATGTTAGTTAAAACGGCCAATCTTCATCACCCCAATCGTTCATGTTCTTTGATTTGACACTATCACCGAATGGAATATCAAAATCATCATCTTTTTGTTGCGATGGTTGCGATGCAAATTGATTTGGTTGACTTGCAGCCTTGCCGCCAAGCATCTGCATCTCATTGACGACAATTTCAGTGGTGTAACGATCCTGGCCTTCCTTGGTTTGCCACTTGCGGGTTTGAAGTTTTCCTTCAATGTAAATCTGTGAGCCTTTTTTCAAGTATTCGCCGACAACCTCGGC
>Ga0209211_10008382_pt1 | contig 14154 bp, 11 predicted proteins | sample RifGroA2_FD_183992 | JGI IMG/M metagenome (GOLD analysis project Ga0209211, IMG submission 183992) | Groundwater microbial communities from Rifle, Colorado, USA - Groundwater A2 (SPAdes) (version 2) | ecosystem: Environmental > Aquatic > Deep subsurface > Groundwater | place: Rifle, Colorado...
GTACAAGTCGTCCGTCCTCGACGGGAGGGAGTGGGCGGTTCCCATCGAGTCCATCCCGCGGGGGCAGGTGATGGCGCTGTTCCGGAGGTGTGCCGTTTCCGTTCGCGCCGTGTCGCACGAGAGCTACGGTCTCTCCCGCGTGGAGTCGCTCCTGTGCGGGACCCCCGTCGTAGCGACGCCCGTGGGGGAAACTCGCGGGATGCTTCTGTGCGACTACGGAAACATACCCTGTCTCGTCCGGAAGATCCTGGAAGCCCTCGAAAGAGGAGCGGGGCCGGAGGCCCGCGTGTGGGCGGAGCGATTCGAACAGGAGGCGGAGGCGAACCTGCGCTCTCTTCTCGAAACGGTGGTCCCAGAGGTCGGTTCGGCATGATCGGGAGAATTCGTCTCCTCTTCCCGGAGGGGTCGATCAAGGGGGACGCCCTTCGGATCTCCGCGCTCCAGATTTTCTCCCTCGCTATCGGGCTGATCGCCAGCATCATCGTCGCCCGGACCCTCGGTCCCGCGAGGAAGGGAATCCTCGACCTCTTCAACCTCCTGACCTCCTTCATCGTCGACTTCGGACTCCTGGGATTCGGGAGCGGTTTACTGTATTACCAGGCCAATCGAGGGAGGCCGATAGGGGAGGTCCACGGGACGGGGCTGGCGTTCTCGCTCGCGGTGGGGGTGATGGTCGCGGCCGTCGGATGGGGCGGGCTTCCGGCATGGAAGGCGCTCCTCCCCGGCCTGCCGGCCTGGATTATGCTCGCGGCGTTCCTCCTGTCCCCTGTGCGGTTCTACAGCCTGGTCTGGTCGAGCGTGATGACGGGGCTGAACGCGGTCGTAGGAACCCACCGCGTCAACGCCGTGTTCGCCATGGCGAACACGGCGGTCGTCCTCGCCCTCTGGGCGACGGACCGCCTGACCGTGGACGCTCTCATCGTCGCAATGATCCTGTTCGCCCTTGCCGGGGGTGGGGTGACCTTCGGCATCCTCTATTTACGGGAGCCGCGGCTGTCATTCAGCGCACCCCTCCTGCGGGACGGACTTTCCTACGGCGTGGTGGTCTATGTGGGCGTGATCGCCAACGCGCTCCACTTCAAGGTCGACCAGATCATGATCAACTGGTTCCTCGGCACGGAGGCCGTCGGGATCTACGCCGTTGGTGTACGGTGGGCCGAGATGCTCTTCCTCCTGGACAGCGCCCTCGGCGCGGCCGCCCTGTATCGCATCAGTTCCTCCCCGGCGGGTGAAAGCATCGCCCTCTCGTGGAAGCTGTTCCGCGTGCAGTTGCTGATCAGCGGGGTCTCGGGGGTCGTCCTCGCCCTCCTGGCTGGGCCGCTCGTGCGGATGCTGTACGGAGATGCGTTCCGGGGAGCGGTCCTTCCCCTGGTCCTGCTTATTCCGGGGATCGTGGCGTGGTCCGCGAGCAAGGTGGTCTCGAACATGCTCAACTACAACCGTGCAATGAAGACTTTTGTGACCGGTGCGGCTGTCGCGGGGGCGGCGATGAATGTCGGGTTGAACTACCTGTTCTTGGCGGTGATGAAGTATGGTATCGCGGGCGTGGCGGTAGCGTCCTCAATCAGTTACTCTTTCGTGGTGGTCCTCATCCTGTTCCGGGCGAGAGGTCTGGGAGCCGATGCTCCTCACTAAGCAGCAAATAGAGTGTTTCGTGGAACGGCTCGGTCAGCCCCGTGCATCAGTCCTGCTGAATAGTTTTTTCCAGTCCTACCGGACCTGTCTACGGTCGGAGGACGTGGCCTTGCTTTACGACGAGACGTACTTGGCCCGGATCGGCAACCACCCCACGGACCGGTTGGTCAGGGGCAGGTACAAGATCCATATCTACAACCGCTACTCCTATGAGTACCTGCTTCCCAGGATCGCAACGGACACTCGCCTCCTTGACGCCGGCTGCGGCGACGGAGATTTTGCCCTTGCAGTGGCGCATTCAGGGGCAGCGGAGGTGGTGGGCGTGGATTTCGACGGAAAAGCCATCGAACTGGCTGAGTCGAAACGGATTGCATCGGAATGCCGGAATTGCCATTTCCTCCGCGGTGACGTGTCCGTCCTCGAACTGTCAGGGCCGTTTGACTATTGCGTCCTCAACGACGTCGTCGAACATCTGAGCGACGAGGAACTCATGCTCCTGTTGGATCGGCTTCGGAAGCTCTTGCGCCACGGCGGGGAGGTGGTCATCCACACTCCCAACGGGCTCGCTCTCTGCAATGATACCGACTCCGACAGGTTTCAACGAGCGTACAAGCGGTACCTGCAGGTGTTCGAGGGGTGGAGGGGCCATGGGAGGACCGTCGACCAGATCTACTACGACCAGGTCCACATCAACATAAAGAGCTTCCGCCAGTTGCGTGCTCTTCTGCGCCGGTCGGGATATCGCGCGAGAGTGTTCTACGACGAACCATCCCGGTTTCCCTTCTTAAGCCGATTCTCCACCAACATGCTGGTTATCGGCGTACCGGTCGGGTGATCCATGGTGGGGAGGGGAAAGGTCATCTTCTACCCGGACAGCGTCTTCGGCGCGGCCGCCGCCTCCGCGGTTTCCTGCGCTGCCGTATTCCTCTTGACTCCCGCAGCCTGTTTTCTGGTATAGGCATGGATATGCGTAAAATGAACGACCGGGAATATGCCGCCTACTGGCGGGGAGTCCACGGCCGCGGAGGGAACGACCTCGCCCTGGTCTGCTTTCCGGACAAACCGCCCTACTACAACCGGTTCTTCGATCGCATCCAACGGTACGCCCTGAGGCGATACCTGCGCAGGGAGGCGGGAAGCATTGCTGCCGCCAGGCTCCTCGACGTGGGGTGTGGAAGGGGACGATGGTTGCGGTTCTTCCGGGAGGAGTTCGGGGTCGAGGGGATTGGTATCGATTTTTCCCGGGACGCCGTCTTGGCGTGCGTCCGCGGCGGCCACCAGGCGGTGGCGGGGTCCGTGGGAGACATCCCGTTCAGGGACGGCGCGTTTTCACTCCTTACCTCGATCACGGTGCTGCTCCACCTTCCGATGTCCTTGAAAGAGCGGGCGGTCGCGGAGATTTCCAGGGTGCTATCCTCCGGCGGGCGGGCGGTCCTTCTGGAGGGTACGTGGGACGACCCCGCACCGCACGTCTACGGGGTACGGTTGGAGGGGTGGAAACGACTCTTCTCCGACCGCGGAATGCGCCTGGTCCACGTTTCGGGCCACTACTTCAACTTCGCCCGGCGAAGTCTTCCCGGAAGTTCCCCGCTGCGGGACCGCGTCGCCATTTTCCTGGACTACCCGCTGGAGTTCGTATCAATGCGCCTTGCGGAAGGGCGGTCCTCCGCGAGCGCCCTCCAGCACCTGATGGTGTTCGAGAAATGAAGCGCGTGGCCGGTTCCCGTCCCCTGTTTCCAGGGGAGCACAAGGCCAGCATGCAGGCCCACTGGGGCGCCGCGCCGTGCGGATCGAACACGGCGGACGAGCGACTCCGGGGACGTGAATATTTCGACGAGATCGAGCGCCACCGGTACCGCACCCACCCGTGGCTCTTCGAGGCGATCTCGGGTTTCGACATCGCGGGGCAAGACGTCCTCGAAATCGGATTCGGGATGGGGACCGACCACCTCGCGATAGCCCGGCGCGGCGGGATCATGCACGGGATCGACTTTACGCCCCGGAACCTCGAGGTGACCCGGGAGCGGTTCGCGCTCTATAGCCAGACGTCGGAACTCCGAACCGGGGATGCGGAGAACCTGCCGTATCCCGACGGGTCGTTCGACTTTGTCTACTCGTTCGGCGTGATCCACCACTCGCCCGACACGGCCCGGATCATCTCCGAGATCCGACGTGTGCTCCGCCCGGGAGGGCGTTGCTTCGTCTCGGTCTACCACCGTAATTCCGTCTTCTTCTATTGGGCGGTCTTCGGCGTCCAATACCTCCTCCACGGAGGGTGGCGGCGGCGGTCGCTAAAGCGGCAAATCTCCCTGATCGAATACCCGAACACCAGCGAGGACCTGGTCGTACAGCTCTTCCGGCGAAGCGAGTTCGTAGCGATGTTCAGGGATTTCCACAATGTCTCGTGCCGCGTCGCGCACTTGATCCCGATGGACATCCCATACCTGTCGGTCTTCTTCAAGGATCCGTTCCGGCCGCGGCCGTTCTTCGATCGTGTCGGTCGGCGCTTCGGCTGGTACGTTGTGGCGGAGGCGTCAAAGTGACGCGGGGCGCTGCAGGTTTCCACGTTGCCGCGCGGGCCGCGGCGTAGCCGGTGATGGGTGGCGTCAGGTTGACGGTCTTGCGGGATGCGCACCGCGTGCCGCAGGCGGCGCCCGGAGACGATACGATCGATTTCTCGATGCTCCGGGCCCGCATCGTCCGGGGAGAGGTCGCGCGCCTCCTTTTCCGGTGGCGGGAGGCGCGCGTTCTTGCGTACCGCGTTGAGCTCATGACGAAACCACTCAACATGGCGCTGATCTTGCGGGGGCTGAGCCGCGGCGCCTGCTGGTTCGAGGACGAAGAGGGAAGCCACGTCCGGATCGGCTCGCCCGCGCTCGTGCGCCTGGCGGCGAATGCGGCGCGCGATTTTCTGCGGAAGGGTCCCATGCTGCGGGAGGTCGCGCGCGAGCTCGCCGCCCTCGAGGAGGGGGTCCGCACGCGTGGCGATGCGCCGCCGCTCGACCTTTCGGGTTCGGCGGCGTACCTGCGGACCGACCTGGTCTTCGGCCTCCGGTCGGGCGGATCGGTCGGACACATCGCCGGCGTCCTAAACAACCTCGGGCGGTTCGGCGGCCCGCCGGTATTGCTGTCAACCGACGCGATCCCGACTGTTCGGGACGACGTCGAGTTTCACCGGGTCGCGCCGGACGGCCGGTTTCGCGACTTCAACGAACTGCCGGCGATCGCCTTCAACCTCGGATACGAGGTCCGCACGGAGAGGGTTCTCGCTGCGCGGCGCGTATCCTTTGTCTACCAGCGCTACAGCCTGCAGAACTACGCGGGGATCAAGCTTGCGCGGCGGCTCGGCGTCCGGTTCGTCCTCGAATACAATGGCTCCGAGATTTGGATCAGCCGGAACTGGAGCCGGCCGCTCGCGCAGGAGGCGCTTGCCGAACGGGTCGAAGCGCTGAACCTCCGCGCGGCGGTGTTGGTCGTCGTCGTAAGCCGCGTGATCAAGGATGAGCTCGTCGCCCGGGGCGTCGACGCGGGGAAGATTCTCGTCAACCCGAACGGGGTGGACCCGGACAGGTACTCCCCCGACGTAAACGGGTCGGAGGTCCGCGGAAAGCTTGGGCTAGCTGGAAAAACCGTCGTGGGGTTCATCGGAACGTTCGGGCGGTGGCACGGCGCCGAGGTGTTGGCGGAGGCGTTCGGTCGTCTTCTGGCGAAGCGGCCGGACCTCCGGGACCGGTTGCGCCTGCTGATGATCGGGGACGGGAACACGATGCCGCAGGTGCGGGAGTGCGTCGCGCGCCACGCGATGGAAGACGTATGCGTGCTCACCGGCTCCGTCCCGCAGGAAGACGGGCCGGCCCATCTCGCCGCGTGCGACATCCTCGCCGCCCCCCACGTGCCGAATCCTGACGGGACGCCGTTCTTCGGCTCTCCCACCAAACTGTTCGAGTACATGGCGATGGGAAAGGGAATCGTCGCTTCGGATCTCGACCAGATCGGCGAGGTCCTCCGGGACGGGGAGACGGCGCGGATGGTCCGGCCGGGCGACCCCGCGGCGCTTGCGGATGGGCTCCTCGACCTCCTCGAGGACGCATCGTTGCGGGAGCGACTGGGAAGATCGGCCCGGGAAGAGGTCGTATCGAAGCACACGTGGGAGGAGCATACCCGGAGGATCGTGGGAAAGCTTCAGGAGCGTTGCGGATGCGGGCCGGCTACTACCTGAGGAAGGCGATCGAGCTTCCTTCCCGGGTGGTGATCCGGCGTGCCGCGGAGATCTCCTGTCGGGAGATCCGGGCGTTTGTCGATCGCTGGAGAGACGTCCTCCTCCCCACGTTTCCTTCGCCCCCCGTGCCCGGGAGCGCATCCATCGCTGCCCATGTCCGTCCCGTCCCGTTGAACCTCCTTCGCCCTCACAAGGAGCGGATCGCACGGCTTTGCGAACGGTACCTGGAGCACCGCTTCGACGTCCTCGGATCGGGCTGGACACGTGTTGCACACGGGATTTCATGCGTCGGGCTGGAAGGGCACCGGTACGTGGCGGGGGAGCGGGTCGATCCGGATCGGGAAGGGAGTTGGCTCGCGGGGCTCGTCAACCGCCCGAACCTTCTTTCATGTCGACGGGTGTGGCAACTGGTGGGCCACGGCTATATTCCCATCGACTGGCACCTCGATTTCAAGTCCGGATACCGGTGGAAAGGGACAGCGTGGCATCGTGATGTACCGTACGGACACCTCCCAGGGGTGGACATCAAGGTTCCGAGGGAGCTCGCCCGGATGCAGCACCTCGTGCAATTCGCTTGGGCGTACGCCCTATCGAAGGACGATGCGGTCGGCTTCCGGTCCCCGGAGACGTACGTGAGCGAGTTCCGCAACCAGGTGCTGGACTTCATCGCAACCAACCCGCCGCGTTTCGGAGTCAACTGGGCCTGCACGATGGATGTTGCGATCCGGGCGGCAAACTGGTTGGTGGCCCGCGATCTGTTTGCGGCGCACGGGGCGCGGTTTGACATGGAATTCGAGGCCGAGTTCGCGCGCTCCGTCCGGGCGCATGGACTACACATCATGGGGAACCTCGAGTGGTTCGTCGACCTGCGCAGCAACCACTACCTCGCCGACGTCGCGGGGCTCGTTTTCGTCGCCGCCTACCTCCCTCGTTCCGCGGAAACGGACGGATGGTTGGCCTTCGCGACGCAGGAGTTGACGGTCGAAGTGGAGGGGCAGTTCCTCGATGACGGCGGAAACTTCGAAGGCTCCACCTGCTACCACCGCCTTTCCGCGGAAATGGCGACGTACGCGGCCGCCCTCGTCCTGGGGCTTCCGGAAGCGCGGCGGGATGCGTTCCGGGTGTACGATCATCGCCGGATAAACGTACCTCCCGGCCTGTGCCCTGCCCCCATGAAGATGTTCCCGGCTCCGGGTGATGGCCGGCTGATCCCGCTTTCGCCCCTGTTCTTCGAACGGCTGGAACGTGCGGGGTATTTCACGATGAACATCGCGACACCCGATCACCGCGTTCCACAGGTCGGCGACAACGACAGCGGGCGATTCCTCAAGCTGCACCCTGCGCATGGGCCCTCTCTGGAGGAGGACGTCCTGGATCATCGCCACCTCGTGGCGGCCCTGGGCGGGCTTTTCGGACGGGAAGATTTCCGGCGGTTTGCCGGCGAGGGATGGATCGACAGTGAAATCGTGCGGGGACTCTCGGGCGGCGGCGCGGCCGGCAAAGCAAACGGCGGGGGAGGGCGGGCACGGTCGTCGTTCGGTCACGTCGGGGATGGTGACGAATGGAAGCGGTTGCTGCGCCGACGGGATGCCCTGCCGGCGCAGGAGCGGAGATTCGTCCGGATCGATCTCCCCGGAGAAGGACTCCTTGATGGGCTCTCGCTTCGGGCCTTTCCCGACTTCGGGTTCTACGTGTGCCGTTCGCGCCGCTTTTACCTGGCACTCCGTTGCGGCCCGAACGGCCAGAACGGCAACGGGGGCCATGCACACAACGACCAACTCTCGATGATCTTATGGGTCGACGGGGTAGAGTGGATCGCCGATCCGGGGACGTACCTTTACACGCCCTTACCCGTGCGGCGGAACGAGTACCGCTCCGTGCGGGCCCATTTCGCCCCCCAGGCCGCCGACGGCAGGGAGCCCGGCCGCCTGGACCTTGGGCTTTTCCGGTTGGGGGACGAGGCGCAGGCAAGATGCCTCTACTTCGGGGAAGAGGGGTTCGCGGGAACGCATCGGGGGTTCGGGGCACCGGTATACCGGGTAGTGGAGATGACGCACTCCAGCATCACGGTGAACGATTTCGCTGAGGGGGGAGTGGCGTTGCGTGCGCCGGCGTACGACGCGGACATCACCCCGCGGAACGCGGACGCACCACCGGTATCCCCCGCCTACGGTGTGCGCCGTGCATGAAGGGAAGATCCTCCTGCTTACCCACTGGTACTCCCCGGCGCTTCATCCGCGTGCGTTTCGCTGGTCCGCGATCGCGGCGCATTGGGCTGCACAGGGAAACCGGGTCGATGCGGTCTGCGCCTGGTCGCCGGGTCTCGCCAGGGAGGAGAGGATCGACGGCGTCCGGGTCTTCCGTGTCGGTGGAGGAATCCTGTCCCGTCTGAAGAACCGGTTGAAAAGGCCACCCGCCTTCCAGGCAGGGAAGGGGCCCAATGACGCCGGTCCCCGACGGGAGGCCTCTGTGCCGTCCTCCCTCGCACTGTTCCTTAGCGATGCGGTGTGGAAGAAGGTCCGTTGGCCCGACTACGCTTGCACATGGTATTTCCCGGCGGTTCGGGAAGCGCGCAGATTGGCTGCCGGGGGAGGATTCGACGCGATCGTCTCCGTGTCCGACCCCTTCACGGGGCACCTCGTGGGGAAGCAGTTGAAGAAAGATTTTTCGGAGGTGACCTGGCTTGCCGATGTGGGCGACCCCTTTTCCTTCCAGGATGCGACCCCGGTGAACAACGTCGGATTGTATGGATGTCGTAACGTATCCGCGGAGCGGGAGGTGTTTTCCCGCGCCGATGCCGTGACGGTGACCAATCCGGCCGTGATGGAGGAATACGCAGCACGGTTCCCGGAGAGCGCCGGGAAGGTTTGCGTGATCCCGCCGCTGCTATCCCTCCCCGCGTTTCCTCCTTCAGGTGCGCCCCTGTTCCCGCCGGACGGCCGCCTGCGGCTTGTGTTCGTCGGGACCCTCTACCGGGACGTTCGCAACCCGGCGTTCCTTCTCCGTCTTTTCGAGCGCCTGCTTGCATCGTCGCTATCGGAACGGCTGGAGCTCCATTTCTTCGGGGATACCAACGATTGCCGGGATTACTTTGCGGCCCTGGGAGCGGACATTGCCGGGAAGGTCCGCCTCCACGGAATGGTAGACCGGAAAACAGTGGCCCGTGCCATGCGGGAGTCGGCCGCTCTCGTCCACATCGGGAACGTTACGAGATACCAACTCCCGAGCAAGGTGGTGGAGTATGCTGCCTCTGGTCGGCCTGTAATTAACATTGTTCGGGCAGTGGAAGACAGCTCGGTGTCCTTCTTCCAGGGGTACCCGTTGGTGCGGAACGTCGTGGAAGATGAGGGGGTGCTGGAAAGGGAGCCGGTGTCGGAACTGGTTCGTTTTATAGAGAATCCGCCGCCCGTTTCTCCCGACGTGCTCGCCCGGTGGCTCGAACCATTTCAAGTAGCGTCGGTGGCCGCCGAATACGAGCAACTTCTCACCGGGGAGGCGCTTCGTTGTCCGTAAGGGAACAGGAAGGCGTATTCCTTGCTTTTTCTACCTGGGCAGAAGGATGCGCCAGATTCTTTCTGATGCCTTGCCGTCCCAGAGAGGCGGTACCCTCGATCGTTCCCTCTTTTCGAGACTCCGACGGTAGGCATGAAGGATCCCGGATTTTGTCGTCCCGGCCAGCACGTTGGTCCCGCTCTCCACGGTGATCGGTCTTTCGGTGTTTTCACGGATGGTGACGCAGGGGACCCCCAGTGCGGTAGTTTCCTCCTGGAGCCCCCCGCTGTCGGTCAGGACGGCCTCGGCATCTCTCCAGAGAAAAAGAGACTCCCTGAATCCCAACGGCGAAAGCAGGTGCACTCGCCCGCCGAACTGGACGCCGAATTCCTCGATCTTGCTGCGGCTCCTGGGGTGCACCGGAAAGAAAATCGTTCTTTCGCGCGCAAGTTCGTTTATCGCCTCGGCAATGCCGAGAAATGTCTCCCGATCATCGACGTTGGATGGGCGGTGAAGAGTCATGAAAAGATATTTCCCTGCGGACTTTTTCAGCGGAGAGACGGAAAAATTTCCCTCCTCCATTTCGTCGATCCGTCCATTCTGGTACAGAAGGTTGTCCACCATCACGTGGCCGACGAAATGAATCCGGGCGGGCGTTTTTCCCTCCCGGAGCAGATTATTCAACGCGCTCTCCTCGGTGACAAAGAACCAGTCCGATATGGAATCGGTCACCATCCGGTTGATTTCTTCGGGCATGGAAAGATCGAAACTGCGTAAGCCCGCCTCGACATGAGCCACGGCAACCCGCAGTTTCTTGGCGACAACGCTGCATGCCAGGGTCGAGTTCACATCCCCGACCACCACGACCAGATCCGGTTGAAACGATAGGCAAGCCTCCTCGAATGCCATCATGATTTTCGCTGTCTGCACGGCATGGGAGCCTGATCCCGCTTGCAAGTTGAAGGATGGAGGAGGGATCTCCAGTTCATCGAAAAACAGCTGCGACATATCGTGATCGTAATGTTGACCGGTATGAACGATTTGGACCTGCATTTCATTGTGTCTCAGGGAAGCCCTGAAGATTGGAGCTATTTTCATGAAATTGGGGCGTGCTCCCGCGACGAGAAACACTTTCATGGATAGGCTCCTTCCCGATTTTTCACGGTGAGTGAACACGTGGATTTCGAGGGAGAGAAAATGACATGCCCTCGATTCAACGAGGATCTTCTTTTTTGTTCCACTCTTCGATCAGCGCGTAAACGATGTCCGTCATCTCCCGGATTCCGACCATGGGGATTCTCTCGTCCACCCCGTGGATCTTCCCGTGCTCGGCGCGCGGCAGCAGGACCGGCATCAGGCCGTACGTCGGGATCCCGATGGAGCGGAAGAAGCGGGAGTCGGTGAACCCGGTGGACATGTAGGGCACGACGACCGCATCGGGGTGCACCGCAAGGATCGCTCTCTCCGTCGCTCCATAGAGCGGGCCCATCGGCGACCCGTTCGGCTTCTCCGCGAAAAGGATCTCAACCGACACATCGAGGTCCGCCACCAGCGCTCGTACCCGCTCTGCCACCGACTCCGGCTCCTCGCCCGGAACGATTCGCGTATCGATCGTCCCCTCTGCCGAGGACGGAATCACGTTCGGCTTGAACCCCGCCGCAAGCGTCGTCACCGCGAACGTATTCCGCAGCAGCGGGTCGATCTCGGGGAATTTCGTCGCGAGGGCCTCCAGCACCCCGACTTCTTCGGCGCCCCCCCGCAGTGCGTCCACGTCGAGGTCCAGGAAGCCCTTCGAGCGCAGCACGCGCAGCATGTCCCGGACCGGCTCGGTCAGACGGGCCGGTTCCCGGTGATCGGCCACCCGCGCCATCGCTCGCGCCAACCGCGCCGGAGCGTCCTTCGCCGACGGGCGGCTGCCGTGCCCCGCCCTCCCCGCCGCGGAGAGCTTCATCCATACCGGTCCCTTCTCCCACATGTTCAGCAGGAAGAACTTCCCGCCGTCGCCGAAGATGTCGGTCACCCCCACGCCGCCCTCGTTCATCCCGTACGCCGCGCCGATCGGGAACGGCAGGTTCCTCACGAAATATTCCGCCCCCTCGCCCCCGCCGACCTCCTCGTCCGCATTCGCCACCAGGAACAGCTTTCTCCTCAGGATCCCCGCCTTCGCGGCGCGCAGCGCTGCGCACCATTGCGCGGCCCCCAGGCCCTTCGTGTCCAGCGTCCCGCGCCCGTACATGAAACCGTTCCGCACCTCCGCCGAAAACGGCGGCACGCTCCACTCCGCCGGCCTTGCGGGAACGACGTCCATGTGGTGGATGAGGACGAGCCCCGGTTCCTCCGTTCCTCCGACGTGACACAGGATGTTCGGCTTCTCCGGCTTCGCCCCGAACGTGAATGGCGATAGTCCTTCCGCCCGGAGCGCCGCGCAGAGCAGTTCCGCCGTCCCCCGGCAATCCCCCGGCGGGTTCGATGTGTCGATCCGCACGTATCTGGAGAGCAATTCGACCGGGTCCGTCATGGAGCTTTCTCTCCCATTCCGAATATATTTCCGTTCACTGTACCATTCGCCGAACCTGCGGTGGGAGGATGCGCGATGTGGAAAGGCGGGGAGGGGCTGATAATAGGGATCCCGGTCGGGTGTTACCTTTTCGTTGCCGCCCTCGGGCTCATTGGAACGGGGAGGTGTTGTCCTGGTACGGGTTCCTGTCCTTGGTCACGTACCAGCGGTCCCCCGTCATGACGCCGACGCCCGTGGCGGTCCCCGTGTAATTCAGCGCGTCGTTGTCGAGCACCACCGAAACCTCGTAGAAGTTGTACTTCACCGGGTCGAAATTGAGAAGCACGATATTGTCGGTGTACCGGTCGTGGTCGCTGAAATAGGTGGCCTCCGTCTTGGTAAGGTGACTAAGGACCGTCTTTGCCTGCGTCATCCGCGCCTTGTTGATCATCATGCGATAGGTGGCAATCGCCATTGCCGCAAGGATGCCGATCAGCACGAGGACGATGGCGATCTCGATCAGCGTGAATCCGCACCTTCCGTTACGATGATTCGCAGGAGTAAGCCGGTTCATGTCGCATCGCCGGACGGGAGATTGCCGCCCGAGCGGGGGGCCGGTGTTCTCCGCGAGGCGCGCAGTTTCTCCACCAACTCCTTCAGCAGCGCGGCGGTGGGCTGAAAGTAGTCGTCGTCGCGGAATTTCACGACGGGAGGATCCCGGTCATCGATGAGCGCCCGGAGAATCGCGTTGATCCTGTACAACGGCCCCGCGATCCGGTGGCTGAAGAAGATCGCATAAAGGAAGATCCCCGCGAGGGAGAGGAGCGCCGCGGGCAGGAGGCGCTTGTGAAGCACGAGGAATTCGGCGGCGGCGGGCTCGAGGGATTTCACGAGCCTCGTGCGACGACGATCCTCGGCCGCGCCCAAATTCGCCTCCCGCATCCGTTTTTGCTATTCTAATCCTCGTGAGATGTGTGCTTCAACTTATAACTACGGTTGCATTCGAGCCTCGCTGCATCCGCTCCTGCTGCGTTGCGCTCCCTGCGGCGTACTTGAAAGTACGCCTCAGTCGCGCGCCTTGCCGGCGCGGCGCATCGACGCTCTCGGTGCGACACCGTACTTATAAGCTGAAACACTCAGAGTCAACGTCGATCCCCTTCCCATGGGCCTGCTGAGGCGCCCGCTCTCGATCCGCGCCGGACTCGTGCTGCAGCTCGCGCTGGTGGCCACCGCATCCCTTACCCTCCTCGCCGTCTTCGCGCTGAAGGTGATCGAGGTCACCATGCAGCGTCGCCATGTCGAGGCCGGGATCTCCGTCGCCGGGGTCGTCCGGAGGGCGGTGGAAAAGGAGATCGCGGCGAACCCGGGGTCCCCGAACCTCTCCGCCGGGATGTTTCCCGGGTCCCTCTCCCCCTACATCAACGAGATCGTCCTGCTGCCGGAGCCTCCGCCCGAGGACCGCCCGAAGGTCGTCCCCGTGGGGGAGAAGGCGTTCCCGTTCCTCCCGGTGTATCCCACCGTGGACGTGATCCTTCCGTTCGGTCCGCTCTCTCCCGCCGCGGCATCCGTCGGCGCGCCCGTCCCCCGCGGCATCCGGGTCCGCTTCCATTCCCCGGGGATCGCCGCCGAGGTGGGGACCCTGGTGAACGTCACGCTGCTTCTGGCCGCGATCGACATCGCCGTCCTCGTCCTCTTCGGGGGGGTCTTCCTCGACCGGACCGTGATCTCCCCCGTCCGCAAGCTTGCGTCCGCCGCCGAGAAGGTCGCGGCGGGGGATTACACGCTGCGCGTCGAAGGCGTCGCGGGGAACGAGGTGGGGCAGCTCGCGGCCTCCTTCAACCGTATGGTCGAGGGGATCCTCGAGGCGCAGGAACGCCTGCGACGCTCGGAGAAGGAGACGTTCCGGTCCGAGAAGCTGGCGACCGTGGGACGGCTCGCGGCCGGGGTCGCCCACGAGGTGGGGAACCCGCTGATGGCGATCCGCGGGTACGCGGAGCACCTGGCCAGGCATCACCCGGGCGCCACGGAGTCGAAGGAGTGCCTTATCAAGATCGTCGAGGAGACGAAGAAGGTCGAGACCATCGTCCGGGGGCTCCTCTCGGTTGCGTCTCCCGGCGACGGGAGGGAAGGCGCGACGGACGTGAACGCCGTGGTGCGCGAGGCGGTCGAGATGCTCTCGTACAGGAACCTGTTCCGCGAGGTTGAGGTCCGGCTGGAGCTCGGCGAAACGCCCCGGGCGGCGATCCTCGAGGACCGGTTCCGCCAGGTGCTCCTCAACCTCGTCATCAACGCATTGGACGCGATGAAGGGC
>Ga0209211_10008383_pt1 | contig 14154 bp, 11 predicted proteins | sample RifGroA2_FD_183992 | JGI IMG/M metagenome (GOLD analysis project Ga0209211, IMG submission 183992) | Groundwater microbial communities from Rifle, Colorado, USA - Groundwater A2 (SPAdes) (version 2) | ecosystem: Environmental > Aquatic > Deep subsurface > Groundwater | place: Rifle, Colorado...
GCTTGATACACCGGGAGGTCTTGACACATCAATGAGGATGATAATAAAAGAGATGATGGCATCAAGTGTTCCGATAGTTGTCTATGTATCCCCCAGCGGCTCAAGGGCGGCATCTGCCGGTGCATTTATAACTATTGCAGCCCATATAGCCGCTATGTCACCAGGGACAAACATTGGTGCAGCACATCCTGTTAATATGGGTGGTAAAATGGACAGGGAGATGTCCAAAAAGGTTGAGAATGATGCGGCTGCATATATTATTTCTCTTGCCAAAAAAAGGGGTAGGAATGAGGCTTGGGCTGAGAAGGCGGTGAGGAAGAGTGTATCAATTTCCGAAGATGAGGCTAAGAAGGAAAATGTAATTGATATAGTAAGTGAAAATATAGATTTACTATTAAAAGAGATAAATGGGAGAAAGGTAGAAGTTGAAGGAGGGGCAAAGACCATAAATACAGAGGGGATAAAATTAAAATATATTGAGATGACATTAAGGCAGAGGATCCTTGATACACTTTCAAATCCTAATATTGCATATATGCTTATGCTCCTTGGTTTTTATGGACTCTTTTTTGAACTCTCAAACCCAGGCGCAATACTGCCGGGAATAGTTGGTGCTATCTCACTCATACTGGCATTTTATTCACTACAGGCACTCCCTGTAAACTATGCAGGGTTATTACTAATATTACTTAGTATTATCCTATTTATTCTTGAGATAAAGGTAACAAGTTATGGTGCCCTTACGCTTGGCGGGATTATATCTTTAGTCCTTGGCTCAATTATGCTGATTGAATCTCCTGCGCCATATATGAAAATCTCACTGTATCTGATTCTGCCTGCTGCTGCCGGGACTGCAGCCTTTTTCCTGTTTCTGGTAGGTGCAGGTATAAAGGTACAGAGGAAAAAACCGACAACTGGAAAGGAGGGACTGGTAGGAGAAGTGGGTATTGCTCAATCAGACATAATGGGTTCGGCAGGCTCACCAGAAGAAGGCAAAGTTTTTGTCCACGGTGAATTATGGGATGCACATAGCAGTGATGAAATCAAAAGCGGGAGTGAAGTTATAGTAACAGGAGTGGAAGGATTGAAACTACAGGTAAAGGTAAAGGTATAGGTATAGGCACAAATTTCTCTGCCTCTACCTTTACCTGTCTTATTTGGGAGGTCAAAATGGGTGCATTTCCGATATTTCTAATAGTCATAGCCTTTTTAATATTATCGTCCATAAAGGTCTTAAAGGAATATGAAAGGGGTGTAATTTTCAGGCTCGGTAGATTTTTAAGTACGAAGGGACCTGGATTGATTATTGTCTTGCCGGGGATTGATAAAATGGTAAAGATAAGTTTGAGGTTAATAGCATTAGATGTCCCACCACAGGATATAATAACAAGAGACAATGTCTCGGTGAAGGTAAATGCAGTTGTGTATTTCAGGGTCATCAATCCAGAGAAGGCTGTAATTGATGTTGAAGACTACCTTTACGCAACATCTCAGTTGTCCCAGACAACATTAAGGAGCATCCTTGGTGCCGCTGATATGGATGAGCTGCTCTCTGCGAGAGATAAGATAAATGCAAATCTTCAGACAATACTTGATAAACGTACTGACCCGTGGGGTATAAAGGTAACAAATGTGGAGGTAAAGCATGTGGATTTGCCTCAGGAGATGCAGAGGGCGATGGCTAAACAAGCAGAGGCAGAGAGAGAAAGAAGGGCAAAGGTGATAAATGCAGAGGGTGAATATCAGGCGGCACAGAAACTTACAGATGCCGCAGCGATAATAGCAACTCAGCCTTCAGCATTACAGCTTAGATACTTACAGACACTCCGTGAGATTGCATCAGAAAATGCCACAACAATCATATTTCCGATTCCAATAGATTTGTTTGAGCCATTTTTGAGATTGAGAGAGAAAAAGGCAGATTAAAGGAGAGGTTTGACTATCCTATCAATCTCTTTTATCTGTTCTAAAAGGGGAGGGAGGTTTTTTAATTTTAACATATTTGGACCATCGCAAGGTGCTTTGTTGGGATCAGGATGAACCTCCATGAAGATTCCATCACAGCCTGTTGCTACAGCAGCCCTTGTAATATGAGGGACAAATTCCCTTTGTCCAGCTGAAGAACTGCCTGCACCACCTGGAAGCTGGAGGGAATGGGTGGCATCAAAGATTACAGGGTAGCCGAAGCCTCTCATTATTGGTAATGCCCTCATATCTGCCACAAGATTATTATATCCAAAGCTGACACCCCTTTCTGTAATCAGTATCTTTTTATTTCCTGTTGATTCAATCTTTGAGATTATGTTTTTTACATCCCATGGTGCAAGGAACTGCCCCTTTTTAACATTTACAACTCTTTCTGTTTTAGCTACTTTGATTATTAAATCTGTCTGACGGCTTAGAAAGGCAGGTATTTGAATTATATCAAGCACCTCAGCCGCCTCATCAATCTCATCCTCCTTATGGATATCTGAAAGGACAGGGATGCCAATTTCCCCTTTTACTTTTTTTAGTATTTTTAAACCCTTCTTTAAACCGAGACCACGAAAAGATTTTACAGATGTCCTGTTTGCCTTGTCATAGGATGATTTATAAATTAAGGGGATATTAATCTCCTCACAAATATCTTTTAGTGTTTCTGCTGTATTAAGGGCGGATTTTTCACTCTCTATTACACAGGGACCAGCAATTAAGATGAGGGGGTTTCCTCCCCCTATTTTGACTTTGCCTACAATAATTTCTTTCATGATTTTTTATAATTTAGCGATGCCCTGATGAATTCCCTGAATAACGGATGTGGATTTTTGGGTGATGATTTAAACTCAGGATGGAACTGTCCTGCGAGGAACCACGGGTGGCCTTCTATCTCAATTATCTCAACTAAATTGCCTTCAGGCGACAAGCCGCTTATCTTCAAGCCTGCCTCTTCAAGCTGCATTCTGTATTTATTGTTAAACTCAAATCTGTGCCTGTGCCTTTCGGAAATCTCTTTTTTTCCGTATGCCTTAAAGGCAAGGGAATCTTTTCTTAGCTGGCATCTGTAGGCACCGAGCCTCATAGTCCCGCCTTTATATGTAACATTATTTTGCTCAGGGAGTATATCTATTACCGGATGTGTTGTAGATTGGCTAAATTCAGAACTGTTTGCATCTGAAAGTCCGCATATGCTCCTTGCAAATTCAATTACAGCACACTGCATACCGAGGCATATTCCAAAGAAGGGTATCTTGTTTTCCCTTGCATATTTTATAGCGGTAATCTTCCCCTCTACACCTCTGTTTCCAAAACCGCCGGGGACAAGGATGCCGTCAGAATTTTTAAATAAATCCGAGACCCCCTTCTTTTCTATATCTTCTGCATCAACCCATTCAAGATTTACCTTTACCTCATTCTCTATCCCGCCGTGTAATAATGCCTCGTAAAGGCTTTTATAGGATTCTTTCAATTCTACATATTTGCCTACAACCGCAATATTGACAGAATCTAAAGGCTCCTTTATCCTCTTTAAGATCTTTTCCCACAGAGATAGGTCTGGCTGTTTAGTATCAAGGTGTAATAGATTTACAATAATATTATCCAGCCCCTCCTTATGAAGTGCCATCGGGACTTCATAGATGTTCTCTACATCCCTTGCCGTGATAACCGATTCTTTGTCTATATTACAAAAGAGTGCAATCTTTTTCTTTAAGTCGTCTGAGAGGGATTTTTCTGTTCGGCAGAGAAGTATGTCAGGTTGAATACCTATTTCCCTCAATTCCTTTACGCTATGCTGGGTAGGTTTTGTCTTAAGCTCATCCGCGGTCTTGACATAGGGGACAAGTGTTAGATGGACATAGAGGACATTATCCCTCCCCCTATCAAACCTAAACTGCCTGATTGCCTCAAGGAATGGGAGGCTCTCAATGTCTCCCACCGTCCCTCCTATCTCACAGATAACAATATCAAAGGTATCTTTTACTGCAAGAAAACACTTTTTAATCTCATCAGTTATGTGGGGAATTACCTGAACTGTCCCGCCGAGATAATCACCTTTCCTCTCTTTATCTATTACCGATTTATATATCTTGCCGGTTGTGACATTATTTGCCTTTGACATAGTTGTACTGATAAATCTCTCATAGTGGCCAAGGTCAAGGTCTGTCTCGGCACCGTCATCTGTAACAAAGACCTCACCATGCTGATAGGGGTTCATTGTGCCGGGGTCAACATTTATATATGGGTCCATCTTGAGCATGGTAACTTTAAACCCTCTTGCTTCAAGGAGGGCACCTATAGAGGCGGATGCAAGTCCCTTTCCAAGTGATGAAAGCACACCGCCAGTAACGAATATATATTTAGTTTTGTCCATAAAAATTAAAAGATTAAGGAGAAATGGGGAAAAGAAATGGAAAGGGGGAAAATATTATTAAAATAATTTTTCTTTCTCCAATTCTCCATCTTCTCCTTTTCTCCTTATTAATTTAAAAGTATTTTTGTCAGTGAAAGTCTGTGGCTAAATCATGTTTTTCTTTTCTTTAAAATCTCCTTTACTCTTTCCAAATCCTCCGGTGTATCAACACCGATCGAATTATAGTCTGTTTCTACAACCTTTATCTTATAACCATTTTCCAATGCTCTCAACTGTTCAAGCTTTTCTGCCTCTTCTAACAGTGTAGGCTTCATCTGGGCAAATTTTAATAGAAAGTCTTTTTTGTAAACATAGATGCCAATATGTTTGTAATGAGCCGGATGCAGTTGGGAGGCAGTATCTCTCACATACGGTATTGGAAATCTTGAAAAGTAGAGTGCGAAGTCGTCTCTATCTGTAACCACCTTGACTACATTAGGGTCTTTTAATTCTTCATTGGTTATTATCCTTGTTTTAAGGGTTGCCATAAGTATCTCTGAATTATTCATAAGCGGTTTTACTGTCTCATTTATCACATCTGGCTCTATCAATGGTTCATCCCCCTGGACATTTACTATTATATCCGCATCAATAATTTTTGCAACCTCTGAAATCCTGTCTGTCCCCGTAGAATGATTTTGCAATGTCATCTCTGCCTCTCCGCCAAATTCTCTAACAGCCTTGAATATTCTCTCATCGTCAGTTGCAACTATTACTCTTTTGACAAGGGATGACCTTGATACTGCCTCAAAGACATACTGTATAAGAGGCTTCCCGTTTGCAATAGCGAGGGGTTTTCCTGGGAATCTGGTTGATGCATATCGGGCAGGAATAATGGCGATTATTTTCATTTCTTAAAAAAATCTGCCACGGACTTACACAGACTTTAAAAAAAGATTTTAATCAGTGAAAGTCTATGGCTAAAAATTTATTTTACTACATCACAACTAATTTTGCATTAATCAATATGCGTTTTTAAATCCTCTCCATATAGTCATCAAAATAATTTTAATATCAAACATCAATGACCAGTTTTCTATGTAATATAAATCGTATTCAATCCTCTTCTCTATGGATGTGTTCCCCCTCCAGCCGTTTACCTGCGCCCAGCCTGTTATACCTGCCTTCATCTTATGCCTCAGCATATATTGCGGTATTGACTTCTTGAACTGCTCAACAAATACTGGCCTCTCAGGCCTTGGTCCTACAATACTCATGTCTCCTTTCAGGACATTAAAGAATTGCGGCAGTTCGTCAAGGTTTGTCCTCCTTAAAAAAGTGCCTATAGTGGTCTTTCTTTCATCATTCTCCTTTGCCCATACAGGTCCTGTATTTTCTTCTGCATTTACCATCATTGTGCGGAATTTATATGTGATAAATTTCTTGCCGTCCAGCCCCATCCTTTCCTGTTTATAAAAAACAGGGCCATGCGATATAATTTTTATCAGGATGGATATCAGGGCTATTATTGGTGCAGTTATGATAATTGCAGCAACAGAAAATATTATATCAAAAGTCCTCTTTACAACTATATTCCAGCCGTATAACGGGGTGTCCTGAAGGCTTATGATTGGGAGGCCATCCAGTTCATCAATCCCACCCCTTAATGTCATAAACTCGCACAGGTCGGGCACTACCTTTATATCAACCATCTCATTGCCAATATCTTTCAATAACTCAACTGTAAGGGCATGCTGCTCTATAGGCAGGGCGGTTATAACCTGATCAATATCTTTATCTATTATTATTTTTCCTATATCTTTGTATGTTCCAATAACAGGGATTCCATTGATTACACTCCCTACAGCAGATTTGTCCTGAGACAAAAAACCTTTAATCTTAAGCCCGAGTTCGGGATGTAATTCTATACGGTTAAATATATCATTTGCCAATGAACCAGTCCCGACTATGATGGAATATCTGAGATTATGCCCCTTTCTCCTCATGTATCTAAGAACCTCTCTGAAGAGAACCCTCTCAAGGCTTAGAGAGATGATGGTCATTATCCAAAAAACCAAAAATACAAGACGGGAGTATTCATACTGCCTGAAAAAAAATGTAATGGAGATAAGGATGAGAACAGAGAAAGTGCATGCCTTTACTATGTCAAAAATCTCGTTTAAATAAGGGGATATCCTTTTCGGGCGGTAAAGGCCGAATGTCTTGAAGACGAAACCCCATATAAAGAGAATTGGTATGATAAGATAAAAATAGATGCTGAATGGAGGGATGCCTTTTTCAACAGGCATAAGACCGCTATAAAAACGTATGTAATATGCAAATAACCATGATAATCCTATTACAAAAAGGTCGGCAATAAAAAGGATATTTTCAAAAAACTTGGCATGTTTTTTTAACATATCAAAGCACTTAAATGGGACGCAGATTTTCGCAGATAAACGCAGAAATAAAAAATAAAAGCTTTTTTATTCTTTAAATCCTGATAATCTACGTTAATCTGTGTCCAATTAATTTTTGTTTCTATAGAAATCTTCATATTTCTCCATTATGTAATTTCTGATTTTTTCCTTAAAAATTTTCCTGTCAAATCTCAAGGCATGATTTCTGATGCTGTTCCTATCAAACTCTCCTTGATTATCCTCAAAGAATTTAACCGCCTCTATTAGTGCCTCTGCTGTCTGCTCATAGAAAAAAATGCCAGTTGGTTTTTCTTCTGACTTCTGATTGTCACCCCTTGTCCATGCATTTAGAGGTATCACCGTTTCAACAGCACCCCCCTTTCCATAGGCAATAACCGGCCTTCCAGAAGCCATCGCCTCAACAGGGACTATTCCAAAGTCCTCCTCACCGGGGAAAATCAGTGCCTTACATTTGGAATAATATTCTTTTAAAGTATTATCATCCTGCCATCCTAAAAATTCTATATTTTGTCTTGCAATTCTCATTAAATTCTTCTCATCCTGCCCTTCTCCAATTATTTTAAGTCCTAGACCTAAGCGGTTAAATGCCTCTATGGCTATATCTATCCTTTTATAGGGGGCAAATGCAGAAACAATGAGATAAAAGTCTTCTGCCTTTTCGGATAAAGAAAATTTATCACAATCGACAGGGGGATAGATCACATCAGACTTTCTTCTGTAATATTTCTCTATCCTCTTTGCAACATGGTTTGAATTTGCCATAAAATAATCAACCCTATTACTTGAGGTGGCATCCCACATTCTTAAATAGTGGGCAAAAATACTTATTACCTTTCCAGAAAACCAATTAACACGACCTTTACCAAAGTAATGATGGTAACTATCCCAGACATACCGCATAGGAGTGTGCACATAAGAAATATGAATTGCATTGGGAGGGGGAATTATACCTTTAGCAACACAGTGACTGCTTGAGAGTATGAGGTCGTATCCTTTCAAATCAAAACCCTCTATAGCCAATGGAAAGAGGGGGAGAAAGGAACGGTAATGTTTTTCAACACCAGGTATTTTTTGAATAAATGAGGTCTTTATGTTCCTCTCCTCTATTGTTTTTGAAACAGAACCGGGAATATGAATCAGTGTATAAAGATCAGCATCTGGAAAGAGTTCGCAAAATATCTCAAGGCATTTTTCTCCTCCCCTCATCCCTGTAAGCCAGTCATGGATTATTGCTACTTTCATATACCCTCTTGTATAACTCTAAGGTTTCCTCTGCCATTTTTCTCCACGAAAACATCTTTGCCCGCTTTAAACCTTTTCTTATTAAATCGCTTTTTAGATTTTCATCCTTTAAGACTTTACAGATAGCATTGGCAATTTCCTGTATATTCTCAGGGTCAACTAAAATCGCTGCATTGCCTGTAACCTCAGGTATAGATGTCCTGTTGGATGTAATCACTGGAACACCGCAAGCCATTGCCTCTAACATAGGGAGCCCAAATCCTTCATAAAGGGATGGTAACAAAAACAGGTCTGCAGACTGGTAGAGTTTGATTAAATCATTATCTGTGAGATTATCAATACAGATAATTCTGTTATTAAATTCATCCCCTATTCCATTATTTTTATCTTCAATTATATCCTTTTTAATACCCACGAGAATGAGGTAATGGGGGAGTCTTTCTTTTTTTACAGCCATTTTAAATGCCTTTAAGGTGCCAATTGAATTTTTATGTGGTTTCTGATTTCCAACAAAAAGGATATATCGGTTGGAAATACCAAATCTCTTTTTTATTTCATCTGGCATAGCTGCATCGCCTGTAGGTTTAAATCTTTTATCCACACCACTATGAGTAACATAAATCTTCTCTTGAGGTATACCAAGCCATTTAACAATATCATTTTTTGAGTATTCGGATAAGGTGATTATGCATAGTGCCTTTGTCATTGCCCTTTTTGCGATATATTTATAATAAAGTCTATGAATAGGTCTTCCAAAAATAAGATGTATCATATCATAAACGGTCATAATAACTTTACAGGGTTGATAGATGGGGGCTGAGAATGTCGGCGAATGGTAGAGGTCTGCCTTTTCTCTTTTCAAGATTGGAGGTATTATAAGCTGTTCCCGAATGGAATATAGAGGAGTATTGCATTTAATAAATTTAAAATTTTTGTATCTGCTGGAGAAAACCTGCAATTCAGTATATCCGGATAATAATATATATTCATTCTCTGTATCTATTTCTGCTATATTTTCTATTAGATTATAAGTATATCTGGCTATTCCGTGCATCTTATCGGATATAACCCTTGCATCTATTAATATTTTCATACGAGGAAATAAAAAATAGCCACAGATTAACACAGATAAGAAAAATAATTCTAAACAGTTTTTATCTGTGAAAATCTGTGTCCATCTGTGGTTATATAGGCTTTTTCTTTTGTCTTTAATAAAATTTCTTTGGCTTTATTATACACCTCATCTACAGTTATCATACGCATACACTTTGTATCTATACATTCGTATTTTTCACAATTTTTACATAGGACATCTTTTGTAATACAAGTAACATTACTTCCAAACGGTTTCCAGCCCACAGGATTATTGGCGGCGCTGAAAATAACAATTACAGGAATGCCTATCGCTGTTGCAATATGGACCGGAGCAGAATCGTTTCCTATAAAAAGGGTGCATTTTTCAATTAATGCGGCAGTCTCTTTTATATTTGTCTTGCCTACAGAATTTATCGAGCCGGTATTTTTTATTATACTTTCAATTCTTTTAAGTATAACCTTATCTTCATCTCCCCCCACCAGTAGGGCATGGATTCCAAAATCGTCATGAAGTCTTTTTATCAAAATTCCATACTTTTCCGGTGTCCACAATTTACTCGGATAACCTGCCCCTATATGAAATCCGATAAAATTTTCATTTTTACCGCTATATTTTCCAATAAAAGTAGCCGTAAATTTCCTTTCAGCTTCTGAAATAGCTACCTTCATCCTTTTATCAGTATCTGAAGCCCTCGTAATGTATTTGTGAGTAAGACCATTGACTTTAATTGCATTTAAAAACTGCTCTACCTGATGAATATTTTCTATAGGAGCCATGGGATGGGTTAAAAGAAAACCGCCCCCTCCATTATTGAAGCCTACTCTAACAGGTATTCGCAGTAATGAACCCATAAGAATTCCCATAAAATCGCCGCGGAATGAGTAAAATATATCAAACCTTCTTTTTCGTAACTCCTTTATAAAGTCCAATGTTTTTTTTATGTTAAATTTTTTATCTGTATTTCTATTAAACCAATAGGCATCGTATACCAGTATTTCACTGATATCTGGATTGTCTTTTAAAATATCCTTGCTCCATGAACCGACTACAACTGTTAGAGATGCATCCGGATATCTTGATTTCAATGCCTTGAGGGCAGGGGTAGTCATAAGGACATCACCTATATGGTCTAATTTAAATACCAATATTTTTTTAACAGATTGCGGGATATTTTGGGGTTTTTTGAAAAACCTGATAACGGTTAGAAGAGAATAACCAATTAAATCAACAAGAAAGATGTTAATCAGCATCCATCTTTTTTTGTATATATACTTTATATGTTTCATTTTTTATATTCTTTGAAAATGCAGCAATTAAGGGATAATTTAAACTTTATCATATAAAACCACTATCATCAAGGAGTAAGTCAACTCACTGGTTTTATGGGACTTAATACAAATATGCCTTGACATTTTTGCAACAGGTTGTTATATTTATTAATTGAGGATTACAGAGAATATCTCTTATCTTTTAAAAATATAATGCCTTCTTTGATTTAAAAATCAATTAAAAATTATATTGGAGGTTACATGAAGATAGGAAGGGGGGATAAACCTGTATGCCGGGGATTAAGGTCAAGGAAAACGAGTCCTTTGAGAATGTCTTAAGGAGATTTAAGAAACAGTGTGAAAAGGCAGGCATTTTATCTGAGATTAAAAAAAGAGAGTATTACGAAAAACCCAGTATAAGAAGGAAAAAGAAGATGATAGAGGCAAGAAAGAAGTTAGGACGATTTGGTGCGAGGTATTACTAAAAAGGAGTGTTATGCATCTTAAAGAGAGGCTGATGGAGGACATGAAGGATTCCATGAAGAAGGGGGAACAGATCAGGCTTTCTGCAATCAGAATGGTTAGGGCTGGTATAAAAAATAAAGAGATAGAACTCGGCAGGGAGCTTAAAGATGAGGATGTGGTGGGTGTTATTACCTCTGCAATAAAACAGAGGAAGGATTCTTATACCCAGTTCCTGAATGCTAACAGAATGGACCTTGCTGAGAAAGAGAAGAAGGAGATAGAGGTACTTTCAATATATTTACCTGAACAGATGGGTGAAGACGAGATAAAAAAGAGGATAAAGGAAATTATTTCAGAGACAGGAGCGACTACATCTAAGGATATTGGAAGGGTAATGAAGATTTTAATGCCAGAAATGAAAGGTAAGGCAGATGGAAATTTAGTCAATAAGATTGCAAGAGAGATGCTGCCTTAATCTTGATATTCCTTTTCAAAGTGCAGAAAGATTTTTAACAATTATCTTCTCATTATTTTAGTGAAGCCTTTCAATATTATACTGCCTTTAATGAAAGCTATACAGCCATGCAATAGCAGTGTGCCATGTTTTTCCTATTTAAGCATATTTATGGAGGGTGACAGTGGGCGGTTACATCCCTGACGAATTGGTGGAAGAGATAAGGGATCGCAGTGATATAGTTGAGGTAATATCGGACCGCGTCCTATTAAAAAAGAGCGGAGCCAATTATAAGGGGCTTTGTCCTTTTCATTCTGAAAAGACTCCTTCATTTACTGTAAGTCCTGCAAAGCAGATATTTCACTGTTTTGGATGTAATGAGGGGGGCAATGTATATCAATTTGTAATGAAGATAGAAAACCTCTCCTTTCCTGATTCGGTCTTATTACTTGCAAGGAGGTATGGCATCAATATAGTGGAGCAAAAGGTAAAGGGTGTAAACAGCAGTCAAAAAAATACTCTCTATGATGTAAATGCCATGGCCGCTGAGTTCTTCCAGAGACAGTTGTCGGAGTTGCCTCAGGGGAAGACAGCGAGGGAATATTTAAGAAAAAGAGGGATAACCGAAAATATTATTGAATCTTTTAAAATAGGGTATGCATCCCCTTCATGGGATGGAGTTCATCAATTTTTAAAGAAAAAAGGGATTTCTGCTGACATTCAGAACAGTGCAGGGCTGATAAAAGAAAGGGAAAACGGCGGCGGATATGTTGACAGGTTCAGGGAAAGGATTATATTCCCAATATCGGATTCAGAAGGGAGGATTGTCGGTTTTGGCGGGAGGGTATTAAACGATACAGATTCAAGGCCAAAATACTTAAATTCACCTGAAACTCTTGTTTATAAAAAAGGGAATATACTTTACGGCCTCCATATTACAAAGGATTTGATAAGGAAGAGTAAAGATGCATTTTTAGTGGAGGGTTATTTTGACCTTATAACCGCATATCAGCATGGTATAAAGAATGTCATTGCCACATCAGGGACGGCACTTACGGAAGACCATGCGAGGCTTTTAAGAAGATATACTGAAACCGTTACACTTGTTTTTGACGGGGATGAGGCGGGGAGGAATGCGTCTAACAGGGGCGGAATAGTTCTTCTGAACGGAGGGGTTAAGGTTAAGGTAATTCCGCTTCCTCAAGGAAATGACCCTGACAGTTTTATAAGGGAAAAAAAGGGAGATGGTTTTTTTAATATTTCCAAAGGTTCAAAGCCCTTTATGGAATATATAATAAATAAGGAATCAGCTGAATCGGATTTGAAAAGTATAGATGGGAGGGTAAAGTGTATTAATGCTGTTATTCCATTTCTATCACTAATGAATAACTCTGTAGAAAAGAGTATGTATATCTCATCACTCGCTGAAAAGACAGGGGTTTCTGAAAAGGCGATAATGGATGAGATGAGTAAAAATAAGGTTAAGGATAAGGCTAAGGTCAAGGAAGTATTAACCTCAACCTCAACCTCAACCTCTAATAAGGCTGAAAGAATACTTGTCCAGTTGATGCTTTTGGATAATAAAAATATAGAGAAGATTAAGAAGCATATTTCAGTTGATGACTTTAAGGATAATGATATGGCAAAGATATCATCTCTCCTATTTACTCTTTCTGAGAGTAATGATAATATAGCCATTTCTCATATAATGGATAAGCTGTCAGAAGACAAGTTAAAGAAGCTAATATCTGAAATGGTGTTTGAAGATATAGAGTATCAGGATGTGGATAAAAATATATCAGACTGCATAAGATATATAAAGAAAAACAGGATAGATATAAAGGAACTTGTAAATCGGTTAAAAACTGCAGTATCCGAAGGAAATCATCAACAGTTTAAAGAGCTGCAGGGGCAGATTTTGAAAATAAAACAGAATGCAGTAATACATGATGCATAGTATGTGATACATAGCGTAAAATGAATTTAATTTTGCATATTGTATCTAAGATATATGCATAGCTTGGAGGAAAAACGAATTATGGGAAGAAGACCAAAGATGACGGAGGTAAATCGTCTTATCTCAATGGGAAAGGAGAAAGGGTATCTTACCTATGAAGAGGTTAATGATGTGCTCCCTCCGGACATTGTATCGGCAGAACAGATTGATGACATAATGATGCTTTTTGGCGAGATGGATATAGAGCTTGTTGAAACAGGGCAGAAGAGCCAGAAGGTTACACTGGCAAATGAAGAAAAGGAGAGGATAGAGGAGGAGTTTAAATTTGAAGAGGAGGCATTGATCTCCTCCGATGACCCTGTGAGGTTATATCTTAAAGAGATGGGGACTGTGCCTCTGCTTACAAGAGAGGGCGAGGTGGAGATTGCCAAGAGGATTGAAGAGGGGCAGAATGAGGTTATCCATGCAGTTGTAAACTGCCCTATCACAATAAGGGAGATAGCCTCTCTCGGCGAGAGACTGAAGGGGGGGAAGATACAGGTTCAGGAGGTTGTTAATTGGGGTGATGTGGATGAGGCGGATGGGAGCAGGATAAGGGAGGAGACAAAGAGGGTATTGAAACTGATCAAGGAGTTAAAGAGTGCAAGCAACAAGTTGAACAGCCTTAAGGCAAAGCTTAAGGGCAAACTGAATGATAAAAAAAGGGGAAAGCTGTTAGAGAATGAGAAGATAGCGAAAGGTCATATAGCAAAAATTATAAAAGATATAAATCTTGACCAGGCTCAGATGGACAGGATAATACAGAAGATAGCAGGTTTTGTGGAGAGGATACAGGAGACTGAGGATGTAATATTGAAGCATTTTAAGGAGCTAAAGATAACCCTTGAAGACTACAAGGTCCTTT
>Ga0209211_10008386_pt1 | contig 14152 bp, 13 predicted proteins | sample RifGroA2_FD_183992 | JGI IMG/M metagenome (GOLD analysis project Ga0209211, IMG submission 183992) | Groundwater microbial communities from Rifle, Colorado, USA - Groundwater A2 (SPAdes) (version 2) | ecosystem: Environmental > Aquatic > Deep subsurface > Groundwater | place: Rifle, Colorado...
CCTCGCCTATTTTATGAGAAACGCCAGTATAAAAAAGCACCCGTTCCGAAACGGTTGTTTTTCCTGCGTCAATGTGGGCGATTATGCCAATATCTCTTACTCGCTCAAGAGGATATTCTCGTGCCATGCCAATTTTTACAAAATTATATAATCAAATTCTTTAATGTAAAAATTTTGGCTAAAAATTGAGCACCTTGCGCCTCGTTTATTATTTTCAAAATTGTTTTTATTTTGTTCATATTTGTTTCTTTTATTTTTACTGACGACCAAGGTGCTGGGTAAATTTTGGCCAAGTCTTTACCACGCAAAATGCGCAAATGCCCTGTTAGCTTCGGCCATTTTGTGAGTATCGTCTCTTTTCTTAATAGCAGAACCCTCGCCTCTTGAAGCCGCCAAAATTTCTTCGGACAATTTTTCAGCCATTGCCTTTCCTTTTTTTGATCTAGCAGCGTCAATAATCCAGCGCATCGCAAGCGCCATTTTCCTCTCGGGCCTCACTTCTCTTGGAACCTGATAAGTAGCACCTCCTACTCTTCTTGAACGCACTTCGAGAATCGGCGAAGCGTTTCTTATGGCCAAATCAAGCACTTTTAACGGATCACTTGTTTTAGTTTTTTGTTTTAAAAGCTCAAAAGCATCATACATGACCTTTCTGGCGGTTGATTTTTTGCCGTCATACATAATCCGATTAGTAAAACGCTCAACAAGAACCGATTCGTAAATCGGGTCTGGGCTTGTCGTATGTTTAATTTTTGCTTTTCTTCTCATCGTTATTTAGGTCGCTTCGCTCCGTATTTTGATCGCTGTTGTTTGCGGCCTTCAACTCCGGTCGCGTCTAAAACACCCCTGACAATGTGATAACGGACGCCCGGAAGGTCTTTTACTCTGCCTCCGCGAATCATCACCACCGAGTGTTCCTGCAAACTGTGGCCTTCGCCTCCGATATATGCCGTTACTTCCATGCCGTTTGTAAGCCTGACTCTGGCCACTTTTCGCAAAGCCGAGTTAGGTTTTTTGGGCGTAGTCGTAAAAACTTTAAGGCAAACCCCTCTTTTAAATGGCGAAGGGAAATTTACCGGCTTATTTTGCAGAAGATTAAAACCCCGAAGAAGCGCGACGGCTTTTGGTTTCTTTTTTGACTGCTTTCTGCCGTGTTTAGTTAACTGCTGAATTGTCGGCATAATGAAAAGAAGTTTAACAAGCTTTTCGGGACGAGTCAATCATTTATGGCGCCTAAAGAGAAAAACCCGTAAAAAGCCTAAAAAGCACACTTATAACCGACGCCACTTTGCCCCAAAATAAATAAATAAAAACTATGAGAAAAATAAACCCGTATTGTTCAAGGAAACTTTCCACCTCATACAAAGTCGGCGGAAAAAGCGCGAACAAGACCTTTGAGCCGTCAAGCGGCGGTATGGGAACCAAGTTGAAAATCGCAAGCAGAATATTAACCAAAACAATCAGGCTCATTATATATAGAAGGGGCAGAGTTAAATATGAGCCGGCGAACCTCAATATTAAAGCGAAAATAATGGCTATTAAAAAATTAGAGGCAGGTCCGGCCGCGCCAACGAGCGCGGGACCTATTCTCTGATTTTTCAGGTTGTAAGGATTGTAAGGAACCGGCTTTGCCCAACCGAATATAACTCCGCCGATGAGAAAGGTCATCACGGGCAAAATAACAGACCCAAAAGGATCGAGATGCTTTATGGGATTTAATGTAAGCCTTCCTTCATATTTGGCGGTCGGATCCCCCAATAGATTGGCCACAAGCCCGTGCGAGACTTCATGCGCGACAACCGACATGATTAAAATGGCTACTGAAAATATAAAATCAATGATAACCGTCTCTTGCATAATGCTTTATCTTAATATATTATTCGTAGATTATAAATTCATTCGTATATTCGTAAAATATTCGCCTGCCTGCCGGCAGGCAGGTAATCGTTACCAATGGCTAAATTCTGTCCAATCTGCAATAAAGGTTCGCAAATGTCAGGCACAAGAATCCTTTTGCGCGGCCACTACAACCCAACGACCAAATCGAGAAAATACCCCAATTTACAATGGGCTACTCCGCCGTCCGGCAAAAGAATCAAAATCTGCACAAGCTGTATAAAAAAAGGAAAACACTTGGAGTTGAAAAAATAGACTAAGAAAAAATTTTCTCATCAAAAGCCCGTTTGGGCTTCTTTTATACTTTTTAGATCTTAAAATATTCTAACCTAAATTCACTGCAAGCAATGGACTTAGGTTAGAGCAGTAGCGTGGGAAATGCTACGTGCTCGTTTAAGAACTGGTGGGGTGAAAAGCCTCGGTAACGTTAATTTACGGTCTCGTAGGATCTATGATTTTGATCTCCAAAACAGGCCTCCTTCCTTTTTTGAGAATCTCTATGATTTTAATCGCTTGCTCCTGTGCAGATCTGTAATGCGCGGTCTCGGCAAGCGCGCGTTCAAGCAAAGCACGATCCAAGCCGCTTGCTTTCTTGCAGATTTCCAGAGCTCTACCTTGAGAGGACTCTATTTTCCTCGTATCAAGGAGCGCCAACGCAAGATTTCTTATTAATTCTTGCATGCGTAGCGCCTCTTCTATCGCCGCCAAGTTCATTGCGCCAATCTCCAAAGGCGTTCCTCCGCACATAAAAACCTCCTTTGCCACCTTAAGCGGCTTTTTTTATTAAGCCCGTTCAGTCAGTTTTTTTACAAGGCCTCCTACCCGCATCGGATCGAGCTCCGTGAAACTTTTGCTAATACCAGTTGCAACTAGAAAACAATCTGCATACGGCATAAACACCTCCACGTTTTCCGGAGTAATGCCGGATGCAATAGCTATTGGAAAATCACCGACGGCTTTTCGCATTAAGCGGATTTTCTTTGCTTCCGGCACTTTACCGGTTGCTATGCCACTTGTCGTAATGACATCGCAAAATTTCATCGCAGCGCGGGAAACTTCCGGCAAATTTTCGTAACTCACCGCTTTTTGATGTTTGAATGCGACGCCGCCAAAAAGCAATCCATTCCATCCGCCCCATCTCCTTGTTCTCCGCGCCTCACAAATACGCCTTGCTTGAGATTGATATTCATCATTCTGTCGGATTCCTAGATTATCGATCCAGATACTTGGAAGATAATTTGGAATAAACTGAAAAACATCTTCAGCTCTGATAGAAAGGCAATTGAGGCCGACGAACGGATTTATAAACTTTGGCTGGAGCGCTAAATTAATATGCGTGTAGATATTGATGAGTTCAATGTCAGAAATCGCTCCATGACTGATGAGAAAAACTCCATCCGCGCCTTCATCAAAGGCTATGTTGGCATTTCGCATTGCCTGTTCTGCTGAAACTACATGGACAACGGCCAAAAATATATGTTTCTTTGGGAACACTTCGCGATAATTCATTTTTCACCCCCAGTATTAGATAGATTTGAAAAAACTCGAAATTCAATGAATTTATAGCATATTTAAATACCTAAAACAATTACAAAAAAGCGCGCAGGCGCTTTTCTGATTGATTGTCCTCCCACTAGGAATTGAACCTAGGTACACCGCTTAAGAGGCGGGTGCTTTGCCACTAAGCTATGGGAGGTTAAATATTTTTTAAGTTAACAGGCCGCGGAGTGTTCAATAAATGGCGCCATTTTTTTTGGATTAATTCGACTTGCGGTTTAACATCTCTTAATAGCCCCTGGACCCAGCCAAACGTTCTGCAGACTAAATCGGCGCTTTTAGGAATTTCCACTCGAATAGTACCATAGTAAAGATTATTTTTTTTATAACCCGTACTAAACGGCTTTATATAACTTTTTTGAAAATTTTTCAATGGAATTCCTGTGAGATTCGACCAAAACTTTTTAATTTCCAGATCATTCTGCTGAGGATAAATATTAAGCCGCGCTTTTAAAGTCCGAACTGAAATGTTAAAAATTTTTTCTATCCACTGCACCATAAAAAGAATTAAAAAGGGATCTGAGTTGGCCATTTGGAATCTCTTGCCCTTAGATCCTTCTGCCCAGTACAATCCCGCACCAATTAGGCAAAGGGCGTCAGGTGATATAGGTAGTTTAATTTGTCCGCTTGCCTCTTTTATAATTTCTTCGACTTCTCTCATCCTTCTTTCTTTTTGACTTCGCGAACCACGAGCCAGAATTTCAATTTGCTTTGTATATAGTCTCTTTTTAAATTCAGGCTTCAGCTCTATAGATCTAAGCCATAAACTCAATGTACTTTTTGCAATAGGAATTTCTTTCCGAATTTCGTTATAACTCAAACCCTTTTTTCTTAAAGTAATCGCGCGAGATTTTAATAAAATGTTAGCTTTCATGTACTACCAGTATATCACACTGTAACATGCGAACTAAAGTAAATAATTCAAAAATAAAATTAGCAATCCTCATCTTTATAAAAAATAAAGGTTTATAATGAATATTATGGGTTTTGCTGTTTTTCTTAAAGACTATGTTCTCTGGCATTACGGGGAAGGAATAAAAAATATAACCGCTTTGGGGTTAAATTTTCTGCGTTTTGAAAATCATTTTTTCTCGCAAAAACTGCTCCTAAAAACCCTTTTCTCGCCTTACCGGCGCATGCAGGAAAGATACAAAAAAGGTTTTGACGTGGAAGCTTTCCTCGAAAGCGCGATCATAAATTTTATCACAAGGCTCGTCGGCTTTTTGCTGCGCTCCGTTATTCTACTCGCCAGTGGAGTTGCAAATCTTTTTACAATCATCGCAATCCCCATCGCTCTCGTTTTATGGATTTTTCTTCCTCTGCTTATCGTAGCCCTCTTAATCGCCGGATTTTATTTTTTATGAACTTCATTTTAAATGATACCAGATTTTAATTTCAACCAAAATAGATTTTTAAGCGCCCTTGCTCTAGAAAATTCTTTCTCCGCAAGCAAAAGAAGGCGCTTTGGCAAAGTAACTTCCGTGTGTCTTTTTTTTACTCTGGTCTTTATCGCCGCTGGTTATCTTTCCGCGGAAATTACTAAAAATTACGGAATAAACAACAGCGCACTCAATAACCTCATTTATCTTTTTCGCGGTGACGCGTGGGTCGGATTATTTTTTATCCTCCTCGCCTTTAGACTTTTTATTTTCTCCCTGGATGCCTTTTTCAGGTCAAAAACGCTTGGCAAAAACGGGTTTCCTTCGAGCAAAAACATCGCCCAAAGACTGAATTTTCGTTCTTCCGAAATATGGCATGAATGCGTTTTTAAAAAAGACGGCTCGGAGAAAAATTTTCTGTCAGGCATTTTAAAAACCAACATCGGAAAATTAATTCTCATCAGGACCGGAGTTTATCCTGAAGAATTTTGTGCGCTCGCCAACGAAAAAGCGTCTGATCTAAAAATCGCGGATGAAATTATTTTTGAACTTGAAAAAATCGCCAAAGAGGAAAAAGAAATCAATTCCGCGGATCTGTTCTCCGCCCTTTATGGTTGCGACAAGTTGTTTCGTGAATTTCTGACATTCAAAAAAATTGGCTCAACTGATTTGCAAAGCGCGGCGCTGTGGGCTGAAGAAGAACTTGACGAAGCCGATATGAAGTCGCGCTGGTGGCTTATTGAAAATCTTTTTCGCGTTCAAGGACTTGCCAAAGACTGGGCTTACGGCGAAGCTTATTTTTTGGAAAATTTCGCCCAGGAGCTACGTCCTTCAAAAATCCGCAAAGAAGAACTGATTGAAAAAGAAAGGGAAATCGGCTTGCTTGAATCCGCTCTCCTAAAAAAATCCGGCGCGAACGTTCTAATCGTTGGAGAGACAGGAGCGGGAAAACACGCCTTGCTTTACGGACTAATCAACATGATCCACGAGGGCAGTGTTTTCCCGGAACTTGAACATAAAAGAGTTTTTGAACTTCATTCAGATTCAATCACTGCTACCGGAAAATCAAAAGCAGGGGTTGAGGAAATTTTAATAAAAACCCTGAACGAAGCCGTGCGGGCTGGAAATATTATTTTGGTAATCGATAATTTCCCGGAATTCGTCGACTCGCTCGTGCTTATGGGCGTGAGCCCCTTGGAAATATTTTCAACATATTTTGAAAACTCAAACATTCACCTGCTGACGATGGCTGAAACAGGCGCTTTCAGAAAATCGTTGCAAGCGAGCGCGGATCTCTTGAAATATTTTGAAAAAATCGAGATTGAAGAGCCGAGAGAAGATAAATTAATTTTAATTCTTAAAAATCTTGCGCCGCGTTTCGAGGCGATATACGGCGGTAAAGCATTTTTTACTTCCGGATCAATCAGGGAAATAGCCGAAGCTGGGGAAAGATATCTGATCGGAGCTGCTCTACCTAAGCGCGCGGTAAATTTAATGGAAAACTGCATAAAAGACGCGATAAATTCCAAAATCCCGCTTATAAATGAAGAATTTGTTTCTGAAGTTGTATCGAAAATAACCAAAATTCCTCTGGGAAGAATAGACGCGGCAGAAAGAACAAAACTTTTATCGCTCGACGCTCTTTTGGAAAAAAGAGTCATCGGCCAAAAAGAAGCAACGGACGCTGTCGCCGAGGCGATTAAACGTTCTCGCTCCGGAATTACAAACCCAAAAAGACCAATCGGAACTTTTCTTTTTCTCGGGCCTACGGGCGTTGGAAAAACCGAAACCGCGAAAGCATTATCCGAATCATATTTCGGAAATGAGGAAGCGATGATCAGACTCGATATGTCCGAATACCAGACAGAAGAATCAATCGAGCGCCTAATCGGATCATTTGAAAAAAACGCGCCAGGAATACTTTCGTCAAAAATGCTTTCAAGTCCTTACTCGGCTCTTCTGCTCGACGAATTTGAAAAATCAAATCTTAAAATAAGAAACTTATTCCTGCAAATTCTTGATGAGGGTTTTTTCTCGGATTATCTGGGGCGCAAAATAAATATGCGAAATACGATTATCATCGCGACTTCAAACGCTGGGTCTGAAATGATCTCGGAACTTATCGTCGCCGGGGTGGACTCTCTAAAATTAAAAGGCGAAATTCTGGCCTATGTCCGAAAAAACGGCATATACAGTCCGGAACTTTTGAATAGATTTGATTCCATAATAATCTTCCGACCGCTTGGGAAAGATACAACAACAGGAATTGCTAAAAAAATGCTTGACGGACTCGTTCTGCGGCTTAAAAAACAAAATTATATTCTGGAAGTAGGAGAAGACCTCGTTAAAATTGTCTCGGAAAACGGATTCGACCCCACGATGGGAGCGAGACCCATGCAAAGATATATTCAAAATAAAGTTGAAAAAATTATTTCCGATAAAATCATTCGCGGGGAAATTAAACAAGAGATTCCATTTAAAATAACGGCTGAAGAAATATCGGGCGAAGCACAAAACCAAACGCGGAAAATCAACGCTTAGCGAATTCCACAGATACGGGATTTTTTAAAAATTTCTGCAAAATAATCAAAGCAGTCAAAACAACCGGCAAAGGAACGATGGCCGTCTCCGGATTTAAGATATCAAACACAAAAAGAATAAGCACGCTTAAAAAACCGAGAAAAAGACTCCAAAATACGGCACTCTCTTTCAGTTTCCAATAGAGCGAGCCGAAAACCACCGGAAAAAACATCAGGCAAAGGCTCGCGCTTGAAAAACCAAGCGCAATAATATCCTGATAGAAAATTCCGGTAAGAGCCGCGGCAAAAATAAAAATGACCATGAAAAAACGCGTCAACTTTTTCATGGATTCCTCGCTGAATTTTTGAGAATAGTTTTTTAGATCGCGCGTAAAAATGGAGGAGACAACAAAAGTTACCGTGTCTGATGACGAAAGCGCAACGGCGTAAAGCAAAACAATTCCAAATTCCTTTAAGCCAAACGGAAGCAGATGAAAAAAACCTGTTATCAAAGAATCTTCCGGATTGATGCCCGGAAAAATCTGTTTCGTGGCAAGGCCGACCACGCTGATAATAATACCGAGCACCGGCAATATGAGGGCGGCATAAGTAAGCCCTCGTTTTAAATTTTTTTCATCTTTAGCCGCAAAAATTCTCTGCCACAAATCCGGCGCAATCATAATTACGAGTCCGGCCAAAATTAAAAAACCTATAATATTACCTAATCCCATTTGGCCGAGATTAAATTCAGATATAGGAATATCGGTTTTTCCAAAAAGAAAAATTCCGACGGATAAACTCATCACGAACATAATAATAACCTGAAAAAAATCAGTGCGTACGACGGCTTTAAATCCGGCGAGCAAAAGATAGGATAAAACAACCAGACCACTGATTATTACTGATAAAAAATATGGGACGGGAAAAATCGCTGAAAATATTTTGGCGCTGATAATCAAATTAACGATAAGAAGCAAGAAATACACAAAAACAATCAAAAAAGAAAACGCGAGCCCGTTTTTTCTTCCGAAAATTCGGTAAAAATATTCGGGCATCGAATAAACCTTCATCTCATCAGCTTTTTGCTTAATTCTGCCGGCATATTTTCTTAACATAAGAAAGCCGATAGCCATGCCGACGAACATCCAAATTGCGGAAAAGCCATACTGATAGATATAGGCGATATAAACAGCAAGAACCGCACCGTCAAATAACCCCGCGCTCATCGTAGCGGCGACCTGAAGACCTTCGACCTTCCTATCGGCAATCATAAAACCATCTTCGGTCTCCTTTCGTGAAGATAAAATACCGATCGCGATCACTATCGCGATGTAGATCAGAAAAAATGTAATAGAAAGCGCCATGATTTTATTTTTTATTTTCCTACATATCCAAGCCAAGCAGCTAGCTCGTTCTCCCCTGTCGCGTATTCTGAATTTAGCGCGAACCCATTTTGAACGAAATTGCTGACGCAATTTCGCAATCCTCCCCGAAATCCGCTTGGGCGAGGCGGGAAGAAAAAGGGGTGGGGGAAAAATGAATTCCCGCCTCGCCCTCGCTTCCCGAAAATTCACGCAAAAAATTCTGACGGCGCGGAAAAATCTGTGTAAAAAGTATAGCACAGACTTAGTTCTTTCAAAAAAGAAAAAGGCCCAACCACAAAGGTCAGGCCACCTGTCCATCCGGTCAGGCTCGGGTTTTGGTTCACAACAGCGTGCGAGCGAACGTCGCCACGTCATCGAAGTTGCCGAAGCTAACTTCTTGCTTCAGTTCCTCTCTGACGATGGTATTTACGCGCACGATGACATTGTCCAGGTGTCGTACGTCTTGTTCCGGCGGCAACACCTGCGCCATTCGTTTGAGTTCGTCCCACGAATAGCGTCCGCGGTTCACCCACCATGGAATGGTCGAGGTTACGCCGTACGCCCAGTGCCTCCGGCACGCTTGCTCGAGAATGTCGCGCGTCGCTTCCACTTTCTTGCGAGAAACGGAGCGATAGCGGAAATCTCGATTGAGGTGCAAAGGTTTAGTGTCCGGCATTACTTCAATCAACTGACTGTGGGCTTCGCCTTTTTCGTCCGGACCGTGGCGTGTGAGCCGATACCGCCCGGACTTGATAGTGAGGACATTGTCGCCGTAATCCTCGAGAAATGGTAGCCACTTGAGCCCCCAGTGAAGTGGCTCTCCTGGGATTCCGACGATCAGGAAAACATGCGTTTGGATACCCGCCGCTTTGAGATTGGCAAGGATAACGCCGTAGTTTTTTGGCGTGTTCCACTGCTTGTACTCTCGCAACAAAGTATCCGGCGACAACGTTTCCAGTCCGAGCTGAACCGCACGGCAACCTGCTTCGTATAACTTCTCGCAGGTTTCCGGCTTCACCAAATCATTGGTGATGGTGAGGTAGGACTCCCATGTGGCGTGAAGACCAATCCGCTTGAGTTCCTTTCCCAAGGCGAGTTGCCGAGGAATCGGAAATGTTTCGTCGAAAATCTCAAAGCGGGTTGCCTCCAAGTTCGCCATGTGTTCGGCTATCCGTCGTGGAGTCATCGAACGAGGCTTTGCAAGGTAGGTGTCGCTTCCAGCCGCAATAGCGCAGAAACCGCAGGCCATCGGGCAGTTAGACATGGTGTAGAGCGAAGGGACAAAGCCCGGCGACCACTGAGTTGCGCCACCGTCAAAGTCCGGTGTCGGAAGTATCTCGAAGTCAGTCGGGCTTTGAGTGGCAGAATTAACTACCACCTCGCCGTTCTTTCTCCAAGCTACTCCCGAAGCGAGAGCGGGATTGAGCGTTGCCGCAAGTTGTTGAAGCGGCTGGAAGCCCTCCCGATACACGATTGCATCACAGTGATTGAAGAACCGCGCGAACTCGGGCAACCGGAAGGCGTTAGTAACGCGCGACCAGAAGTTGCCACCGAGCACCACCAGACAATCAGGAAATTCATCTTTCACCAACGAGGCGAGGATGAGTCCCTGAATGAACTGGCGTTCGTCTGCGACGCTGATACCGCAGAGATCGGGCTTGAAATCGCGCGCGAGCGGCAATTCCACTTCAGTGAAGTAGTCGTACCACAGATGTTGTTCGCGATTCCTTACCGCCTCCAGCGCGCGCTCGATAGAGCCATCATAGTAGCTCGAAACGTAACTTGCGTTGTTCCGCGCCACTTCGAACTTGTCTTGTGTTGCAACGCCGCAAGAGATGCGTTCGAAAGTCATACGAGCATCGTAAAGCGCGTTGATGTTGCTGTGCGGACTGCGTACTGACGCGAGCGCGCTCTCAACATCTACTCCGCCATGTTCTTTGAGCACATACTCGAGACCGAGGATATGCCCGTAGCGTTGCACGACTTCGTGTCCATCGTTACGAAGCACAGCGGCGAGTTGCGCGATTCCGGTTGGCAGATGCCAAACGGAAGAAACTGGTGGGTAGTTCAACATCACTTTGCGACGCTGGACAAGCATCATCGCGCCGAGCATTGGCTCTTTGCGAATTACGTCCAGTTTACGAACGGTGATTTTCAGGAATGGCTGTGGCTCTACAGGCCAAGTTTCCCAACCAAATTCCGAACGACTAACCATCTCGCAGGGCTCGTTGACGACCAGAGATTCTCCTTCGTGGAGCACTACTCTTCGGCCGTCGCCGAACACAATACTGGTTGCCGCACCTCTGTCGAGGGTCGGGTTAAAGTAACGAACGGTTTTGGCACGCACAATTTCTACTTGAAAGAGATTGAGCATGCACACGATTGCTACCATGCAGGTCATTCTGTTCTGCTTCATCGGAACCTCCTATAATTGTGTTTTTGTTGTGATGTCAAAGGACAAACTTCATTACCGGGACCATCCCAGTAATGCCGTCTATCTTACTATAAAACAAGCTCTATGTCAATGTTTTGCAAAAGAAAAAATTGGCCTTTTAAGCCAACCATTAATTATCCAATTTCCACTTTTTCGCCATCAGAATTTTTCGCGCGAATTTTCGGGAAGCGAGGGTGCGGCGGAATTCCTCCCCCCAACCCCCTCCTTCCGCCGCGCCCGAGCGGATTTTGGGAATTGTCGCAAAATTGCGTCAGTAATTTCGCTCAAAATGGGTTCGCGCTAAATTCAGAATACGCGACCATTCAAGACAAGTCAAATTTTTGGAAGAGGTTGCCTCGGGGCTTCGCCCCTCGGCATCTCCGCGTCCCGCCTTGCGGGACGCGGCAAATCGCCACGGTTCGGAAAAATCCATTTGGACTTTCCAGTTCTGGAGGAGGCGGTTCGTTCCAATTTTTAACCAATCAATAACATGAACAACCAAAAATACTTTTTGTATGCTCGCAAAAGCACCGAAGATGAAGAGCGGCAAGTTATGAGTATCGAAGCCCAGCTTGCGGAGTTGGCGGAATTTGCCAAGCGAGAAAACATTGAAATCGTAGAAAAGTTTATTGAATCGAAAAGCGCAAAGAAGCCGGGGAGAGAAATTTTTAACGAGATGGTGGAGAAAATCCACGCAAGCCGTGAACCAGTTGGAATAATTTCATGGCACCCCGATCGTCTTGCCAGAAATTCCGTTGATGGCGGGCAAATTATCTACCTCATAGACCAAAGCAAAATCGCTTCTTTGCGCTTTCCTACATTCTGGTTTGAGCCCACTCCGCAAGGGTTGTTCATGTTGCAAGTGGCGTTCGGACAAAGTAAATACTATTCCGATAATCTTTCGGAAAATGTAAAGCGCGGTATCCGTCAAAAACTTCGCCGCGGAGAATGGCCCTCAAAAGCTCCATTGGGTTATGTAAATAATCCGAAAACAAGAAATATCGAGCCGCACGAAGTTAAGGCAAAAATTATTGTGAAAGCTTTTGAGGAATTTTCCGAAGGAAAATATACGCTTGAAAGTTTAGGAAAAAGATTGTCGGAGTTTGGATTAGAGAGTAAAAACCGAACGCCACTTGCCAAAGCGACAATCCAACGAATGCTTACCAATATTGCCTACATTGGACTTATCAAACATGGCAACGAAATTTATGAAGGCAACTATCAGCCAATTCTTTCTCGGCAACTGTTTGAAGCAGTACAGAAAAAATTGAAAGAGCGAGCACGGCCGAGACATAGCAAAAAGCGACATGACTTTCCATTTGTTGGATTACTCCATTGTGGCGAGTGTGGCGGCATGATTACCGCGCAATTTACCAAAGGCAACGGTGGCATTTATCGCTACTACCGATGCACCAAGAAATTCGGCTCGTGCTCGCAACCGTATATCGGCGAAAATCAGTTAGGGGAACAACTACAATCTTTGTTTCAAACAGTTACCCTTCGCGATGATTGGATAGAAAAAATGTTGGAACAGGTTGATAAGTGGGAAAAAGAAAATTTCCAATCATCGCGAACTTTTGTCCAAAGTCTGGAGAGTGAACAAAAAATCAATCAACAGAAACTCGACAAGCTCGTCTCCGCTTATCTTGATGGCGACATTGAAAAAGAGATTTACCTTGAAAAGAAAGAGGGGCTAATGAAGCAAAAAATGTCCTTGCTCAAACAAAAAGAGGATTTTGGACAAAAGAGAAAGAATTGGGTCGAACCATTGCGAGAATGGATAAAATCAAGCAGTGAAGCCGAAATTAAAGCGAAATGCCAAAATTATCACGAATTGAAGCAATCTGTGGAAAAAATTGGAACGAACCGCCTCCTCCAGAACTGGAAAGTCCAAATGGATTTTTCCGAACCGTGGCGATTTGCCGCGTCCCGCCTTGCGGGACGCGGAGATGCCGAGGGGCGAAGCCCCGAGGCAACCTCTTCCAAAAATTTGACTTGTCTTGAATGGTCGGGCTGCGGGGAATCGAACCCCGGCTACAAGACCCCCAGCCTTGCGTACTACCTCTATACTACAGCCCGTTTTTTTAATATTTCATCCAAAACCGATTCAACTTGCGCTTCCAACTCACGAACAGTCCCGTTATTCATGAACAAATAATCTGCCGCTTTCATGCATTTTGATAAATTTTGTTTGTTCGGATCAGACGAACTCATCTGCCCCGCTTCTATTTCTTTAAATTTTTCAAAAGAGAGATCATCCAAATCGCTGTTCCGCGATTTTAATCTTTCATATCGCTCTTCAAAATTGGCATCCACCGCAAAAACATAAAAATTTTTTCTTTTGCGAAGTGCCGCGATTTCACCAGGGTTTCGTAAAGATTCGATTACAAAATTTCCTCCTTCTTTTTCAGCTATCTTTAAAAGCTCTTTAAAGATATACGCAGGTCCGAACTTCTTCCGAATATCATTGGCGGTTTTAGTGACGTTTTCTAAATTCATGCTAAGCCCTCTTTTCTTCACTTCTTTCTGGATAAAAGTTCTGGCTGAATAATGCTTAAAGCCTTTTTTCTTCAAAAATTCAACAACCGTCCCCTTTCCCGATCCTATAGTTCCGGTTATTCCTATGCCGATCATATTTTTGTGTCCTCGCCGAGATTCGAACTCGGATTTCAAACTTCGGAGGCTTGTGTCCTATCCATTGGACGACGAGGACAAAATTAAAATTTATGTGTGCCGATCTGCTAACACAAACGCCCCATACGAATACGGCTTTATCACCGCCTCAAAGCCATAGCCTTTAACCATACCGACTACCGCGTCTACCAAATCTTTTGTGGGGCCGTTCTCTCCCACATCAAGGTGCACAGAAATTTTTTCGTCCCAAAAAAATTCCTCGCCGATCTTTTCCTTAATTCTCGAACGAAGTTCCTGGGTAAGCGCGATTGACTGCATAGTTTCTTTATAAATCCGATCTCTTAATGTCGGGACATAAAATTCCTCCGA
>Ga0209211_10008387_pt1 | contig 14152 bp, 11 predicted proteins | sample RifGroA2_FD_183992 | JGI IMG/M metagenome (GOLD analysis project Ga0209211, IMG submission 183992) | Groundwater microbial communities from Rifle, Colorado, USA - Groundwater A2 (SPAdes) (version 2) | ecosystem: Environmental > Aquatic > Deep subsurface > Groundwater | place: Rifle, Colorado...
GCTCTTTTTTAGGAGTGTTTTCTGCTTCTCGTTCCTGTCTCGGCGACTCCATTAATACTTCCTCAACTTTCTCGTTATTATCATTATAAGTCTCTCCGGACCGGCTATCGGGATAATCACCCCACCGCTCCGAACTTTCGCCTTGCTTTTCATCGGCAATGTCTTTATCGTCGTCAACCTCCGAATATTGGCCCTCGTTTGTCATTCCTTCTTCTTTGGCGACCATTTCATCTTCCGGACTTAGTCCGCACGATCGAAGATCTTCAACCGGAACAAATTCATTCTTTTTCTGCGGCCGATAAGGCCCGCCTTTTAGCCGTTCTGCTTCTTCCCTGTGTTCATCTGTTTCAATCAGACCGTTATCTCTATATCCAATTTCTTTAAAATAATTTGGCATATTTATTTTTATTTCTTTGATCCGCTAAAGCTTTTTATCCGCCATGCTTTATGTGCAGGCGAAATGAGCAGGCAGATATTTTTAATAATATTATTATACCAAATTTTCTTCGTCTTGTCCAGTAAAATTTAAGGTTAAATTTATTGTCTTTTTGCTTTCTCTTCTAAATGTCTAACAATTTTATCAACCAACTCTTGAATTTTTTGAATCTTCGCATTGGTTAAAGAATCTGATTTTTCTCCAAAATAGTCCTCAGAAAAAACAATCAGATTTTGATAAAGTTCAGTTTCTGTATATTTTGGTTGTATTCCTTCTTTTTCTTTTCTTTTAATATTTCTTCTGATAATTTTTCTTTTGTTTTTAGAGATAGTATCAAAGTATCTGGCCGCTCTCTGCCATTGTCGGGCTGATCCTGGATCTTCCCGTTCAAGAAAATAATCACTAATAATTTCTATTGGGGATTTAGAAAAATTAATTTTCTCCTTACCGGTTATTTTTTTAGCCAAATAATGGAGAATATCTCTTTCCGGAGAATAATTCAGTGAATTTGGACGCGCGACTATTCTTTTTCTTGTTTCATCATCGTCACGGAATAGTAGTCTGCTTTTAAGATCAAATTTGTTTTTCAAGGTCTGAGGAGAAGAACAAAATAATACGGGGTTATTTAAACTCATTCCAATAAATACTTCTCTATCTATTTCTAATCTCCTGGCGGATTCAATAATATTGGCCTCCAAGGTTTCTGGCTTTTGACAGAAAAGCTGAGGTTGTTTTAAGGCGGCCTCACTAAAGGCTTCTTTTGGAACATTAAATCTCCTGGCTGATTCAATAATATTAGCCTCCAAGGTTTCTGGCTTTTGAGTGAAGAGCGGCGGTTGATTCAGCGCGGCCTTAACAAAGACTTCTTTTGGAACATTAAATCTCTTGGCGGATTCAATAATATTGGCCTCCAAGGTTTCTGGCTTTTGATAAAAGAGTTGGGGTTTATCCAGCGCGGCTTTAATAAAGACTTCTTTTGGAACATTAAATCTCTTGGCTGATTCAATAATATTAGATTCTGATGTTTCTGGCTTTTGAGTAAAAAGCGTGGATTGCTCCAGCGCGGCCTTAATAAAGACTTCTTTTGGAACATTAAATCTCCTGGCGGATTCAATAATATTAGATTCTGATGTTTCTGGCTTTTGACTAAAAAGTTGAGGCCGATCCAGCGCGGCCTTAACAAAGACTTCTTTTGGAACATTAAATCTCTTGGCGGATTCAATAATATTGGCCTCCAAGGTTTCTGGTTTTTGAATGAAAAGTTGGGGTTGATCCAGCGCGGCCTTAACAAAGACTTCTTTTGGAACATTAAATCTCCTGGCGGATTCAATAATATTGGCCTCCAAGGTTTCTGGCTTTTGAATGAAAAGTTGGGGCCGAATAAGAGCGGCCTTTTTCCATTCTTCAAGAGTGATTTTAAAATTCTCTGCATTCCTCTTGAATCTTTCCGGAATAATTGCTAATAATGCTTGAGAATTGTAATCTAACAAAAATTGTTCTTGGGCTAATTTCTCTACTTCTTCTTGAGAGAATGTTATAATTTTTTCTTTCTCTTCTTCTGGTTTAAGTTTTATTTCTATTTGTAAAAAGCATCGGGAAAAATCTTTCTCTTTTTGAGATAATTTCTCATTTTCGTTATCAACTAATATCTCCGCTTCTTTGTAATTTTCCGCCTTGCCGGATTTAATTTTATCCTGCATATCCGCGGCTTCTTCATACGCTTTTTCTAAACTAAATGGACTTCTTTCCGACATACCAAATAATTTATTATTAGCAATTCAGATCCTTGTAATTATTCTAACCCATATCGCGCAATAAGTCTATGTGGCGTATTATGCGCTTCCTTTTTGGCTGAATTCGTCAGCCAAGCGGTGGTTGATCCCCAAAATCATCCAAAAAAGCAGTACGCCGAAATGAAGAGTCCATAAATAGTGGTCAAAAAGGCCGATTGCCAAAAGGCCGATTGCGGCCGCCCCTGTCCAGATTAAAAGCGGCGGCTCGCCTCGCGGCGAAGCAGCGGGTGAACTTATTTTTAAAAAACTTAAATGCCATGAAATGATTATGATAAAAATAAGAAAGCCGATAATCCCCAGTTCGCTTAATATCAATAAATAAATATTATGGATCGGATGGATTTTCCACGCCGGAAAGCTTGGGTAAATATTTTGGAGTTCTTTAACATACTGATTAATGCCGATTCCGACAAAAGGTTTTTCCCGTACGATTATTTGCGCGTCATCATATTCCCTGACCCGTTCGGAAACTGATAAAATTTCCAATGACTGATTTTGAGAAAAACGGGAAAGAGATTCCGGAAAAATCAAAATCAAAACCGCCGCACAAATAACGAGCGTAAAAATGATTCCGGCTAATAATCTCTTTTGTTTAGCCGCGATCATCCAAATCCCGCCAAATAAAATTCCAACGCCCAAAGCCAGCCAAGCGCTTCGGGAAAACGAAAAAAATAATCCAAAGATAAGGATAATTAGGCCGCCCCAAACTATTGCCTTGAATCTTGCATCATGAATCTTGTATCTTTGTTCAGTTCCGCCGGTGATTAAACCGCAGAGAAGAAGTATGGCGGCGGAGAGCATTCCGCCCAAAATATTCGGATGAGGCAGAGTGCCGTAGGCGCGCAAGAATCGGCCATTTGAAGTTTGCAAAACCGAATCGCCCAAAACCGAAGCCGAGTGAAAAGCTTCGCCCAGCCATTTATTGGCCGGCACGATTTGGAAAAATAATTGTTCCATCCCCCATACCGCCTCCAGCATTGCCGATCCGACAAATGCCATTATTAAAAAAATCGGCCGGACGGGATTATTTTGAATCAGCCACCACAAAATCAATCCTTCCCAAAGCCGCATAACGGCATACAAAGCGATTTTTCTGTCCTCGGCCTGTCCAATTCCCGCCAAAGCCATCAAGCCGAAACCGGCGATTAAGATATAAATAAACAACAATTTTTCACTTTTAACTTTTTCCGCCACAGGCGTGAACCCGAGGCTCATCAGCCTTGGGCTGAGATGCGCCTTGGGCGCAAACTCTTTACTCCCATTGCGCCATTTCCATAAAACAGTCAAAAAGGCAGAGATAAAAAGCAAAATATCGGTAAAATAAAGCGCGCCCGTGCCATATTCAAAAGGCGATCCTTTCAAATCCGCCTGATCAAAAATCCAGCGCGCCTCCAGCGGCAAAAGAAAAACCAGCAAAATCAAAGAAAATTTGGCAAAAAATTCTAAATACATAATTCCTTCAATTTCGCTTCAAATTTTTCCCTAAAATAAGCGCGGCGGTCATTTTTGTGAAATTTCAACACATCCGGGGAAATTAAAACGCCGCTATCGGGAATTTTGGACAATCGGTACAGCTCGTCCGGCAAAATCCATCTCTGCAGTTTTTCTAAATACTTTTCAAAAAAAGGAAGAGTTAAAAAAAATATCTCGCCAATTTTTTGCAACCAACCGCCCGGCGCATAATACTGCAAATGCCGGCGCGGATGAAAAAGCGGTCCAAGCCTCGCTGGCAATTTTTCTCCAACCCAATGATTGCTCGCGAAGAAATTTTCAAAATATTCTTTTTTTCCCGACATTGGGATAATATCATTAGTCAAAAAAGCAAAATGGGGATCACTATCTTTCAAAGCCAAGGGTTCCATATCCAGAGCCCGGCTTGAAACGAAAAAACTGGGGCAAAGGCCATCGTAGTTTTTCCGATCGCCCGGCCGCAAGCGGAATAATTTTAGAAATCCGGCCAAGAAAAATCTGGCCGTCCAAATATGCTCCGGCTCGGTGATAACCAATAAATCAATATCGCTGGAATCTTTGGCATTATGGTAGCTTAGATTATTACAAATCGCGACGGCCCGGACAAAAGGCGCGTATTGCAAAAATCCGATCCAAAATATCGCCCGCCTGAATTTATGATCCGAAATCACATATCGTTTTTTTCTTTCATCTACCAAGCCCTCTCGGCCTTTTAAAAAATAAAATCCGTTATTAAAATCCAAAACATTTTTTAACGCCTCGGACTTTTCAATCGTTTCAACGATTTCCGCCAACCGATACCCTTGATTCATAATTCCTGATTCATAATTCCTGTCGTGAAGCTGCCATTTCCAAATCTCCAACTCGGTCAAAGGATAAGAAAATAAGTCAAAATAAACAATAGTTCGCAAAATCGTTTGTTCAAGGGTTGACAAATTCATACTTTTATATTACAATAGCTCGTTAACCGTTCTTTTCAGTATAATAGAAAATCACAAATAACCAAAACCAAAACCCGCCTTCGCATAAAGCTACGGCGGACAAAGGAGAAAAAAATGGACACAGTTTGGCAACGGTATAATTCGTTTATCAGCCGCATACTTCAAAGCGTGCCCCTGAATTGGAGGATTAACCCCAACTATATCACGCTTTCCCGAGTTTTTCTCGTTTGTTTAGCGCTATTCGCTTTTCCGGGAATAAATCCATGGATAGCTCTTTTTACTGCAGCGGCCGCTTTCACCCTAACCGATTACTTGGACGGCGCGTGCGCCAGGGCTTGGAGCAAAGCGACAATCGGCGGAAAACTTCTCGATCCGATTATTGATAAAACTTCTCTGCTGTGGTTTTTACTCTTTTTGTATATGCAGTCAATAATCCCGCGGGTTCTGCTTTTAAGCATTTTGTTTTCCGAAATGTTAATAATTATTATTACCATTTACTGGGTGCACGAAAGCTGGATAAAGGCAAACTCGACCGATAATCCTTTTAATTATTTTCTTGTCTTGCTTGACAAGAAAATCCGGATTCAACCGGCCGGTAAACTAAAGATCGTAATGTATTGCATGTCTTTTGCCACTTTAGCTTTGGCCGGAGCGACTGACAATTCCAATTTGGCTGATATCGGATTGATTTTTTCAATCTTTGGAGTATTCTTTACTCTAGTTTCTATTCCAAAATATCTCAATCCGCCGGATTGAGACATAGATCAACAAATTAAAACGGGAAGCCCCATGCTTCCCGTTTATTTTTATAAAAACCGTTAATTACTAAATGTATGTTAATGTCATCCTTGAACCATTCGATTGTCACTCTGAACGAAGTGAAGAGTCTCGGGGTAAACTCCGTGAAGGATCTCAAAAAAATCGGTTTTAAAAGAGATTCTTCCCCCGACTCGGGTCGGGGTCAGAATGACGCAATGATTTTCTCGCTGGGAAAATCATTGCGTCTTTTCGTATAATCGATCCGAGCAGCACTGCAACGATCGAAAAATTATAACACTGCTTTCAAAAACTGTCCGGTATAAGAATTTTTTACCTTTATAATATCTTTAGGCGTGCCGGCGCCGACGAGCAAACCCCCTTTTTCTCCGCCCTCCGGCCCCAAATCAATAATCCAATCAGCGCATTTGATCACATCAAGATTGTGCTCAATCACCAGCACCGTATTGCCTTTATCCACCAATTGCTGAAGCACATCCAAAAGCCTTTTGACATCCGCAAAATGCAGGCCCGTGGTCGGCTCGTCCAAAATGTACAAAGTGCGGCCAGTGGCGCGGCGCGCCAATTCTGTGGCTAATTTTACGCGTTGGGCTTCGCCTCCGGAAAGAGTGGTGGCTGATTGCCCCAATTTAATGTATCCTAAACCCACTTCTTCCAATGTTTTCAATTTCGTATAGATCACCGGAATGTTTTCAAAAAATTTAAGCGCTTCCTCAACCGTCATTGCCAAAACATCGGAAATATTTTTTCCTTTGTAATGGATTTCCAAAGCCTCTTTATTATACCGCCGTCCTCGGCACTCTTCGCACTCCACATACACATCGGACAAAAACTGCATTTCAATCCTGACCAATCCTTCCCCTTGGCACGCTTCGCACCGGCCGCCTTTGACATTGAAGCTGAATCGTCCGGCCGAATATCCGCGAATGCGCGCTTCGGGAAGCTCGGTGTACAAATCCCTGATGGGCGTGAAAGTGCTGGTGTAAGTGGCCGGATTGGAGCGCGGCGTGCGGCCGATGGGCGATTGGTCAATATCAATCACTTTATCCAAATACTGCAAACCTAAAATCGCTTTGTGTTTTCCCGGCCGGTCTTTTGATTGATAAAAATGCTGGGTAAGGGCTTTGGCCAGAATATCGTTCATCAAAGTGGATTTGCCCGAACCGGACACGCCCGTGATGCATACGAATTTTCCCAAGGGAATTTCCACATTGACTTTTTTCAAATTAAATTCTTCGGCTTCCAGAATTTTAATGGACTTGCCATTGCCCGGCCGATAAGCCTTTGGCTGGGAAATTGATAATTTTCCCGATAAATATTTGCCGGTAATGGATTTCGGATTTTGGGATATTTTTTTAGCCGTGCCCTCGGCCACCACTTCTCCGCCATAGGTGCCGGCGCCCGGCCCGATGTCAATCACCCAATCGGAAGATTTTATCATACCCTCATCGTGCTCCACCACGATCACGGTATTTCCCAAATCGCGCAAATTTTTGAGAGTTGAAATCAATCTCTCGTTGTCTCTTTGATGCAGACCGATGGACGGCTCGTCCAAAATATAGATGACGCCGGACAGTCTGGATCCGATCTGTGTGGCCAACCTGATCCTCTGGGCTTCGCCTCCGGAAAGAGTGGTGGCGGCTCGATCCAAGGTCAGATACTCCAAACCCACATTGTAAAGAAATTCCAAACGCACGATTATTTCTTTGATAATTTGGCGGCCGATTTTCCTCTCCCGTTCGGCCAGAACCGCTGATTCAGAACGATTCGCTTCTTTTTCCAAAAATCGAAAAAATTCCAGAGACCGCTCAATGGTCATAGACACGATTTGATCAATCGGTTTCTCCGCGATCGTCACGGACAAGACTTCGGGCTTCAGCCTTTTTCCCCGGCAGACCGGGCAAAGAGAGACGCGCATATAGCGTTCAATTTCCGAACGGATATAATCGGAATCCGTCTCTTTGTAACGCCGTTCCAAATTGGGAATTATGCCCTCGTGTTTTACTTCAAATCCGTCCACTTCATACAAAGTATCGCCTGTCCCGTACAGTACTATTTTCAATTGCTTGGGAGACAGCTGGCCGACCGGCACATCAATGGAAAAATTATGCTTTCTCGCCGCCTCTTGCAAAAGCCGGATGTGCCAGCCCGTATTGGGCGCGATCCTTGCCCACGGCCTCACCGCGCCCTGCGCGATTGTCAAATTTTTATTGGGGAAAACCAATTCCTCGTCCACTTCCAATTTCGTCCCCAATCCGGTGCAAGCCGGGCAAGCGCCGTGCGGACTGTTGAAAGAAAAATTCCGCGGTTCAATTTCCATTATATTTATTCCACATTTGGGGCAGGCAAATCTTTCGGACAACACCAAATCTTCCTCCGTGTCGGAACGATGAATGATTACCGCGCCTTCGCCCAATTCCAAAGCTGTTTCCAAAGATTCAAAAAGCTGCGATCTTTCTTCCGGATCAATATTGAGCCGGTCAATCACCACTTCAACATTATGTTTTTTTTGTTTGTCCACTTTCAAATCCAGCGCTTCTTCAATCGGATAAGACATCCCGTCAAAACGGACGCGGCTGTAGCCGGCTTTCTGAAGCTCGGACAGCAAATTTTTATGTTCGCCTTTTTGATCCCTGATTAATGGCGCCAAAAGAACAACAGGCGTATTTTTCGGCAGCGCCAAAATGCGCTTGGTAATCTGATCTCTGGTTTGCCGTTTGATCTCGGTGCCGCAATTGGGGCAATGCGGCCGGCCGATTCGCGCGAAAAGCAGGCGCAAATAATCATAAATCTCCGTCACCGTGCCCACGGTTGAACGCGGATTATGAGATACGCTCTTTTGATCAATGGAAATGGCAGGCGATAATCCTTCAATCTGATCCACATCCGGCTTGTCCATTATGCCTAAAAATTGCCGCGCGTAAGAAGACAGGCTCTCCACATAGCGCCTCTGCCCTTCGGCGTAAATCGTGTCAAAGGCAAGCGATGATTTTCCCGATCCGGAAAGCCCGGTCATCACCACCAATTTGTCGCGCGGAATCTCCACGCTGATATTTTTCAAATTATGCACCCTCGCGCCTTTGACTATTATTTTACTCGGCATAAAATTACACAAGAATAGCGATCATTATACACCCCTTGTCAAGAGCCGTCAAGGGCTTTTGGCTAAACCTTGACTTTTTTACAATATTTTGCTACAAATACATATTCAGTTCTTTTAAAACGCTCCATTGGGAGCTACCAAGCCCGAAGGAATCGGGCAACACTTCCAAAGTCTCTATTTGAGACAAGGAAAAAATCAAAAGGAGGTAAGTGTAATGAAAAAGAAAAACACAAACCAGAAAAATGGTCTTTGGACCGCAAGTTCAAGTTACGGAGAAATCGGAGCGACTCTCAAGGCGCTCCAAGACAACGGCGTGACGCTGGAACATCTCGCTCGGTTGCGTGGGGACAACGATTACGCCAAACGGGTGGCAGAGTTTATGGGCGCCTCAATACCTCATAAGCTCGCCCGTAATATTATGGGTAAAAATTTCTGGGGAGTTGAAGAGTGGTTGCATTTTTACGGAGTTAGCTTCACTAACAAGCAACTCCGTGAAGCGGCGTATTTCCCATGGAATGATGATGTTCTCAATACTCCTTGTCCACTAGGAAATAAAGGTAGAATCCGAGAGACACACATAGCTTTCCTCGGGATTCCGAACATCAACGGCAAACCTCTCACCATCCTTCAATGGCACAAACTTCACAATACGAATCACCCAATGTTACGCCTCACCAACATAGATAAAGACGAGAAGTTACTTGTGGAATCCGTCTGTGCGTTTAGGTGGTATCTAATGCCGATTAGGGCCATATTTAGCTCCGCGGAAAAGACCACTCATGAACGGTTAGATATGCTTCCGCAGGAATACGAATTTTCGCGTGCTATCTTAGAGGTCACGAAAAATATCCTCTATTACAGAAAAAATGGCGCCTATCCAATTTCGGAAAATGAAAGTGTTTGGTGTTGCGACATTATAGACCGCTTCATGCATGTCTATATTATCCCTGATTATTATTACAACATCCGGCAGGGAATCGCTATCGGCCAAAGCTGGAAAACCCCCGGCCGCACACGCACCGATAGTATCGTCGTCTCGCGAAAGCCTGGAGTCTGATTTTTAATCATTCTCAAAGACCTACTCAATCACTCCCCGCGCCAAAACGCAATTTGGCGCGGGTTTTTTATTTTTAAAAAATAATTCAAACCCAACCCACGAATAATTACCAATAATTTACCCGCGACTTTCTGCTTTTTTCAGCCTATCGTGTATTTTGACGATCGTCCGGAAACACGATATAATAAGATTAGTAAAAATTATCAATGAATAATAATTATTGGAGCCATTTAAAAATCATAAAAATATGAAAGGTGAAAATCGCTTAAAAATTCTGGAATTTCTTGAAAATTCCGCCCAAGCGGCTGAAGAATTATTTCTGATTTTTACGGTTCCCTACGGCACCTCAAGGAGAGGGGTGGAATATCGTTTAAATAAACATCGCGAGAGAATAGAGTCGCTCAAATATCCCGAATACAAACGGAAACAATTGCGCTTTAATGATTTACTCTACCGTTTACGCAAAGAGGAATTGGTGGAGAAAAATAATATTGGTAAAAAATTATTGATAAAATTAACAAAAAAAGGGGTGCAAGCCCTTGGTAAGCTTCGCCACAAACATCAATATAATCCGTCTCAAACAAATTACAAGCCAGAAAAAGATAATACTGTTAAAATCATTATTTTCGATATTCCGGAACCCGAACGGACAAAGCGCGCCTGGCTAAGAAATGTGCTTAGGAATTTGGAATTTCAAATGCTCCAGAAAAGTGTTTGGGTCGGCAAAGTAAAATTGCCGGAAAAATTTCTCCGCGATTTGAATAATCTGCGCCTTCTGCCTTATGTGGAAATCTTTGCCATTGATAAAAGAGGAACATTGAAACGGTTGGAATAATTCTCAATAAATTAATTATTACCGCGTATTCAGCATGCTCGCAATAGAAATAAAAGAAGACAATCTTGCTATTGTGTATTTTGACGATCGTTTGGAAACACGATAGCTGAAAATATTAAAAGTAAAAAACAGACAGTAAATGATATGCCGCCGCTTTTTAAAAATCTCAAACTTATTCCCCAAACGCCTGGCGTATATTTTTTCAAAAGCGCCAATGGCGGGATTTTGTATATCGGCAAAGCCAAGGATTTGCGGAAAAGGATCGGCCAGTACAAACAAGGACGGTTAGTGTCGCCGCAGACCGGCATAATGCTTGCCAGGGCCGCCAAAATAGATTTTCTGGTCGCTTCCAGCGAAGTGGAAAGTCTTGTTTGGGAAAATAATCTGATTAAAGAACATCAGCCCAAATACAATATCCGCCTGCGCGATGATAAAGATTATCTTTACATTAAAATATCGGATGAGCCGTTTCCTAAAATCACGGCCGAGCATCGCGCCAATCTGTCCGGCGGCGAGCTCATCGGCCCCTTCACTTCTTCCGAATATGTCCAGACGACACTAAAAACAATCCGAAAAATTTTCCCTTACCGCACCTGCAATACGATGCCCAAAAAACCTTGCCTATATTTTTTCATAAAACTTTGTCCGGCGCCGTGCGTTGGAAAAATCTTGCAAAATGATTACGCTGATACCATAAAAAAAATCAGGCAAATACTTTTAGGCAAAGATAAAAAAATTATCGGCAAACTAAAAGCGCAAATGCGCGATGAATCAAGCATTCAGAATTATGAAAAAGCGGCTTACTTAAGAAATCAATGGCAAGCCCTGGAGCATGTTTATGGCCGAAATATCGCGACAGTCGGCGATGAAGATTTTTTCAGCATTGCCAAAACAGACTCATACGCGGCCGCGCATTTATTTATTATTCGCGACAAGAAAATGATTCGCTCCGAAACTTTTTTATTTGACCGGGCCAATGATTATTCGGAAGAAGAAATATTGCAATCAGCCATTTTAAATTTTTACGAACACGCCGCCAGTCTTCCGAAAAATATTATTACTGCTTGTTTTCCGGAAAATTTCGAATTGTTGTCAAACTGGCTAAAGCGCAAAGCGAAAAAGCTTGAACTGCCGGCGCCAAAATTTATAATTGCCAAACGCGGAACAAAAGCGCGGCTTTTAAAAACCGGCCAACGCAATGCCTTGGAAAAAATAAGCTGGCATAAAATCTCGCAAACTTCTTTCCGGAAACAGGCGGGGCAATCCGCGAATGATTGGCAAAAAATTTCAAATCTTTCAGCCATGCCTAGCCGCATTGAGTGCTATGATATTTCCAATATTCAAGGAACGGATGCGGTAGGATCTATGGTAGTCTTTGAGAACGGCCGGCCCAAAAAATCGGATTACCGCCGGTTTATCATTAAAACTATTTTCGGCGCCAATGATCCGGCCATGATGGAGGAAGTGATAAGCCGCCGCTTGAATCACAAAGAATGGCCAATGCCTGATCTCATTCTTTTGGATGGAGGCCTTCCCCAACTTTCGGCAATTTTCAAATTGTTTAAAATAAAAAATATAAAAATTCCTTTGGCCGCTTTGGCAAAAAAAGAAGAAGAAATTTATATTCCGCGCCGGCCATTGCCGATTCGCTTGCCTAAAAATTCTCCAGCCTTGCAAATTCTTCAGGCCATCCGCGACGAAGCCCACCGCTTTGCCATTACACATTATCGAACTAAGCACAAAGCCTCTCTGTTTAAAAAAACTCTTTGAGATATTATGAATCGCAACAATCATACGGAAGAAGATCTGCTTAAACGCGTACTCCGCCGCGAAAAGAAAACTCGCAAACCGAAAATGAAAGTCTCGGGCCGCAAGGTTAAAAACCTCGCAAAACTTATTTTGGAAAAAGCGAAAAAATAAAGGACTGACATTTGAGCCAGTCCTTTTAAGCGCCGGTTATTTCTATTAAATCATTCTTCTAAGGCCTTGTCTTTTTTCTTCAACCAGAATTTTCCCTTTTTCCGTAATTTCTATCAAAGCTTTTCCTTGTTTAAAAACATATTTTATTAATCCGTATTCTTTTAAAAAAGACAAGGGCTGTCCATTTCTGAAAGTCAAAGAAAAGCTCCGATCTTCCAATTTTTGCATATCGCACTCCGCTACCTGCACATATTCCCACAAATCAACATCTTCAATCGGCTTGCCAAAATCATTGAGCAATTCCAATATTATCCAATCGGTTCTAATCGTACATTCGCGCCCGATCAAAAAAGAATCCGATAAATTCATTTCTTCCCTCCTTGTTAGAGTTGTTTGATTTTTCCCTAAAATTAAATGAACGATTTTACTATTTTAATACATAAAACAGATTTGTCAAATCAGACAAAATCACCTATGACTCTCTATTGTTTCACGCAAAGCGAAAATGCATAATGTCGCCGTCTTGGACGACATATTCTTTGCCTTCCAGGCGAAGCAGGCCTTTGTCCCTGGCGCCGGATTCTCCGCCGCAGGCGGTAAAATCATTGTAGAAAATCGTTTCCGCGCGGATAAAGCCCTTTTCAAAATCAGTATGGATCACTCCGGCCGCTTGGGGCGCCAAAGCGCCTTTGGTTATTGTCCAAGCCCTGGTTTCTTCCGGCCCGGTTGTCAAAAAAGTAATCAATCCTAAAAGTTCGTAGGAAGCGCGGATGAGCCTATCAAGACCGGACTCGTTTATTCCCAATTCTTTCATATACTCTTTGGCTTCTTCGGGTTGAAGCTCCGAAAGCTCGGCTTCAATTTTAGCCGAAATGACCACCGGCTTGTCATTGGGTGAAAAATATTTTTGATAACTGGCCGAATCAAACGGCCCGGATTCGTCAGTATTGGCAATGTAAAGCATTGGTTTGTCAGTCAAAAGATTGAGCTGCTTGACGATCGGCCGCTCTTCTTCAGTCCTTTGAAAATCTCTGGCCGGCAAACCTCCCTCCAAATGCGCGAGCAGACGCGAGAAAAAGTCGTACTCCGCCTTGGCGTCCTTTGCTCCCGTCTTGGCTCTGCCCGCCACCGCGTCAACTCTTTTTTTCACGGTCGCCATATCCGCGAAATTCAATTCCAAATTGATCGTTTCCATATCGCTTTTGGGATCAACCTTATTCGCGGTATGGATAATATTGGAATCGCCGAATACCCGCACCACTTGAACAATCGCGTCCACTTCCCGAATGTGGCTCAAAAATTGATTGCCCAGCCCTTCGCCGCTATGAGCGCCTTTGACCAATCCGGCAATGTCGTAAAATTCTATTGTCGTGGGGATAGTTTTGGCCGACTTGGACATTTGCGTCAAAATATCCAGTCTCTCATCCGGCACGGCCACAATGCCCACATTGGGCTCAATGGTGCAAAAAGGGTAATTGGCAATATCCACTTGTTTTTTGGTAATCGCCTTAAATAGCGTTGATTTGCCCACATTGGGCAATCCGACAATTCCAATGGAAAAAGACATAACAATTGAAAAATTCTAATATCTAAATCCGAAATCCTAAACAATACCAAAATTCAAATGGTTAAAATCCAAAAAGTGTTTTGATTTTGGAATATTTATTATTTGATATTATTTCGATTTTCGTGCTTCGTGCTTCGTGCTTCGTGCTTTGAGTTTATTTAGTATTTAGCGCTTAGGATTTGGGATTTATTAATATCCCTTGCCAGAATTATGATATTCCAGTATACTATATGTTGTTTATTTATTCAAATAT
>Ga0209211_10008388_pt1 | contig 14150 bp, 10 predicted proteins | sample RifGroA2_FD_183992 | JGI IMG/M metagenome (GOLD analysis project Ga0209211, IMG submission 183992) | Groundwater microbial communities from Rifle, Colorado, USA - Groundwater A2 (SPAdes) (version 2) | ecosystem: Environmental > Aquatic > Deep subsurface > Groundwater | place: Rifle, Colorado...
TCTGTGGAAACTCTCACTACACTCCGGTGTCAGGAGGTAACTCCCGACACCGAAAGAAAAGAGTCCACAAACCATCTTCCCTTCCCGCCCACACCTGGTATCAGGTGATACTATTTTACGAGCACAAGTTTTTTCGTGTCGATGAAGTTCCCTGCACGGAGCCGATAGAAATACACGCCGCTCGTCAGGTTTCGTGCATCAAACATCACCCGGTATCGACCCGGTGATTGCTCAGCGTTGACCAACGTCGCAACCTCTCTGCCGAGCACGTCATGTATCCTCAGAGTCACAAAGCTGACCGCTGAAAGCTGACAGCTGTTGTCGGATTAAACGGATTCGGATAATTTTGTGCCAACGCGCAACCATCGATCGTTTCTGGAGTATTCACTCCAACGGTCGTACCATTCGACCCTGTGAACAAATTCAGATCGATGGACTCACCCATCGTTTTGTGTCCTGCTGCATCAGGGTGCAGGCCATCATTCTGATACGATGACACAATTCTCGCGGTGTCCTGTGGACTCCGCATCACCTTGTCGAAATCTATGCACCCGTCAAAATTCCCCTTGACACGAATCCACTCGTTGACAGTGTTCCGGCACGACTCACTGTATTGATTGTAGTAGGAATTCCCCTTGAAAGGCATAATGGTACCGCCATAGATCCTGATGTTTCTGGCGTGAGCCTTGACGATCATTTGCTGGTAGGCAGCGATGAGACTATTGGCCCTCGTCGTCGCAGCTGCGGCAGAGTTCACCCCGCCAATATCATTCACCCCCTCAAAAACGATGGCCCAACGTATTCCTGCCTGATTGAGAATGTCCCGATCAAACCGGCTTACTGCGGTTGGACCCAGGCCCCCCGAAAGCACAGCGTTGCCTCCAATGCCCATATTGAGGACGCCGACCTGCTGAGTGCCGGCGTTCTTCAGAAGAGATTCTGAGAACACATCCGGCCATCGGTTTTGCAGATTTGTTGTCGAGCCCCGGCCATCGGTGATAGAGTTGCCAAGAATTGCCACACAAGAGGCCGTCGATGGCGCCAACACATCGATCCCGTTGATGTTGTACCAGTGATCGGTCGTGACAGCGCCGGTGAAATCACTCTTGTCGATCGCGTTTCCGGCGATGATGTAGGAAGTGGTGCGAGAGCCCGGATGTCCGGTCACGCTGGCAGATGTCTGGCCATAATAAATGGTGATGGCCATATCCATCCGTGGCGTCAGAGTGAAGGCAATTGGATCTGAAGTCACTGCAGCACCTGCGTTCATCGTGACCTCGGAGAGACCGCTGAACTTCAGTTCCTTGTTGCTGACCGCATTGATCGTGCTGCCTCCGGTTGATACCGCGATTTGCACCGATTTCATGGTAACGGCACCCGTGCTGAACCCATTGGAGATTTTCAGCCGGATCGTGTCTCCTCCGATCGAAACCCGGACTATCTGTCGCAGTGAATTGTTCGTCAATCCGGGAGAAGGAGGCATATTGCCAGGTTCCACCAGCTGTGGCGCCGTAGCCCAGGTTCCCACCCATTTTCTTGTCGAGCCTGAGCTTGACTGCCCGAAAAGGCTGCATGAGCTCAATACGATGCACAATGAGAGCCCGGCGTAGAACGAAGGATTGAAATACTGGAGAGTTCTAAAAAGCGAATTGTTCATCATTATCCTTGACCTAATCCTTCCTCGGAACCACGATGGCGCTTTGATTGGAACACTGACAACACTGATGCTACTGACTTCTACAGACGATGGAGCTCTTAATTTAAGATATTTTGTCCGTGGACATCTCGTAGCATCTGTGTACTCTGTGTTCTATTCCATGAGCCACAATGGCGCTTTGATTGGAACACTGACAACACTGATGCTACTGACTTCTACAGACGATGGAGCTCTTAATTTAAGATATTTTGTCTGTGGACATCTCGTAGCATCTGTGTACTCTGTGTTCTATTCCATGAGCCACGATGGAGCCTTGAATAGAACACCGATGCGACATGCATCATCAAAACAAAGAATACACCTTGGACGTATCATCGATAATCAGCACCCAATCATTTCCGTTCTGACGCTTTCGCGGCGGCTGAAAACGATGCGTTCCAACATTTTCGAAGATCCCGATTGTTTGTGATGCACCTGTGCGCGGATCGTACCAACATGCACGAATCGTTTTCCCCGATATCCTGCCTAGCGCGACGGTGAAAGCTCTCCCGGTGTAGGTGTAGGCAAAGAGGTAACTACGGCCTCGCGTTGCCGGGATGAAATCATATCCTCTTGACTGATCGACAACAAGTGTTGAATCGTACACCCGTTCAAAGAAAGGGCGCGACAGCATGAGACGCGCAACGTGCTGCATTTGGAATGATCCAGGATCATCGATAGCTTCGAACCAATAGTTCCTGGCTCCGTAGGCGCGATTCCGGTCTCCCGGTTTATGCATTTGCATCACAGCGTTATCGCCATAGGTGTGACCACACGATCCTGCAAAGATCGACCAGTAGGCATACCGGCGACAATCGGCGGCGGTCCAATATGGTTGTGTTGTGTCATGTAATCCTTGCGGAATATTTTCGTACGAAGGTTCACCGTCCAGAGTCGGTTTTGGCGGCCGCTTTGCATAATCTTCAAGCACGTAGCGCCAGTTATCCTCTCCCTTCCAGCTTCTCACATCATCCTTCCCCACCTGGTCGTACCGGCGGTGTCCCGATTGGAACATGTTAAAATCGAGCCACGGTTCATTGTGAAACCATTGAGAGGATTGTGTTCGTCCAAAGGGATGGAATGTCACAAGATGGTTTCCATCATTCGATTGAAGCGTGCCGGCGATCGTTTTCCAGATCTCCGGACGGACATCTCCACGGATATCGCCGCCGTTCAACCAGAAGATATTCGGCTTGGACCCGAAGCGTTGCGTCAGATGAGTGACATAGGCGGCGACTTTCTCCACACTCATGTCCGGACGTTTTGCTACTGAACCCCAGAGAGGAACAAGCGCAAGATGAATGCCGTTCTTTGTCGCCTCATCCAGAATGAATTCGACATGATCCCAGAAATCGTACTGTTGTGTGTCTGTATGATTGTTCCCTTCCGTGACTTCTGGACGTGAGATGTCGTTTTCAATGAACGCCGAATCTCCATAGACATTCACCAGCGGAAGACTCGGAACAACCATGCACTGTATGACATTGAATCCTTTTTTCTTTCTATTCTCCAGATAGCGGCAGGCTTCTTCCCGGGTGAGCTTTTCAAACAACAACCAGCCGGTGTCCCCCAGCCAGAAAAACGGCTGACCATCTTCGTATTGGAGGAACCGTTTGTTTTCCGAAACGACAATCTTACGCTGCATCCGCTTCTTGACGTCGCTCTTCTGAGCCTGCGCATGTTCCGGAAGGCCCGACAAAAGCACAAGAACGATGAACAACAACATATGAACATGCGCCGGCATATTGACTCTGTTTCGTGATAGAAAGGACAATACAAACTATCAGGAATAGGAAATAATGTCAAACTGGTGGAGCGTCGTTGGATGGCGACTCGTATTGCCCCGTACAACGCAAAAAGCCGACCCGTCACCGGATCGGCTTTTCCTTCTTCCTTCTGACTTCTACCTTCTACATTCTTGGCCACGCAGTTGCAGGTTCAAGTTTGGGGGCGCGCCACTCTCGGCAGTTGCAGCCTTTGAAAAATCGTTTGAATTGTCACTCTAGCCAGACAAGAAGGCTGATTTCAACCTCCCAGGTGAGGAGCGACATTTCTCGCACTTTTCATGTAGCCAACCTGAGTTTGTCCCCTGCCTGTCCAGCGTGCGCTTATCCGCCATGCTCAAGCTTTTGGCGGGCGCCGCTTTGGTCAACCCGAACTCTTTTTTCGGGGCGGTTGGTGCAACCGTTGACCGATGTCTTCAAAGAACAGGGACATGCTCGTTGCTATCGCAACGACAAGGGTGAAAACTATTCTCTTGACTCCGACCTTTTATAAAGTCTTTGCTGTCGTTTGCACATGACAAATCATGGAGTTGCTGCTTGGCTTATGGGCCAGCAGTCACCTTGACACGTAGAATCTCCAATATCTTAAGCATTCGCTCTTCGCCGCCCTTAAACTTGGACAATTTGTTATGGAATTTGAGTTTCAGAGTTTCTCCAAATTTGAGTGAGATGGCGATCGAGTCAAAATCTGGTTCAGTGATTGATTGGACTTCGTCGTATTGAATTTTCTGAGTGCTTATGTGTTTGAGTAGATTGCCCGAAACTCGAATAAGGATCAAGTGCGTCTCAGTGGCCACGAGCAGGTAATTCCTGTACTTCATACCGAAGTACACGAAATAAAATATCATCAACAAAGCACCGAGGTAAGCAAAGACAGGTATCCCCGTAAGAAGCCAAAGAATGAACAGCAAAATATATATCGGTCCGGTGAACAAATAGCGTAGGGGTGGGGGAAGGGGATCTGTGTGAGCCGGGCAAAACTCCAAGTACCGGTCCGTCTTTCCAAGTTCACATTCTACAATTGCCTGAAGTTGAGTGTCGATCTGATCCATGATGACCTCCGTTCAATGAGCGAAAGGCGGTATGTCTGAACATCAAGCATTGAATTCAGCGCGCATCATCGCGACTTCTGATGCCTTCCAGGCGTAAGCCTGGCGCCGGGCTCTAGCTCCCGAATGCCGCCTAAATCGAACGTTGCTGACGCCAGCCTGAAGCTCTCCAGAACTGCAGTCTTCGGCACCGCGAAGACGAAATCCCAGACCAGGGTATTGTCACCACCACCGAGGGTCAGCTCCCAGCTGGTGTCTGTCTGATACGTTTGCCCACCCACGCCCCTGAGTTCGCATTCGCTCGCCGACAACTTGAGCTTACTGCTGCCGACGGCGCTAAACTCAACTTGCACAACCGCGAGCTCGTCGTCCGGCCCCCTCACATGGGTGCGTTCGCCCCCATATTGATATTCTGCCATTCTCGCAACGGAAAGGAGCCTCATGTCGACCCCCGAGTGACTCTTTGTGCGACCTGGACCGCAAGCTGTGAACGCAAAGCATGTCATAACCATCAGAGCCAAGCACTTAGCGGCTCCTGTCTTTGCTCGGTTGATGCTAATGGGTAGGAGCCTTATGACCAACTTAGATATCATTTTTTGTCTCCTTGATAGGCAATTGAGTGATGTGATTGTGAAGTGGAAGGTAACATGGTGCAAATGCAGCGATCGTCTAGGCAAATTTACCCCGACTTGTTCACCCCGAAGACTTTTTTCCGCGATCCCGACGACTTTGGTCGGGACACCTTTTGTCGGGATGATTCCTATCGGGGCCGCATTCCCCTGGCATATTTAGTCGGGATCCGCCGCTTCTTACCCGCCCGCACGCCGTCATCATTTGGCTAGGTAGCTCCTCGTGCCTATTATTGTGTGAGCACTCGGCTTTGGGCGAGTGGATACGCCCAGCATCGCTTTGTCACAACGTCAATTTGGAACTTGCCTGCCCCCACCAACCCACGAACGGCGGTTTGGAGTACGAAATGCACCACCCAGCAAAGTTTTAGCGAATCTTCGAGGTCATGAAAATGATACCCATAAATTTGAGCTCTCCTTCCAACCTTTGTTGAATAGCCTGCTTTTGATCGTTTCCTTCGAGCTCCCTCATCAATTTCGCATACGTGCCGGGAATCACCCAATTGACCACACCTCCGCCCACATCAGAATACTCTTGATTGTACACTTGCAGATGGTGCATACGACCCCTAGTGTAGATATAGTAACCTTCTTTCGTAACAGCGTAGCCGACCCCAGAATTATCTATTACTAGGGAAGTAATAACCCTCCCACCGTCGTCAACCACATAGAATTCCTGGTCGGGCAGAAGTCTGTTACCGGCGGGGTGAACCAATGCGTAACCTAATGACCCTAGAGATTCAGAATTCGATCTCAAGCCTTCAGCGATGGATGAGCCAAAAAAGCTGTATAGATCGACTTCGCGCTTCGGGAATGCTTCTCGCCCGTCAATTTCACCCAGCTTACGGCCCCAGCCTGCAGGAAGAGTATGAACAAACCCCGCGTCGTCGCGGAGATGAAGCCCGTTGGCATCCGCCCAAAAAAGTGGCACGACGTATTTTCCGAACTGCAATTCGCTCCTGGGAATCCGACTCTGAATGCTCCTCAGGTCTGGATCCTGAAGGATGTACTCCCCCGTCTTCGAGTCTGGTGCAAGCGTGAAGGAGAAGGTCATCTCGCTGCGGCCTTGCCATCGATTTAACAGAGTCTCCCTGCCTTCGTCGCTAAGCTTGACGACGTTTTTCCAATCCCGTAGAAATACGCTCAGGACTTGATTGCGCTTTACAAAATCGCTCGTGCGTCCCAGGGAAAATTCTGTAATCAGCTTTCTATTCTTCAGAACGACGGTGTATGTTCCGATTGTTGGTCTGTCGTTTCGTAGGAAATGAACGCTGGTACTTACCACGCTATTTGTGGAGAGATCGATAGTGAAAGCAAATCCCCCAATATTGAATCCGCTCGCCAGTAATTTGGATTCTTGTTCGTCCCAGAGCTCTCTGATGTTTTGTTTGTTAAGCATGATCTTCTTTAAGGCCGAGTCTGGATGTTTTCCGCCCTTCGAGAGTCCCCGATCCTTTTCCTGAATGAACAAGTTATCGTGTATGGAAGAACGTATGAGACTATGACGCTCATCCTTCTCTAGAGGACGACTAAATGTGACCATCATGATGCCCTCAGGCTTGATCGAATAGTCACCGGATAGCAGATGGACCTGAGGGGAGCAACCGACAAGGGCAAGAACCAGAGACGAAGAAAAGAAGATAGCGGTGACTGCAAGACATTGAACGATCTTCGCTTTCGGAAATCTCGATCTAGGGGTCATAGTATCCTCCTTTTGGTAATTGCAGGCTCGCCATGCTCTCTCCCCTGAGCTGCGTGGCGTATACCGTTTAGGCAAACCGCAGTGCCGTTGCGAACTCACCTGAGCAAAATAATCTTCTTCCTGTCCACAAATCCTCGTGCTGAGCCGATCGGAGCATCTCCCGTCTGGTATTGATGGAAGTAGATGCCGCGGCAAACTCCTCGTATCTATTATTTTGTGAGCAACGGCATTGAGCGAGTGAACGAGCCCAGCCGAGCTTTGTGACTACTTTGACATGGAATGACCCTGCCCACACTAGCCCACGAGTGGCGGCATCGTACCTGACTCCGGAGATTCAGCTACTTCTTGCCGGTTGGCTTACGAAGCCGTTCCATAAACGTGGCACTCAATCCTCCAACCAGCGCGGCCACTGGAAAGGCAACAAGAGACAGCAAAACCTTCCACCAAAAGTCGAGATATCCAAACGGCTCCCACCATACAGCCACGAGACCTAGGATGAATGAGAAAACGAGAGTGATTACCGCAGCATTGTCTGCCGGGGTGTTTTTCTCCGCGGCCTTTTTCGATTCACTCCCTTTTTGATCTGCGAGTAGTGTAAACTGAAGTTGATCGGACCCGCTCGTCAGAACTTTTGCTGGCTGGCTCGCGCCTCGCTTTCTGGCATCAAGTGCGCGGCGCGCAAGTTCGACAACTGTTCGATGTGTGGCATCGGTCCACCCCACCTTGCCATCGCCAAAGATTTCCGGCACTAGTCTGCCGTTCCCTGCATGCATCGGCGAAGCGTCAGCGACCTCGTTTAGCATTCGCTCTAGTTCCTTCCCGGAGCGCACTTCGGCTGCAGCGCGTAGGCTCCACACTATGCCCGCGCTTCTACTCTGCAACTGTTCCCGTAGAACAAATGTGAGTGTGCCCGGCGCCCACGCGAGATCCCCCTTCAGAAAACTCAGCGCTTTCACATATGACTCTTCGCGCTCGATGTTTTCGGGCTCGTCACAAGAGAGCAGTGCTTTGATCGCGTCCAGCCTGTTCTTACCGTCGTGCGCGAGGGTAGACAACGGGCCGCTGAACACCGCAAACCCCAGGAAGACCAGAGCAAGGAACCCGAGCAGGACGGCGATGAGAAAGGCGACGTCGCGAAGTATCCCATCGGACAGTTCGTGCTCACCGAGCCACGCCGCACCAGCGGCCACAGCGAGCAACAGACCCGAGACAAGGACGCCCCCGGCGAAATTTGTCGCCCATGTGGTGACCACGCAGCGTCCGCATGCCCGCAACGGAATTGTGGTGTTAGACCTCTGATCATAGACTCTTCGGATCGGGGCACCTGGCCGCATGCATCTCACGCAAATGTCCTCCCCATACGCGTGTGGTGCTGCCTGAGACTTGCGGATTTCTCTCTCCATGGCCAAGTCAGCATCTTTCTCCGCCGGGTACTTGCTGCGAAAAGCGACAAGTTGGCTATCTACGAAGAGGTATCCATTCCCGCGCTTAATGGCTACCTGAGGACAAGGGCAAGCATTGTCTGAGCAACAACCGTCTCCATCTGGGGCTTTGCACTCGAAGAACTTCATAGCTTGTCTGGGTTGTTGTCCAGCAAACGGGGTAGGTCGCAGGGGGACCTTTCCTGTATCCCACCAATGTGCAGCATCGGCTGAGGCTATATCCAGGTTAAGCCTTCGCAGTCTCGCACCTTGTTCACACATGAGGATGGGTCCGGTCCGATAGAGGCGCCCGGCAGATAGGCCGTTAGACATATTCAACTTTGCTCCCATTCTGGCTTGCTGACATATCTTGGCCGCGGCGCGCACTACGCAGAAACAAGCTGCAGTGTTGTCCTCACAGCGTCGTGTCGCTTGCGGCGGAGCCGAAGGTTGCCGTTGCGAACGATGGCATTGAGCGAGCGTCAGAAAAACTCTTGTTAGTTACCCTTGGTGTGGTTCGAGTCAAAAAGCCTTGGGTAATAGAAATCATACAGGACACCATGCTCACTTGGCACACGAATCGTTTTGAAGAAAGACGTTTGCTTACGCTTAATGGTATTAGATAAACCAGGTATAGTACCCCAAAGAGACAGAAAACCCATTGCGGCGGTAAAATTCAGGATGTCATTTTTGATATGCATATTGTAAGCAATAACAGAATAGATCGTCAGGATAATGCCCAGTAGGATGGCGAAAGAATATGTCAGAATGCGTTCGCGAAGATGTTCCATTCCTGTTTCATATGGATACAATTCAACTTCAATCGTGACCCCACAATCTGGACATCGAAGAACTTCAATTTTGCTCCCAGTGCTCGGCAAAGTCAGGAAGTACTCGCGAGTGTCATAGGTCCTGGTTGTCTTGATGTAAGCCCCATCTCGACCTTCAGACTTAGCAGTGAGATGCCCTGCCGCGAGTTTTATTTCTCTACTTTTCCTAACCCCCTCACCGAGAAAATCATCAAGCCATGCATCGCGCCTCTGTTTGATCTGCATCCACTGATTCTTCGCATGCAGTGCGTAAGTCGATCCGATTTCCTTCCCACAAGCAGGGCATTTGATCGATCCAAGACTTCGTTCACTTTCCTCCAACTCTAGCTCCACGTTGCAGTGCGGACAGTCAATCGTTTTGGGTAGCATGCTTCCTCTCCAAAGCACGTAAGAGACTATGAAACGGTTTGGCGGGCGTGCCGGTCTCATCTCAGCAGCGGCAAGCCGAAGGATGCCGTTGCGAACTCACCTGAGCAATATCATCTTCTTCGTCTCCACGAATTCTCCTGCCTGCAAGCGGTAGAAATAGATGCCGCTGGGGACTGTAGCGTTCCAAGTCGCCTGGTGGTAACCCGCTTCATTTTGTTCTTTGACGAGAACTGCGACTTCTTGACCCAGCGTGTTGAAAATTCTGAGCGATACAGAAGCATTCTTTGGTAGCGAGTAGCTGATCATCGTGCTCGGATTGAATGGATTTGGATAGTTCTGAGACAAAACATATTCCTTCGGCGCTTGGGAGAAATGATCGCTGAGAGGATCAACAGATGTTGTACCTGCCGAGGTGGTTTTTAAAATCGATCCGCCATATCCCGCAATCCATCCGGTCGAGTTACTGGTAAACGCAATACCATGCAACGGGGTTAACGTGCCTCCCTTGATTGGATTCCAGGTGCTTCCTCCGTCAGTCGTTCGAAGCAACTTGCCGCCGGTCGATGTGACGATCCACCCATTGGTAGTGCTTGTGAACTGGACTTGGGTGAGCGTGGTGTAGGGTTCATTGCTAACCTGCGCTATCCAGTTATCGCCGCCGTTGGTGGTTTTGAGGATCGTTCCATTGGCCCCAACACACCAGCCCGTCAGGGCATCGACAAAGAAGATCGAATACAGCGATTTCCCGGCAAGACTGTATTGTTCAGTCCATGTCAGTCCGCCATCAGTTGACTTACAAATCAGTCCCAGAATCGGCGCGTTGTTAGAACCCGCAACCCATCCTGTCCTCGTGTCAACAAAAAAGATTGAGTTGAGAAAGCGTGGAGTCGCGCTGGACAAGTACTCCGTCCAAGTCGTTCCGCCGTTGGTTGTCTTAAGCACCGAAGCTCCCGCACCACCCGTCCATCCAATATTGGCGTCGGCAAAGAACACGGACAGTAGCTGCGACATCGTCGTGGGACGTGTGTAACCGCTCCAAGTGGAACCACCATCGGTCGTTTTGTACACTTTGTTGCTCTGTCCGACAACCCATCCGGTCACAGGATCGAGCATGAAAGCAGAATAGAAATAGATAGTCGCGCCAAGCGAGCGACTGGTCCATGTAGTTCCACCGTTCGAGGTGTTGAAGATGGTCCCCCCGGCCCCCACGGCAATTCCACAATCTTCTCCCGAGAATGAGATAGCTTTTAGATCTTGCGCGTTTCCAGACACTTTTGCTGTCCACGTCGTGCCGCCATCCGTGGTTCTGAGGATCGTCCCATAATCACCCACTCCCCAACCGGTGTTAACGTTCACGAGATGAACAGCCCTAAGATTCCTCACGCTCCCGCTCGTTTGGGTTGTCCATGTTGATCCCCCGTCAGTTGTCTTACGGATCTTGCCGGATAAGCCAACGATTCGGCCGTTGCTCTGGTCTGTGTACGAGACAGAGTACCAGTCGTCGCCAATGATAGCAACTCCGCCGCCCATCCATTTGGATCCCCCATCGGTCGTCTTAATCTTGATACCCGACAGTCCGACAGCCCAGCCGACCGATGAATTGAGAAAGAAAACCGACTTGAGATCGTACGATGTGCCGCTTGTCTGCGAGATCCACGTGACTCCGCCATCAGTGGTAGCACGGACTGTTCCGGCATCACCAACGGCCCATCCCCTGTTTGCATCGGCAAATGATACGCTTTGAAGCCATCGGGATGTTCCACTGGGCTGCGGGCTCCAGGTGCTTCCGCCGTTTGTGGTCTTGATGATCACACCACCGTAGCCGACGGCCCAACCCGTCGTCGAGCTCACGAAACAGACGGAGCTTAGAATCGTGCCGGTACCGCCCCACTGCATCGTCCAATCTGTTCCGCCGTTCGTTGTTTTGAGAATGGCTCCAGCATCTCCCACAATCCATCCTGTACTAGCATCAATGAACTGAAGGGAATAAAAATAGTTGCCCAAGCCCGTCGCGACTGGCACGTCGGATCTGACACTCCACGTAGTTCCACCGTCGGTTGTTTTCACAATGGTACCCTTTCCACCGACGGTAATGGCTGTGTTCTGATCGAATGCCCAAATGTCATAGAGACTGTTGCCTTGTGGCTTTGGATTCTGCCATTCCCAGGCTTGTTGAGCCTCGACTTGAATGCTGAAGAGCGTGGCCGCCGCCACGACGCAACCTAAGAATTGGATTGCGGCAAATGTTCTTCTCCAAGTTACTGAAGTACGATTGCACAGTGGCAACCTCACCATTAAGGGAACCCACGAGTGAGAAAGCGATTGAGTATTACCTGTAGATCGTTTCATAGCCACCTTCTGTTATTCCATTGTTAAGGGTGATTGCACATAACAGTCTAGGCAAACCGCAGTGCCGTTGCGAACTCATTCTAAAAATCTAATGGCGTGAGCAACGGCATTGAACCACTTTACATTTTGCCGATCTTAGTTTTTCCTGCGCCTATGCAGAGAGCGAGGGCCAGTTTGCCGTGCCTTAGCTGGCTTTTTTTGCGTTGCCTAGTGGTCAATCGTGATTTCAAACTTGCCGAACTTTGGCCAAGGACTTTGAGCAAGGCCATTGCTTGCTTACAATGGCATAAAGCTTTTTGTCATTTGAACCGACATACACCGTGCCATCAGTCCCTGTAGCAGGGGAAGAAGAATAAATACTTCCTCCCGTTGTAAATGCCCATTTCTGTGTGCCAGGTGTTTGGGCAAAACCATTTTGAATTACAGAACAAGAAAGAAATGCAATGAAGCAGAGAGTGAGATCTTTAGGCGGAGAAAACATGGCGTATCCTCCTGTATTCTTCTCTTGCAAATACTCAAGGAACATCTTGATCACCCTGATTGCGAACGGTTGCTGAAAATGAGGCAAGCAACTCTTCGAGGCAACGAGTACCGGACATTGTTCCGTCCCTTGCCAGCTATCGTGGCGGCTATCCGACACAACACCGAACCTCATTTCCACCATCACTTCTGGGGCATTTCCTCCTTCGGCAAGAAATTCTCCACCAGCCAGAATTCGTAGCCTTGTCCTATCCGACGAGAATAAGCGATCTTCTTTCCGTCGGTGGAGAACACAGGGCTTCTCCCTTTGATGTTTAGTTTCTCAGGCGTTCCGCCTTCCGCTGGGATCTTGTACAACTCAAATTCCATTCCCTTGACTCTCTTTTCGAAAATGATACTCTTCCCGTCCGGAGACCAGCAGCCCTTGTATCCGTCAGCACCTTTCACGATCAGTTTGGAGTGTCCCGTTTTCATGTCTCTCACCCAGATGGCGGTACCCTCTTCTTTTCGTCCACCCTTTCTTTCGGCTGGAATGACCGTCTTCACATCCCCGCCCCCGGCCGAGATCAGAGAAATTCCACCGATGCGTTCTCTCATATATTCATCAGCATCAGCGTAGGTGGACGGACTCAGACTATGAGAAAAAATGATCTCTTTGCCGTCGGGAGACCAGTCGATATTCCCTATCTCTTTGTCGAATGACAGAAGCTCTTTTGGTTCTCCCCCCTCTGCTGGCACCAGTTTCATGATCGATTTGCCAGGCTGTAAATCGTTGCTGCTGACAAATGCTATCTTCTTCCCGTCCGGGGACCAGGAGTAGATCCTTCCGAGTCCCGCTTTTTCACCAAGCAGAAGAGGTTGTGCCTCTCCTCCTGTCGCTGGTACAACCCACATTCTGGAGGAGTTCAGCAGTTGACCATAGTCGGAATGGAAAATCATCCGCTTGCCATCAGGAGACCAGCGGGGAGCGACATTCAGAGCGGGGAAATGAGTCACTTGAGTTTCTTCGCTTCCGTCAGGATTGGCGGTGAAAATATGTTCTATACGATAGGCTGTGCAGTATCCGATCTTTCCATCGCCCGTCCAGTTTCCACCCCAGTAGCCGCCCCGGCTGACCTGAAACTCCGGTCCGTCTAGCTTGCCTTCCGGCGATATCTTCACGACCCAGATTTCAGGGCTTTCGGTTCTCTTTGAAAGAAATGAAATCAGTTTGCCATCATACGACCAGCGCGGGCTGCTATCGTCTGTGGGACTTTTTGTGATTTGGATAGCCTCCCGGCCTCTCACGGGCATGACATAGATGTCTTTGTTTCCGCTTTTCGATGAGACATAGGCGACCAATTTCTCATTGGGAGAGAGTGTCATCTCCTCGTACTCCTTGGCTTTGCGCGGGTCCTGAAAGACGAGCACTTCTTTCCGCTCTCCTCCTGAAACAGAAACGGTGAAGAGACCTTTGGATGGAACATGCAGCACAACCTTCTTGCTGTCGGATGTCCAGCCCTTGGGGGTCATCGTGTTTCCAGCTTCTGCAGCTTGTGAGTCAGCCTTCACGAGGATCGTCGACGGACCTCCCGTTGAAGGCACGACATTTAGGCTGTTTGACTTGTCCATGTAAGCGATCATGTTGCCATCCGGTGACCAGAGAAGCTGCCCTTGCGTTCGGCTCACTTCGATTGCCAGTGGAGTTTCCTTGCCGGACTTAATATCTTTGATGAGGATTTGAGACGGAGAGGAAAGGGCTAGTTTCTTTCCGTCAGGGGAGATACAATAGACGTATGCTCCCGTGTGAATCTTTGTCAGTTTGAAATCGTTCTGTGATGCATCACCCTGAAGCTGAGTCG
>Ga0209211_10008389_pt1 | contig 14149 bp, 10 predicted proteins | sample RifGroA2_FD_183992 | JGI IMG/M metagenome (GOLD analysis project Ga0209211, IMG submission 183992) | Groundwater microbial communities from Rifle, Colorado, USA - Groundwater A2 (SPAdes) (version 2) | ecosystem: Environmental > Aquatic > Deep subsurface > Groundwater | place: Rifle, Colorado...
AGAGGAAAATATGTCAAAGAATTAGCCGTTGTATTGGGTGAATCTGCGCTAACTCCTGCAGACGTGCAATATATGAAATTTTCTGAACTTTTTGAAAAAGTATTTGTTTCGCAGGGTGAAGAAGAGAACAGGACAATAGAGGAAACACTCAATCTCGGCTGGAAAATATTAGGATTTTTGCCAAAAACTGAATTGAAACGTATAAAGCAGGTATATATTGAAAGATATTATAAACCTTTATCATCTGAAGAATATTTTAAATTAATTAGGGTGTAGATTTCCGCAGATATACACAGATAATAGCTTTGTTTTAATTGCTTTTTACCTTTATAATTTGTGTTCATCTGCGTCCAAAAAACAAATATAATGAAAATTCAAATCAGTGCTACCAGGATGGAGTATTTTAAATTACGCCATAGACTTTCGATGGCGGTGAGAGGACATAAACTCCTTAAAGACAAAAACGAAGGTCTGATAAAGGAATTTTTAACACTCGTAAAAGCATATAAAGAAGTCCGCCAAAAAGTAGATGAGGATTTGCCCAATTGTATGAAGATGTTTGTGCTTGCACAGATTTCATCTTCTTCCCAAAGCATATCAACCGCTTTAGAGCAATCGAAAGGAAATTTAGAACTAAAAATATTTGAAAGAAATATATTAAATATTAAAGTATCGGTATTCGATGTGTCTGTTACTGAAAGTAATTCTTATAGTCTTATAGACACACCAGTAGAACTTGATGATGCAATTACAAAACTTAAGGAGTATTTTCATAATATAGTCAAGGTCTCTGAATTAGAACAGTCCATGCGTATGTTAGCAAAGGAAATAGAAAAGACGCGCCGAAGGGTTAACGCCCTGGAGTACGTACTGATTCCGCAGCTACAGGAATCTATAAAATTTATCAAAACTAAACTGGACGAGATAGAACGCTCAAATATAAGCAGAGTTATGAAGATAAAGGAGATGTTAGTACATCGTTCTTTAACTTAGTTTCCTGGAATTTCAAACATTATCATAGTAGGATGAGTCAAGAGTCTTAGTTGCATTCCAGCCTTTACCAGTTATTATAGAAACAATAATTCAACAACAAAAATGCATAAAAATTTTATATATAACAATATTTTTGACTTTTATGGGATTTCTTATTAATTTATTCTAATTGCTTAATTGGTTAAATCAATGGACAATAGCTAGTAAAAGATTAACTTGTCTTTTTCAGGAATATTTATTTGGACACAGATGAACACAGATTATTTGGAAGGTATGGGTTTAAAATTTTAAACCCATACACTATATGTCTGTGAATATCTGTGTCCTATTGAAAAGAACAGATTGGTGTATGGCATGAAATTAAAGGATGATATTCGAGGTCAGATTATATCAAAGGTAAAAAAGGTAGTTGTCAAGATAGGGACAGGTGTTTTGACTACAGATGATGGATATATTGATAAAAGTCAGACAAAACGGCTGGCGGAGCAGGTCGTAGAGTTGAAGAAGATGGGATACGATGTCGTCGTTGTAAGCTCTGGTGCAATTGGTTCCGGGATGGGGGAGTTAGGTATCGAGAAAAGGCCAAGTACATTACCAGAGTTGCAGGCAGTTGCGGCAATTGGTCAGAGTAAATTAATTAGCACTTATGATGAGTGTTTTAAGTTACACGGTTACCATGCGGCCCAAATTCTCCTTACTCGTGAGGATTTTGAGGATCGGCAAAGGTACTTGAATACCTGCAATACAATTCATACGTTATTCCAACTTAATGCCATTCCCGTGGTAAATGAAAATGATACAATTTCCGTGGATGAAATCAAGTTTGGTGATAATGATGCACTTTCAGCACTAATGACGAATCTCCTGAATGCAGAGTTGCTCATTATCCTTTCTTCCGTTGACGGACTGTATGATAAATGTCCAACGGCAAAAAGTAAGGCAACCGTTATTCCAGTTGTAGAAAATGTTTCTCGTGAAGTTAAGCAGCTTGCATTTGATTCAAAGACGGCAAGGGGGGTGGGTGGCATGCAGACCAAGCTAGAAGCGGCATCCATTGTTACAAATGCAGGAGAAGCTGTAATTATCGCTAATGGGCGAATGGATAATGTATTGAAAAGAATTGTGCAAGGCGAAAATATTGGCACCCTGTTTCTTCCTAAGAAGGAAAAGTTGGCAAGCCGCAAGCGGTGGATAGGATATACGATAAAACCTAAAGGGAAAGTTTATGTTGACGATGGTGCTGCGCGTGCATTATCGGATAAGTGTAAAAGCTTACTTGCCTCTGGTATTCTATTGGTTGAAGGCACTTTTAGTAAAGGAGATATTGTTTCAATCTGCAAGGGGGAGAAGGGGGTAATTTTTGCAAGAGGATTAACGAATTATTCTTTTGAAGAAATTGAGAAGATTAAAGGGCGTAGCACTTCTGATATTGCGAAGATATTAGGTTATAAATTATACGATGAGGTTATCCACAGGGATAATATGGTAATTTTATAGTTAACATTTGGATATATTTACCACTGAGTTTCGCAGGATTGCACCGAATGTTATATTAGCTATCAGCTATTAGTTATAAGCTTTTAGCAACACCCCCAGATTATATTTATTTCTGTTCATTTGTGTTAGGTTGTTGTTGGATTGATTTCAACCTTTTGTAAATAGCAATTTCCGATTCAGCCTCTATATTCATTCCTTTATTTTCGTACAGTAACCCTAAATATTTATGGGCAGCTATTTCTTCTACATTTATATCTAAGACCTTTTTATACGCATCAATTGCCTCGTCAATCTTGCCGATTTTTTGGTAAACCAGTCCGAGATTACAATAGGCATTCACTAGGTGGGGGTTGATTTCTACAGCCTTTTCCCAATAAGGAAGAGCCGTTGTGTACATATCTTTCTTTGCATAGGCATTACCTAATTTGTAATATATCTCTGCATTGTTGGGGTATATTTCTGTAATCTTTTCCCATGTTTGTATTGCACTGTCTGTTAAACCCTTCTCATAATATACATCTGCAAGATTGGTTAGTGCATCGTAATCATCTGGATTGATTTCAATAACTTTAGTCCACATGGAGATTGCCTTGTCCAGTTTCCCTTGGTTATAGTACGCTATTCCAAGGTTAAAGTAGGCATCCGCATACTTTGGGTTTAGCTCAATAGTCTTTTTCCATGCGGCAATAGATTTGTCATGGTTACCTTTGGCAGCAAGAATTTCACCGTAATTATAATATGCATCTGAATAACCAGGGTTTATATCAATTGCTTTTTTGTATTCGGATAAAGCCTTTTCTAACATATCTTCTGACACGTAAATTTCACCAAGTTTGAAGTGTGCCTCGGCAATTTTAGGGTCGAGCTTGACAGCCTGTTCCAATGAGGCTATGGCATCTTCCTGCCTATCTTCTTCACTATATATTAGTCCAAGGTTGTAGTGCGCTTCTGCAAAATTAGTCTCCAATTCCAGTGCTTTTTTAAAGGCATTTTCAGCTTCTTTGAGGTTACCATTTGCATACAAGGCAATTCCAAGGTTATTAAAAGCTTCAGGATAGTTTTTGTTGTATTTAATAGCGGATTTATGTTCAACGATAGATTTTCCAATAGCCTCCTGTACATAATATAATTTGCCAAGATAATTGTGCGCTTCCGCGTCCTTGGGATTTAATTCAATTGTTTGTTTAAACTCACTTATTGCCTTGTCTATTGATTTCTTTTTGTAGTATGCCAGCCCCAGCATAAAATGGGCATCGGTTGAATTAGTATCGAGTTTGACAGATTTTTTTAAATAGGTAATACAATCATCCAGCATATCCTTTTCATAATATAAGAGTCCTAAATTGTAGTTTGTGTCAGCTACGGAAGGATTTAGTTCAAGGCTTTCCTTGAATGCAGAGAGTGCCTCAGTAAATGCATTTTTCTTTTTGTAAGCCAAACCAATGTCATTGTAAGCCTCTGCTTTTTCAAGTGTTTGAGTTGTTTTATAATATGAGGTAGCCGCAAGCAGCTCGGTAATAGCTTCGTCAAATTTATCATTCTCGTAATAGGCTTTACCAAGATAATAATGTAATTCAGCGTCTCCTTGTATTTCTTTGGAAGCTAGTTTTAATTCCTCCAAAGCCTCGTCGGTCATTCCTTTTTTGAAGTAGGAAATGCCTGTAGTCTTGTGTTCCTGTGGTGAGGGTGTACCTGTTAGCTTATCGGTAATTGAATCAAGATATCCTTTTTTTGGTTTTTTTTCTGACTCACCATGATGGGCGGTTTGACAAGCTATTGGAAGAGCGATTAAAAATAAAATTATCCAGGATTGTTTTTTTATGTTCACGTTTTGGAATCTTAAAACAACTAAAAATAAGTGGTACAATAAGCTAATGTTTAGGATTTCTCTTAGGACACAGATAGGTTTGGAAACCGAGAGGTTAGGATGCTGGAAATATCTAATCTTCGACTCATCTTAACCGCTTACTAAATTTCTGCTGTTTACGTTCTTTACGTCCAGCAATGAAGCAATCTGTGTATATTAGCGTAAATCTGCGTCCTGAAAAATCAGGGATTCAATCTATCAAAGTAGTATCCCAAAGTCAAATAGTTATTGAATGTGGTTGGTATGTATAGTAAAATTCTGTTAATTGTAACTCAAAATGAGCTGTAGAATATGAATAGAGCTAGGAAAATACCTGATGGTTAACAATATAATTATCTTTGATACTACACTGCGTGATGGAGAGCAGTCTCCAGGCGCCAGTCTGGATGTTAATGAAAAAGTCAGAATTGCCAGACAATTGGCTTTGTTGAATGTGGACGTTATTGAAGCTGGATTTCCAGTATCATCACCAGGTGATTTTGAATCGGTGAGTAGGATTTCTAGGGAGATTCACGGGATTTCAGTAGCAGGTCTTGCCCGTGCAGTTGTAAAGGATATTGATAGTGTGGCAAAGGCACTTGAAAAGGCTGAAAAACCCAGAATCCACGTGTTTCTTGCTACTTCGGAAGTACACAGAAAATACAAACTGCTCAAGGCGAAGGAAGAAATTATCAATCTGGCGGTTAAGGGTGTCAAACATGCACTAAAATACGTAGATGATGTAGAGTTTTCTCCTGAAGATGCCTCAAGAACTGAGTTGGATTTTCTAATTCAGGTTGTGGAGGCTGTTATAGATGCCGGTGCTAAGACCGTGAATATCCCTGATACTGTAGGCTATGCTGTACCTGATCACTATGCTTCAATTATTCGGGGATTAAAAGAAAACGTGAAAAATATCAATAAGGCTATAATCAGCGTTCACTGTCACAACGACCTTGGGCTTGCTGTGGCTAACTCTCTGGCAGCCGTGAAAGCGGGTGCACAACAGGTTGAATGTACCATCAATGGTATTGGGGAAAGGGCTGGAAATGCAGCGCTGGAGGAGATAGTTATGGCTATTAAGACAAGGCGTGACTTTTATAATTGTTCAACCCATGTTGTTACAAAAGAACTGATTGCCACGAGCAGATTGGTGAGCACTCTGACAGGGCTGCGTGTGCAAAGGAATAAGGCAGTTGTCGGTGAGAATGCATTTGCACATCAATCAGGAGTGCATCAGGACGGGATACTCAAAGAACGCACGACATACGAAATTATGAAACCGGAAGATGTTGGGCTTCAGAAGACCAGGCTTGTTCTTGGGAAATTATCGGGGAGGCATGCATTCAGAGATCGAATTAAAGAGTTGGGATACGATTTGTCCGAAAAAGAATTTGAACTGGCTTTCGAGGAATTCAAGCGTATTGCTGATAGAAAGAAAGAGGTCTTTGATGAAGATATTGAAGCCATTATAGGGGTAGAAGAGACGGAAACACCAGATTTCTTCCAATTGGAAAGTCTAAGTATTAGTTGCGGACCTAATGCAGTGCCGACTGCAGGGGTGAGACTAAAATTACAAGACGGCCTTGTGGTAAACAATGCCACAACAGGCGATGGTCCTATTGATGCACTTTTTAAAGCAATTGATCTTTCAACGGGAATTCCTGGGAAGTTGCAAGATTATAACATTCGCGCTGTTACAAGTGGCAAAGATGCCATGGGTGAGGTCTATGTGAATATTGATGTGAATGGAAGGATTGTTCGAGGGCGTGCTGTAAGCACGGATATCATCGAGGCAAGTGCAAAGGCTTATTTAAATGCTATTAATAAAGTAGTTGCCACAAAACCAAAATATGCACATATTGAAGTAAAAAAATAAAGATACATATCAAATGTATAAATTATCTTTTACTTTTGATATTATAAACTATCTGAATACTTATGGCTTCACAAGTCTTCTCTTTTAAACTTTCATTTACAAACCTGATTGTTTCACGAGCAATCCTTTATAAGGCAATTTCTCAAAAAATATGATATGTGTTCCTATCGTTACAGACAACCTCGAAGACACCATTAAAGACATGGCAGAAGCTTCAAAGGTTGCGGATATTATTGAGTTGCGCCTTGATTATTTAAAAAAACCTGACTTAAAATTGTTGCTGGAAAGGCGCACAAAGCCTGTGATTGTTACGAACAGACCTGTTCGTGAAGGTGGTAAGTTTGATGGAAGCGAAGAAGAAAGGATTTCGCTTTTAAAGCTTGCTATTCAGTTACAAGCTGATTACGTTGATATCGAACATGATAGTATTCAACATATAAGCAGGGGCACGGTGCTACGTGCCCCTACCAGCAAAACAAAGATAATTGTATCCTACCACAATTTTAGTGAAACACCCGATAACCTATCAGAAGTTTATAATAAACTTAGCCAGAGTATCGCCGATGTTATAAAAATTGTTACATATGCTAATGACATTACTGATAATGTCAAAATATACCAACTGCTCCATCAATCAAAAAAACCAACAATCTCTTTCTGTATGGGTGAATATGGCATTATTAGTCGTATCTTGTATAAAAGATTTGGCAGCTATTTGACCTTTGCTTCTCTCCAGCGTGGGAAGGAATCTGCACCAGGACAAATCAGTATTCACGAACTTTTAAATATCTATCATATTGGTAAACAAGACGGGCAAACGGCAATCTACGGATTGATTGGGAATCCTGTTTCTCACAGCATCAGTCCGATTATTCATAATACACTCTTTAATGAAATGGGTTTCAATAGTATTTACGTTCCATTTAAAGTTAATAATATTGGTAATTTTATCAGAGAGTTTAGGGGATTAGATGTAAAGGGTTATAGTGTTACAATCCCTCATAAAGAGTCTATAATAAATCACCTGGATGCGATTGACCCAATGGCGAAGAAGATAGGAGCCGTGAATACTGTAGTAAACAGTGATGGAAAGTTGATAGGGTTTAATACAGACTGCGAGGCGGCTATTAAAGCGTTGCACAGTGTATATAAACTATCTGAGGTGTCAAAAAAAGATGATCATTTAAAAGGGAAAAAAGTTACTTTATTGGGAGCGGGGGGAGCAGCCCGTGCGATTGCCTTTGGATTAAAAGAGCGTGGAGCACATATAACGATTATCAACAGAAATTACGAGCGGGCGCAATTACTTGCTAGAGATGTGGGGTGCCTCTGCAGGAAATTAGATGACCCACAAGAAATAGAAACGGATATATTGATTAATGCCACCCCTGTGGGTATGTTTCCGAAAGTCAATGAAACGCCAATTGCAAAGAATAAATTGAAACATAATATAGTCGTCTTTGATACTATCTATAACCCTATTGAAACAAAACTATTACAAGATGCTAAAGCTCAAGGTTGTAAGGTGGTGGGTGGTTTGCCTATGTTTATACAGCAGGCAGCAGCACAATTCAAATTGTGGACGGGCAGGATGCCGCAAATTGAATTGATTGGAAAAATTGCTTATGAAAAGCTAGCTATGAAGCAGTAGTTTAGCCACTAATTTACATAAATAAGCACGAGCGAAAAATATAAAAACGAGTTAAGAAGAAAGGGAGAAACTGAAGAAAGGGAGATAAAAACCTTGTACTTGATTAGTTTTTCCTGGTTTCTCCTTAATATTATTTTTGTCCATATTCGCGTAGATTCGTGTTCATTCGTGGCTAATTTATATGAGGTATTGAACATTACGCTATGGAGAGTGATATAAATCACTTCTATCAGACTTGAATATTATTTTAATCGGTTTTCGTGGAACTGGCAAAACAACCATAGGCAGAATTCTTGCTCAACGGCTTGACAAGGAATTTATTGATGCTGATGAGTTCTTAGAGCAAAAAGAGGGAAGAACTATCAAAGATATTTTTGGAGAAGGGGGAGAGAAATTATTCAGGGAGATCGAATCAAGGATTATTACAGAGTTATCCCTTTTAGATAATAAAGTTATTGCATCTGGGGGAGGTGTAATCCTTGGAGAAGAGAATGTAAGAGGACTCAAGAAGAATGGTATCCTAATTTTGTTGGATGCAGATGTGAATACTATATATAAACGAATCAGTGAGGATATTGCAGCACAGCAAAGAAGGCCAAACCTTACAAATTGGGATAGATACCAGGAAATTGAATACCTTTTAGAGTACAGGAAACCATTTTATGACAAGGCAGCAGATTTTGTATTGAACACAGCTAGCATATCAACAGAGGAATCTGTAAATAAAATAATGTCTTTTGTCCGCAACTACGTAAAGGATTTAAAAAACAACTAATAATCAACAAAATGACCATAAAGCATGAAGGTCACAAAATCATTCACACACCTTTATTTTGCAGATATGAATTCTTAGGTAAAGACTATCGCCTGGAGTTATTAATCTCCCGCACCACCTTAAATATTAATTTTTCATAAGACTCGAGTATTTTTTGTTGGTCTTTCTTTTCAAAAGATTTTAAAGGTTTGCCTTCTATTTCATGTACAAAATCATCAATTTTCTTTGAAAGCAGAGAAGCATATCCAATATCAGTAGCGGGTTTTGGTTGAACAAATATCTTTGGCTGTTCTTTTTGAGGTTTTCTCTCGGAAGATTTCTGACCAGATACAAATTTTTTTGAAGATTGACCTTCGGGACTTGTGCCTTTTTCTTCAATCATGTTTCCACTCCTATAATATAAAGGGTTATACACAATTTAAAATGTTCATTTATAAATAAGGCATTTCGAGCTCCACTAAATAAAGACAATTCATTATTAATCTGCTTCTCAAATAATATTTTTAATTATTACAAGGCTTGACTTTAACCAACTATGAGTATATGTATACAGCTATTTATATTCAAAATCAATAACATTTTTATCAATAACCATACATCTTTAGTGGATCATATAGGTCTGTCAGATGATACACGATATAGATATTCATTATGATTAAAAAGGAAATATATATGTAACAGGTTGTTTTTGCAATAATGCCTGTTATCCGATTTTTTAGAAAATCAAAGACCAGAAAAGGCAGAATACCAAGTGCAAGGTAGCATCTAAACAACCATTGTGAATTATTTAAATTTTCAGGAAGGATTTCTTTTAATGGAACTGCTACAAGTACTAAGAGTATCAAGAGTGCTTTTGCCGTATTTGGTTTTGAAATAAAATCCCTCATAAATAGACCCCCGGCAATTGCCATAAAAGGGTATAAAGGTAGAAAATACCACCCATATGAAAAGACATCTGACGATACAGCGCAAAGCGTCATAAGAAAAATAAAGGTTGCAAATGGAATAATCGTATCGCGTTTTCCGATTGAGTAGGCTATAGCAAACCAAAACCACAGTAAATATCCTAATCCAAACGTTGCGGGAATTTGGGCAAGTCTTGCTTCTGTTATATACCTAATAATAATATTGAACTTAGTTTTGTTCATGTGATGTTCGTTATATAAAGTTAATATTTTGGAAAATGCTTCTGGATTTACTAGACAATTATATAACATGTAACCTAATGCTATAAAAACACCAATTCCTGCTATAATAAATGCTTCTTTTACAAACCCCTTTCGGCCAGTGATTATCGGTAGAATTACAATTGCACATATACCCACTTCTTTACACCAATACGATATTCCTGCAAGAAATCCTGCAAAAACAATATATGTTTTCTTTTTGGATTCAGCGTATTTCAAAACATATAATATTCCTGTTAGGAGGACTAGCGCAAGGAGGCAGTCACCTTTGGCAAGTCGGCCGGCGGCAACGAAGAGAGGGACTGTTGCATATGTTAAACTGGAAATAACTGATACAGTATTAGATTTGTGTATTTTGTAGGAAACAAGAAATACGAGAATGATAGTAAAGGTTGAGAAGAAAATAGGGGTTAAATTGATTGTGGTCAGTCTGCAATCTAAATAATTTTTAGCACCGCATATTATCGGTGGAATACCCGTTAGGATAGCAAATAGTGGCGGGTGATCTATTTGGTTTCTTACAATCATAAAAATATCACCGCACCATCGCATAAGGTATTTATCTTCATCTTTATAAGCAGATGAAAAATAGAAAGCTGCCCACGTTTTTGGTCCTTCACCTTTCAGGATATGATATCCTTTCCATGCTTCCTGGTAGGTATCTATTGTGTCAGCGTGAGGTGGAATTACGCTATAATTATTAAGCCGTAGGGTGGCGCCAAGTATTACAATAAAGATTAATGCCACTACAGACCAGTTCTGTTTTACGTAAGCAAAGTATCGTTGGATATAATATTTAATTGAATTTTTAAGCCATATAAAGATTCCCAGAATGATGAGTAAAGGTACAACGATAAATCCTACTGAATACCACATATTGTTTTTACTAAAAACTCCAACATTTTCAGAGGGTTTTAAATATCGCGAAGGAATGCTAATTGATTTTCTCTCGCCAGGTTTTTGCCAAAGTAAATTTAATGTGGCGTATTTACTTGCATTAAAATAATTAATTTGTATGGATTTCCAACCTTTTTCTAAAGGAACCTGAGTTTCTGGGTTACTTCCTGCACGGTATTCTAGGATAGGTTTTGCGTCTATGAATAAGAATGAATCTCCGTTAGTAATATATTTGAATGTATATGTGCCATCTTCGGGTATCCAGATAGATCCCCTCCACAGGATATTATAGGCTGACGTGTCTTTGGGTGGTTCGAAACGGTAGTTATCCCAATAGTTTACATAATACGTTCTGAGTGTTCCATAATTACAGAACTTAAGCTTTGGATCGTTTTTTTTAAACACAATAAAGGATTGATCAATAACACTGTTAGGCATTATATTCAGGATGTAAGGCAAAGTATTATCCATTACATGAAAATTCTGAGTTGTTGCTTCTTGAAAGAATTGGGAGGGAGGTATTTCCGTTTCGCTTACATTCGGATATTGCCATTTTAAATATAATATTGCCCCGCCGCTTTGGTCAAAGTAACGTAAGTGGAGATGATAAAATCCTGGTTCTAGAGATACTAATTGTCTTTTTTCCGTAAGTGGATGCACTTCACCGTTATCAATAATCCTCTTACCATTTAGTAACAGTTCTGAGCCATCATCCGAACCTAATATAAAAGTATAATCGCCATGTTTTTCTATTTTTAAAATACCACTCCATTCAATAGTAAAGGGAGAATTGCAAGGTTTTTTGTCATCGGAAAGCCATACGAAGTTTATTGGTGAATCTTCTGTTGTTTCTTTTATAAGTTGTTTTTTCGGGTTTCCCTTGTAAATCTTTTTCTTTATGCCCGGTTTTAAATCTGATGGTAGTATCTTTAAAGGTTGGAGTTTGTCATTTTCTTCTGTGTGTTCTTTTTCTCTTCCTGTATCACAGGAGTTCAGGTAATATCCCGTTAATCCATGATCGGGCAACAATAATTTGATGCCTGTATAAATACCACCTGTCAGAAGGATAATAAGAAGGGTTATTAATAAACCTTTTGATTTTGAGATCTGTGGAGCGTTGATTATTATTGCCTCAAGCAAAATGGTACTATAGTATAAATATTTTATTGCTATTCAAAAAATATATTGATAAAAGTATAGTGATATTGATACGAAATAATAAAATATTCGTAAATACGACGTTTTATGGTTTTCTGTCCTTAAAATCTTATGAAAGTTGCATATGAATTATGAAATTATTATATAAATAGATATTATAGTAAGACATTTTGTAAAAAAATCAAACTTTTTATATACATATTTTTCAGAACCAACAGGGATAATATTTTTTAATAAAATAAATAATGATAGTTAAATATATTTTTCTATCCATGAGACCTGAACAGTGGATAAAAAACTTTTTTGTATTTACAGCTTTATTATTTTCAAAAAATCTGCTTAACCTCTCAAAGGATATTGATGCTCTTGTCGGATTTATAATCTTTTGCATGATTACGGGTTGTTCATACATTATTAACGACCTCGTTGATCTGGAGAAAGACAAGCTGCATCCTACCAAATCCCAAAGGCCAATCGCATCTGGAAGATTAAATAAGACCACGGCAATTAAGATAACTACTATTATTTGCTTAGTAAGTCTCTCCTTTGCTTTTTACATCAATTCCTTTTTTGGAATTATTGTTCTTACATATTTTTTACTCAATATAGGATACAGTATATATTTGAAAAATATAGTGATTATTGATGTCGTTACTATTGCTTCAGGGTTTGTGTTAAGGGTGTTAGGTGGCGCAGTCATTATCTCTGTAACCTCCTCACAATGGCTGGTATTGTGTACAATTCTTTTGTCGCTATTTCTTGGATTTAGTAAAAGGAGGCACGAACTCATCTTGTTGGAAGATAATGCCACAGGTCACAGAAAGGTACTAGAGCATTACAGTCCTTACTTTTTGGATCAGATGATTTCAGTCGTTACTGCATCCACTTTAATTTGCTATGCCTTATATACCATGTCAAAAGATACAATTGAAAAACTTGGCACATCAAAGCTCATTTATACGATACCATTTGTGCTTTACGGTATTTTCAGATACCTTTATCTGGTGCATCAAAAAGAAAAGGGAGGCAGTCCAACAGAGGTTGTGTTCACCGATAAACCCATGATTATAAATATAAGTTTGTGGGTTATTGCATCTGTTATGTTTATTTATATTGTACACTAGAATAAGCTTATGAAACTGGAAAAAGCGCTTTTATTTAATCCCCCGGTAGGTCTTTATCAGAGAGGGGAGGATCGCTGCCAGGCGGAAGTTGATGGAGGCAGCGCCACGTCTTTACGTCCGCCCAACGACCTTGGATACATAGCTTCTATGTTAAGGCAAATAGGTGTCACGCCATTTGTTGCCGATTATCCTGCTGAGAAGAAACAGTGGCGGCACTTCGAAGAGGATCTAAAGACAATTCAGCCAGACATTTTAGTAATGAGTATTACTACTCCTACTATAAAGGATGACATGAAGGCTTTTTCTGTTGCAAAGGGTTTTAGCTCAAATGTCTTTACAATTGCGAAGGGGGCTCACTTTTATATTTGCAATAAAGAGGAATTGAAAGATGCAATTTACGATGTCATGGATGTTGCTATTATAGGAGAAGCTGAAACAATCATAAACAACCTCGTTCTTGCCAAAAGGAGCAGTTCAGACTTTTCAAAGGTCAGAGGGATTTTATATAGAAATTCCCACAAACAGATTGTACAAACCGAACCGGAACCCTTCTGGATCGATCTTGATAAAATACCATTTCCAGCCAGAGACCTGATGAAAAACCATCTCTATACCAGACCCGATACTGGTGAACCGCAGGTGACAATTCAGACCTCCAGAGGCTGTCCATCCCAATGTATCTTTTGTTTGTCTCCTATTATTTCTGGTATGAAATTGCGCGAACGTTCTATAGGGAATGTTATTGCTGAAATTGAAGAGTGTGTAGAAAAATACAATATCAGGAATTTTTTCTTTCGTGCAGATACTTTTACTATAAACAAAAATACTGTCATTACATTGTGTAAGGAAATCATCAATCGTAAACTTGATATTACATGGGTGGCCAATAGTAGGGTAAACACCATTGATGAAGAACGCCTGGAATGGATGAAAAAGGCAGGTTGCTGGCTTGTCGCATTTGGAATTGAATCGGGAAATGACGATATCCAAAAACGGATCAAAAAGGGAACTACTCTGGCGCAGGCACGTGAGGCGGTAAGACTATGTAAAAAGCTTGGGATCAAAACGTATGGTTTCTATTTAATAGGATTTCCATGGGAAACGAGGGAAATGATCATGGACACCCTGAATCTCGCCATAGA
>Ga0209211_10008390_pt1 | contig 14147 bp, 16 predicted proteins | sample RifGroA2_FD_183992 | JGI IMG/M metagenome (GOLD analysis project Ga0209211, IMG submission 183992) | Groundwater microbial communities from Rifle, Colorado, USA - Groundwater A2 (SPAdes) (version 2) | ecosystem: Environmental > Aquatic > Deep subsurface > Groundwater | place: Rifle, Colorado...
CCACGGAAGACCAAATTCGGAATAACCCGCTTGGCATCTATGTCCGTGATTTCTCCTGGTCGAAACAAGTTTAAGGGGCACTAACCATGAAAAAGTCTATTTTCGCAATGATCCTGGGCGCTGCGCCCCTTCTCGCTTTGGCCGCTGGTGACAACCCGGCTGATGCCTACTTCTCAAAGCAAAACCCGGTGTTGACACCACAGGAAAAAGCCGCTGTCGCTATCGCTCAAAAGTGGCAGGTGGCCAGCGCCACCGGCATGAAGCCAGTCGCCGGCCCGGAAGGCTCGGTTCGATTCGTGTTCGGCGCGCAGCAAATCAATGTGGTGTGCGCGGTACTGCAAATTTGTGATATCGAGTTGCAGCCTGGCGAACAGGTCAACAACCTGAATGTGGGTGATCCACGCTTCACGGTCGAGCCGTCGATTAGCGGCGTCGGTGCTGGCGAAGTGCAACACCTCATCATCAAGCCGTTGGACGTGGGCCTTGATACCTCGCTCGTGGTCACGACGAATCGCCGCACCTATCACATTCGCTTGCGCTCGCATCGCACGGAGTTCATGCCTCGCGTGGGCTTCACCTACACGGAAGATGCCGTTGCCAAGTGGGATGCGATCAGAACCCGTGAAGTGAAGGAAAAACAGGAACGCACGATTCCCAAAACAGGCGAGTACCTGGGCGACCTGAATTTCAATTACGAGGTCACGGGTAGCGCGGCCTGGAAGCCGATTCGTGTTTACAACGATGGCACCAAGACCATCCTTCAAATGCCTACCGCGATGGCCCAAACCGAAGCGCCCACGCTGCTTGTGGTGCGCAAGGATGGTGGTCTATTCACGGATGACGAAACCGTGATGGTCAATTACCGCGTGCAGGGGGATCGCTACATCGTGGACACGATTTTCGATAAGGCGATTTTGATTGCCGGTGTAGGTAGTAGCCAAGACCGCGTAACCATCGTGAAGGGGAAATAAACATGCGCAAAATCTTCTTCCTGGCGTTGCTCCTGGTCGGCCTGGCCGGCTGCGCCACAGCACCAGCACCGTATGGCAACTTCATCCAGAACAGTGCTCAAGCGAACGACAAAAAGGTAGTCGATGACGTAGTGAAAAAGCTCGTGGCCCTGTACCCACCGGCCAGCACGCGCTTTGACCTTCAACACGTCACCCCGGACTATTTCGGCACCTACCTGGTCGAGTCCATGCGCGCCAAGGGCTATGCCGTCCTGGAGTTCAAACCTGAACCCAAGGCGGCCATCGCCGCCAGCTCGGCATCGGAACCGGCAGCAGCGACACCGGCCACGCCCGGCCTGTCGCTGTCGTACATCGTGGATCAGGCCAAAGGCTCCGATCTGTCCCGGGTTACGTTGGTCATCAATCGCCAGCAATCACTAGATCGTGTCTACCAAATAGCACAAGACGGCGTGATTTATCCCGCTGGCTACTGGGTACGGAAGGAGTAATCGACCATGAGCGATACCAAAGACAAAGAAGAGCAAATGTCGCCTGACGCTTCGCCTGGCGAAGTGACAAAGAAGGCCGGCATCCGGCGCGTCAACAACATGCCCATGTACATCGTCGGCGCGTTAATGGGCGTGTTTCTGCTGGTGATGGTGTTGGTTGCTGCGGATCGGGCTGCGAAGCAGAACCAGGCACCCGAAGCCCTGGCTGAGAAAGCCGGCAGTACCAGCATGTTCGCCAAGGAAATCGCAGGTGACCGGCAGGATGGAATCATCCAGCCGAAAGCAGCCGCACCGCTCGCCGTTCCTGGCGACCTGGCCCCTCCGGGAGAACCTGGCTCGGCCGCTGTCCCTATTGCAAGGCCCGGCAACCTCGACACACCACCAACACCGCCTAACTCGGCCGCCAATTTGAATGCGCCTGGATCGAGCGGGCAACGCGATGATGAGGCGAACCGCATTCGCATCATGAAGATGCAGCAGCTTGAAGAAGCGGTGAAGGCCAAGACAACCATCAATGCGACGGCTCCACGCAGTTCAGGCAACTCGGGCAGCACGGGCTACAGCGGGGCACCAATGACCCGCGATGAGCAACTGGCCCGCCTGGCCGCCGTTCGTCAACAGATTGACGCCAGCACCCGCGACAACCCCACAGCGGCCTACAAGGCCCGCCTGGCGCAGCTACAGACCTCCGGCGCGGTTTCGTCCGGGCCTGGTAGCGGTTCGAGCGGTGCGCCCCAGTTGCTCCAAACAGCGGCCAGCGGCTCGAACCCAATGGCTCAGTTCGCCAATGCAGGGCAGGGCGACCGCTGGAAAATGGATTCCCAGCCCGACGCCCCGCGCTCGGCTTACGAGCTGCGAGCTGGCTTTGTTGTCCCTGCAACCTTGATTTCCGGCATCAACTCCGAATTGCCGGGGCAAATCATGGGGCAAGTGGCGCAAAACGTGTACGACACGGCGACCGGCAAATATCTGTTGATTCCGCAAGGCTCTCGCCTGGTGGGCCAGTATTCAAGTGCCGTCGCGTATGGACAAGCCCGCGTTCTGGTGGCCTGGCAGCGAATTGTTTTCCCGGATGGCAAAGCAATGGATATTGGCTCAATGCCTGGCGCCGATAGCGCCGGCTATGCCGGCCTCAACGACCAGGTGAACAACCATTATTTCCGCTTGTTTGCCTCGGCATTCCTCATGTCTGGCGTTACAGCAGGCATCACTTTGAGTCAGCCGCAGCAAACCGGCGCAACTTCGCAAACTGCCAGCAGCGCATTAAGTGAAGCACTGGGTCAGCAGCTCGGGCAAGTCACCGCACAGTTGATTGCCAAGAACATGAATATCGCCCCAACTCTTGAAATTCGTCCGGGCTATCGTTTCAACGTCATGGTTACCAAAGATATGACGTTTTCCAAGCCGTACCAAGCATTTGACTACTAACCAGGAGAAGTGATTATGAAGACGTTCACCAGAAAAGTTTTAGCCGCTAAAGTCGCTATCGTGATGGCAATTACTGCCGTCCCTGGCGTCATGACCCCGGCCTATGCCGGCATCCCCGTTATTGACGGCGCGAACTTGACGCAAACCGTTATGTCGGCCATTGAAAATGTGGCGCAAACGCTCAAGCAGATTCAGCAGTATCAAACGCAGTTACAGCAGTACGAAAACATGATCCAAAACACGGTGGCACCCGCCACCAATATTTGGGATCAAGCGCAGTCCACGATGAACAGCCTGCGCGGTTCAATTGATACGCTGAATTACTACAAGAACAACTTGGGCAGCATCGACAACTACCTGGACAAGTTCAAAGACACGTCCTATTACCGCAGTTCGCCTTGCTACACCGCCGCAGGCTGCACGGCCGCCCAATGGGCGGCTATGGCCGATTCGCAGCGCCTCGGCTCGGAAGCCCAAAAGAAGGCAACCGACGCGCTCTTTAAGGGCTTGGATAAGCAGCACGACGCGATGCAAAGCGATGCCAGCCAGTTGCAACGGCTGCAATCGTCGGCTCAAGGCGCAACCGGCCAAATGCAGGCCATCGGCTACGCAAACCAACTCGCCAGCCACCAGGCGAACCAGCTCCTGCAAATTCGCGGGTTGCTGATCGCCCAGCAAAACGTGCTGGCAACCCGTGATCAAGCCCTGGCCGACCGCGAAGCGAAGCAGGACGCGGCCGCTGCGCAGCTCCGCACCGGGACATACCGCGCAAGTCCTGCGCAAAGCTACTAAGGAGGGCAGGGAATGATTGCAAACCGCCTTTTGACCTTCGTAGCAGCCGCAACAGTGGCGGCCTTTCTGGCAGGCTGCGGCAAAGAACCCGCACCAGTAGCGGCAAGTCCGACTTGCGCCGAACTCGACAAGGTAACTGACCTGGCGCAACGGGCTGAGCTTCTCAAAAAATGTCCACGCTCCGGCCCTGAATTCAAGGCCAGTCCGAAGAAAGAATATTGAGGTTCCACATGAAGAAACCGCCAGCCATTTTCAAAAGCGCCGCTATCCCGTTATTCCTATGGCTGGCGCTCTTCTCTTTCAGTGCCCATGCGGCCATCGACAACGCCGGGGTGCTTGATAATGTTTTGAGTAGATACCAGGCCGCAGCAAGCACCTGGCAAGCGGTAATTGCAGCCCGTGCCACTTGGCTATTTTGGGTGCTCGCCACCATCAGCATGGTGTGGACTTTTGGGATGATGGCCTTGCGCAAGGCCGACATTGGCGAGTTCTTCGCCGAATTCATCCGATTCACTGTCACCACTGGATTTTTCTGGTGGCTGCTTTCAAATGGGCCAGCGATGGCGACGGGCATCATGAATAGCCTGCGCACTATCGCTGCGAATGCCAGCGGAAACCCAACAACGCTTACACCTTCCGGCATTGTCGATATTGGCTTTGATATTTTCTTCAAAGTACTGGATCAGTCGTCGGTGTGGTCGCCTGTCGATAGCGCAGCCGGCATTTTGATTAGCGTAGTGGTGCTTGTGATCCTGGCCTTGGTCGCCGTGAATATGCTGATTCTCTTGGTCAGCGGTTGGATTCTGGCCTACGCCGGCATATTCATCCTGGGCTTTGGTGGTGCGAAGTGGACTTCGGAAATGGCAATCGGCTATTTCAAGAGTGTTCTCGGCGTGGCGCTCCAACTCATGACGATGGTTCTGCTGGTAGGCATCGGTAAATCCTTCGTTGACCAGTATTACACCGCCATGAGCGCCGGCATCAGCTTGAAAGAGTTGGGCGTAATGTTGATTGTGGCGGTCGTTCTGCTTGCGCTCGTCAACAAGGTGCCGCCCCTGATTGGCGGGCTGTCCGGTGGGCATATTCACGCGCTGGGGCAGGGCTTTGGTGCCGGCGCTGCAATCGGCGCGGCGGCCGTTGGCGGCGCGGCAATCGCTACAGCAGGCGCGGCCCTGGCTGCTGGTGCAACCAGCATGGCAGGAGGCGCACAGGCCCTCATGGCGGCCTTCTCCAAGGCGAACGCCTCGGAGAGTGGCGGCAGCGGCAGCACGGGCGTTGGCGACCTCATGGCCGCTGCTGGCGGCGTCGGTGGCGGTTCCGGTGGCGACTCTGGCGGCGGCAGCTCCCTTGCTTCGGCGATGGGCGACTCTGGCGGCGGCAGCTCCCCGGCAATGGGTGGCGGCTCGGGTGGGGGCGGCCAACCCGCCAACATGCAAAGCCAGATTGAAGGTGACTCTAGCCGCGTAGAACAAGCACAAGCCAGCGGCGGTGACCCCATTGCTGCGGCAGATAAAAGAGAGCGCGGCAACACTGGTGATTCCGGCGGTGGCGCACCTGGCGAACAAAAGTCGGGCGGCAGCATGTTGGCCCAGGCCGGCAGGATCGCAGCCGGCACGGCTGGCAACCTGGCGCAAGGGTCGTGGGACGTTGCCAGGGCCAAGGCTAGCTCGATGAAGGATGCCGCGATGGATCGCATCAGCGAAACCACGGGCGGCAAGATCGCAGCGGCCATCAATGCGCGTGCCGAAGCTGAAGCAGGAACAAGCACCCCGCCCGCGACTTTCGATGACAACAGTCTTTCGGCTGGGGCAGAGAAATCGGCTGATGCTGAATCAGAAGTGGCGGCCTTCCGTGACCGCGATTCCAAAACCTCGTAATTTCAAAGGAGTATTACCTATGCAACGAAAAAACATTCTCGCGTCGATTGCCCTTGCGGCCTCGACTCTCACCACGGCAATACCCGCCAATGCGCAAGACGTTCTCACGGGGGACACCAGGCTGGCGTGCGAAGCCGTCCTGTGTTTGGCAACAGGAACAAGGCCCAGCGAATGTATGCCGTCGCTACGCCGATATTTCAGCATTTCGCATCGAAAACTTGGCGACACGATTAGGGGCCGCCTGAATTTTCTAAATCTGTGCCCGGTGGCGAATCAAACCCCGCAAATGCAATCCTTGGTTAGCGCGATGGCGAACGGCGCAGGGCGGTGTGACCCCGCTTCATTGAATACCGTGCTGCTGTCGTGGAACAACTGGGACGATGGACGAACATTCATCAGCAATCAAATGCCGAGCTATTGCTCTGCCTACACGGGCCATTCATATACAGACTTTGCGGGGACGATTCCTCGCTATGTTGGAATCCCGGAACGCGGCGGATATTGGGTTGAAGCAAAAGACTATGACCGGGCGCTGGCCGAATACAACGCTCGCATTGCTGCCGAAGACGAAGCACGCCGCCGTAGCGACTACGGCAACTAAAAAGGACGCCAGCATGCCGTTTCTCGATCTCCCGCCACAAATACAAGAGCGTGTTGTCTGCTCAATTTCAGCGGCCGTGAAATACGAAGTACCAGCAAACATAGTTCTTGCTGTGGCTGAGAAAGAGGGCGGCAAGCCTGGCCAGTGGGTTAAGAACAGCAACGGGACGCATGACGTGGGGCCAATGCAGTTCAATACGTCATATCTGTCTGAGTTGTCACGATATGGAATTACCCCGAACGATGTAGCGGCCAGCGGCTGCTATTCATTCGAGTTGGCTGCTTGGCGACTCCGGCAACATATTCGGAATGATTCGGGTGACTTGTGGACACGGGCCGCCAACTACCATTCACGGACATATAAATACAACGTGGTATATCGCACCGACTTGATGAGAAAAGCCGTCAAGTGGGCTGATTGGTTAGCAGCCCGCTTTGTTACGTATGACGTGACCAAGCCCGGCATGCCGACTTCGGCCCCGACTTCCCCGGTGACGGCCGCATCAGTGGTATCCCAGGTGCAGCCGCCGACAAAAACAGTCGCGTGGAATACCTCGGGGTATGTCCCGCGCAAACTCATCATCAACGGGCAACCATGAAGCAAACACCAACTTTAGCGGCTAAAGGGCTTATGCAAGCCTATTGCCGCTGGGCAGAGTCCCAAGCCAAAAGCAACAAGGATTTTCTTCTTTTGGGCCTAGGCCCGGTGTTCCTGGTAGCCCTGGTGCTTTGGCTGTTGCCGGCCTGGCTCGGCACGCTGGGCGCGCTCGTCTTGGCAGTCCCATCGCTTTATGTCGCATTCATCGTCCTGCGGGCCTACGCGATTCGCAGCGGCAGAAAATGACCCAAAACATAGCGGCGGCGGCCGGTTGTGAGGGCAGCGGCATGCTGAAAAAAGGTTCGTTGCCGCGCCTGGCTGTTTCGGATGGTTCGCTTGAGGTGTTGAAGTGGCTGGCCCTGGTGTTAATGACGGTCGATCACGTCAACAAGTATTTGTTCAACGGCACCAACGATGCAGCATTCGCAGCCGGCCGCGTAGCCATGCCATTATTCGTTTTTGCCCTGGCGTACAACCTGGCGCGGCCTGGCGTCCTGGAACACGGCGCGTACCTGCGCACCATGAAACGGCTTGCGCTCTTCGGTTTCCTGGCAATGCCGGCATTCATTGTGATGGGCGGCATAGGTGCGGCCCTGCGCCCGCTGAATATCATGTTCGCGCTGTTGGCCTTAACTGCAACGCTCAATTTGATTGATCGCCGCACGGTTGGCTACGCGGCTGCGACCGCCGTGTTCCTGGTCGGTGGTGCGGCCGTCGAATACTGGTGGCCGGCGCTGGCTTTCGGCATGGCCGTCTGGTGGTACTGCAAGCGACCGGGCGCAATGCCGCTGTCGCTCGCACTCACGGCCCTTGCTGCGCTTTGGTTCATCAGTAGCAACCTGTGGGCGCTCCTAGCCCTTCCGGTCGTTCTGGCGGCCTCCTTGGTCGATCTGCGCATGCCTCGGCTGCGCTGGGTCTTCTATGCCTATTATCCCGTTCACTTGTACGCGTTGTGCTTGATCCGCATCCCGATGAGCAAGGCCGGATACCTCTTTTTTTGATTGGAGCTTTTCATGCGCAAATTCACCCCCCTGGCGTTCATCCTGGCTGCCCTTCCTCTGTCGCAAGCGGCGCTTGCCGCCGACGCGGCAACTATGCCGCTGGACTCGTTCAGCTCATTTGGCACGCCGATTTCGGCGTCCGTCATCATGTCGTTCCCGGACAGCAGCGCCGCCTTCAAACCCGATGCTGACCAGGCGGTGCGCCTGGCCGACGCCAAGGGTGCGGCACTGGTGACGATCCGGGGACGTACCAGCACAAATAAGCCTAGCGCCAAAGATGAATCACTGGCCTTAGCCCGCGCCCTGTCGGCTCGTTCCTACTTGATCGCTCGCGGTGTTTCACCTTTGAAGGTGGTCGTCAATTTTGCATCGGCGGCCGACTTCATTGCCGACAATTCGACGCCAGAAGGACGGCATGAAAACCAGCGCGTTGAAGTCGAAATGGTTTTTGTTTCTCCCCTCACCAACTAACGAAGGAACTCTCTATGCGTTTGCTAATTGCTCTCATACTGCCCTGGCTGACCTTCTTCACGATTGGTAAGCCCATTGCTGGAATCATCTGCCTGGCTCTACAAATAACCGTGATTGGTTGGCTTCCCGCGACCATTTGGGCGGTGTATTCCCTGAGTCAGTACAAGACCGACAAGAAGATTGAAAAGGCACTCGGTCAGCGGGGTGCTTAACATGGCTAACGACACACCACTTTCTCCCGTATTGAGCGAGATTGCACAGAGGTACTTTGGAAACGAGACATTGGAGACTCAAAGCTCAGACGCTTTGGATTTCCGTGATGTTGCTGTGTGGAACATAAAAGCCGCTCTGGAAGCGGCATTTGAAGCTGGCCGTCAATCTGTAACGTCCCCCTGACGTGTCCATAAAACGGTCGTTTTCTGGACAGTCTGCAGGATTCTGCTTTTGTCATTTTCAGAAGACGACTGCACCAATTGACTGGGTGCAACGCCAACTGTGCAGGTGGCTCCCGACAGCGAAATATCAGAAGTCATCTGCACCAATTTCGACTATGCTCAATACTCATGTGCACTAAAGCGAGGTGTGGGCATGGCGTCAGACACATCACAAATTGCCGAGCAAGGCGTGGCTACCCTAACCGACGAGGCATGGGCACAGGCCCGCCACCGGACGGAAATCATCGGGTCACTGGCTGCGCTTGAGGTGGTCGGGCATGAAGCCGCTGACGTCGTAGCGCAGGCGCTGGGTCTGTCCCGGCGGCAGGTATACGTCCTAATCCGGCGTGCACGGCAAGGCTCGGGCCTTGTGACGGACCTGGCACCCGGTCAATCCGGAGGAGGCAAGGGCAAGGGGCGCTTGCCGGAACCGGTCGAGCGCATCATCCGCGAGCTGCTGCAAAAGCGGTTTCTGACCAAACAGAAACGCAGCCTGGCGGCGTTCCACCGCGAGGTCGCGCAGGCTTGCAAAGCGCAAAAGCTGGGCGTGCCGGCGCGCAACACCGTATCGCTGCGGATCGCCAACCTCGACCCACTCAAGGCCACTCGCCGCCGGGAAGGCCAAGATGCATCCCGCAGCCTGCAAGGTGTCGGTGGCGTGCCTCCCGCCGTGACCGCGCCGCTGGAGCAAGTGCAGATCGACCACACGGTCATCGACCTGATCGTGGTGGATGAGCGCGACCGCCAACCGATTGGCCGACCGTACCTCACCATCGCCATCGACGTGTTCACCCGCTGCGTGGTTGGCATGGTGGTCACGTTGGAAGCGCCGTCCGCCGTCTCCGTCGGTCTATGCCTCACGCACGCTGTCTGCGACAAGCGCCCTTGGCTGGAGGGGTTGGATGTGGAAATGGATTGGCCGATGAGCGGCAAGCCCATGCTGCTCTACCTGGACAACGCGGCCGAATTCAAGAGCGAGGCGCTGCGCCGTGGCTGCGAGCAGCATGGCATCCAGTTGGACTACCGCCCGCTCGGGCAACCGCACTACGGCGGCATCGTCGAACGAATCATCGGCACAGCGATGCAGATGATCCACGACGAATTGCCGGGGACAACCTTCTCCAATCCCGGCCAACGCGGGGAGTACGTCTCCGAAAAGATGGCCTGCCTGACGTTGCGCGAGCTGGAGCGCTGGCTCGCATTGGCAGTTGGCACCTATCACGGTTCCGTGCACAACGGACTGCTCCAACCGCCGGCCGCGCGCTGGGCCGAGACCGTGGCGCGTGCCGGCGCACCGGCCATCATCACCCGCGCCACCGCTTTCCTGGTCGATTTCCTGCCCATCATTCGCCGCACGCTGACGCGCACCGGATTTGTCATCGACCACATCCACTACTACTCCGATGCGCTCAAGCCGTGGATCGCACGGCGTGAGCGCTTGCCTGCTTTCCTGATCCGGCGCGACCCGCGCGACATCAGCCGCATCTGGGTGCTGGAACCGGAGGGACAGCACTATCTGGAAATCCCCTACCGCACCTTGTCGCATCCGGCGGTCACTCTCTGGGAGCAACGGCAGGCGCTGGCGAAATTGCGGCAACAAGGGCGTGAGCAGGTAGATGAGTCGGCGCTGTTTCGCATAATCGAGCAGATGCGCGAGATCGTGACCACCGCGCAGAAGGCCACGCGCAAGGCGCGACGTGACGCGGATCGACGCCAGCACCTCAAAGCGCCAGCTCGTCTGGACAAGCCCGTTCCGCCGGAAACGGACATTGCTGACCCGCAGGCAGACAACTTGCCGCCGGCCAAGCCGTTCGACCAGATCGAGGAGTGGTAGCTGTGGACGAATATCCCATCACCGACGTATCCCACCTGTTGCCAGCAGCGCAGGGACTGGCCCGGCTACCGGCGGACGAGCGCATCCAGCGCATTCGCGCCGACCGCTGGATCGGCTATCCGCGAGCGGTCGAGGCGCTGAACCGGCTGGAAACCCTGTATGCGTGGCCGAACAAGCAGCGCATGCCTAATCTGCTGCTGGTTGGCCCCACCAACAACGGCAAGTCGATGATCATCGAGAAGTTCCGGCGGTCGCATCCGGCCAGCGCCGATGCCGACCAGGAGCACATGCCGGTGCTGGTTGTGCAGATGCCGTCCGAACCGTCGGTGATCCGCTTCTACGTCGCGCTGCTCGCGGCGATGGGCGCACCATTGCGTCCGCGCCCACGGCTGCCGGAAATGGAACAACTGGCGTTGGCTCTGCTGCGCGAAGTCGGCGTGCGCATGCTGGTGATCGACGAACTGCACAACGTCCTGGCGGGCAACAGCGTCAACCGGCGGGAATTCCTCAACCTGCTGCGCTTTCTCGGCAACGAACTGCGCATTCCACTGGTCGGGGTTGGCACGCGCGATGCCTACCTGGCGATCCGCTCGGACGATCAGTTGGAAAACCGCTTCGAGCCCATGATGCTGCCGGTATGGGAGGCCAACGACGATTGCTGCTCGCTACTGGCCAGCTTCGCGACTTCGCTCCCGTTGCGGCGACCTTCCGCGATTGCCACGCCGGACATCGCCCGCTACCTGCTCACGCGCAGCGAGGGCACCATCGGCGAGCTGTCTCACCTGCTGATGGCGGCAGCTGTTGCCGCCGTAGAGAGTGGCGAGGAAACGATCAACCACCGCACGCTCAGCATGGCCGATTACATCGGCCCCAGCGAGCGGCGACGCCAGTTCGAGCGGGAACTGATGTGAAGTCGACACCACGCTGGCCGCTGCATCCGGCCCCCATGGAAGGCGAAGCCCTATCCTCATGGCTCCAACGTGTCGCTGTCTGCTACCAGATGGACATGATCGACCTGTTGGAACACGACCTCGGGCACGGCCAAGTCGATGACCTGGACACAGCGCCACCACTGTCGCTGCTAACGGCACTCTCCCAACGGAGCGGCATCGAGCTGGGCCGGCTGCGCTGCATGAGTGTCGCCGGCTGGGTGCCGTGGCTGCTGGATAGTCTCGACGATCGGCTTTCGGCCGCTCTCGAAACCTATGCGTTCCAGTTCTCGGTATTGCTGCCGAAGCGCAACCGCAAGACCAGATCGATCACGAGCTGGCGCGCGTGGCTGCCCAGCCAGCCGATCCGCAGGGCGTGCCCGCTTTGCCTGAACGATCCTGCGAATCAAGCCGTACTGCTCGCTTGGAAATTGCCCCTGACGTTGAGCTGTCCGCTGCATGGCTGCTGGCTGGAATCCTATTGGGGCGTGCCAGGGCGCTTTCTCGGCTGGGAGAACGCCGACGCTGCGCCGCGCACGGCCAACGACGCGATTGCGGCGATGGACCGGCGCACCTGGCAGGCGCTAACGATGGGGTATGTGGAACTGCCGCGCCGTCGAATTCATGCCGGTCTCTGGTTCCGGCTGGTGCGCACCCTCCTTGATGAACTGAACACCCCGCTCTCTCATTGTGGGGGCTGCGCCGGCAGCATCCGCTATGTCTGGGAACGTTGTGGCCATCCGCTGCGCGCCGGGCAAAGCCTGTGGCGTCCCTACGAAATTCTGAACCCAGCGATACAGTTGCAGATGCTGGAGGCGGCGGCCACCGCCATCGACTTGATCGAATCGAAGGTAATGAGCCCGCGTGGGGAACAAGCAGCACTGTTCTTGCCGGAGCCGAAAACCGGATTCACCAACGGTCTGCCCGCGAAGGAGCGCAAGCAGGAACCCGTCAACTACTGGCAGGAGGCGGTCAAGGCGATCAACAAAGCGGTCGCCGAGGCGCGACACAACCCCGAGACGGCTCGCTCGCTGTTCGCGCTGGCATCCTTTGGGCGGCGCGACCCCGAGTCCCTGAAACGCTTGCGCGTCACATTTTCCAAGGAGGGCATTCCTCCGGAATTTCTGTCACATTATGTGCCTGAAGGACCCTTTGCATACCTTAGTATGAATGACGGGTTAAATGACATATTTTGACGGCAATAACTTTCTAGCTCACACTGTCACATAATCGAACGTATATGTGACAGGTGGAAAATGCTGATTGGCTACATGCGAGTATCTAAAGCGGATGGATCCCAAACCACGGACCTGCAACGCGACGCGCTTCTTGCAGCTGGTGTTGATCAGGCGCAGCTGTATGAAGATCAGGCATCCGGCAAACGCGAGGATCGCCCCGGCCTAACAGCCTGCCTCAAGGCGCTGCGCGAGGGAGATACATTGATGGTGTGGAAGCTAGACAGGTTGGGGCGTAATCTGCATCACTTGATCAACACGGTTCATGATTTGACGGCGCGCGGCGTCGGCCTCAAGGTGTTGACCGGTCAGGGCGCGGCCATAGACACCACGAGCGCCGCTGGGAAACTGGTTTTTGGCATTTTCGCTGCACTGGCCGAGTTTGAACGTGAACTGATTTCTGAGCGTACCGTGGCAGGTTTGGCTTCAGCACGTGCCCGCGGCCGGAAAGGTGGACGGCCATTCAAAATGACGGCGGCCAAGCTGCGTCTGGCAATGGCGTCCATGGGCCGGCCCGAAACCAACGTGGGTGAACTTTGTGATGAGATGAACATTAGCCGACAGACGCTGTATCGACACGTATCGCCCAAGGGAGAGTTGCGGCCAGATGGCTTGAAACTGCTTTCCCGAACCTGAGCAAATTGAAGGTCAGCCATCGGCCAGGAGCGGACGGCTAGACCATTCTTTGTTTCTAGTTGCTCGGGGTGGTCCGTGGCCTTTTAAGTTTCTTTAAAAACATGCCGCAAGCCAATATGCCTTGAACGACAGATTGCGGTTTTTTCGATGATGCCGGGCCGAAGTGTGCGATTCAAAGCCGTTGAGAAGTTACCTTTGCTAGCGCAAACTAACCCATTGTTCCGCCGAATCTACCCGAAAGGCGACGTCACTGCCGCTCTCACAACGCCGCTTCAAACACGATCCCATAGTGATAGGGCGGTAGGTTGATAGTTTGGAGCGTTCGGTATCCTTGCGGCTCGACCACAGCGCTGACGACGTCGGCCGATCTGCGCATTTCTGTTCGCGGTCCGCGTGGCTGACCCAATACCGTTGTTTCCTCTCGTGCCAAAGGTAGCCAGTTGATCAGGCCGAAAAGACCCTGCCGGCGAAGCACGCTGCGAACGGCACGCGCAAGTCCGATTTGGTCGGGCACGCCGTGGAAGGTATTGGCCATCAATACATAATCAACCGGTTTGGGGAGGAGCGTCGAAATTTCCCTGGCGTCACCGCAGATCCATTGACATATCGATGTACCTTGTCGAGCGACTTCCGCCTCGGCTCGTTTGAGCATCTCGGGATCAAGATCGAGCGCATAGACTTTACCGCCTACGTGTTTCGCCAGCGGCGCAGTGAAGTAACCATCGCCGCAGCACAAGTCCAGCACGGTCATATCGGGCTGAATGCCAAGCTGGCGCAGAACCTGTTCTGGATTGGGCCATAGCGTCGCCCACCAGTCGTGGTCAGGCATGGTCGTGGCGGGAAACGGCGCGCT
>Ga0209211_10008396_pt1 | contig 14142 bp, 10 predicted proteins | sample RifGroA2_FD_183992 | JGI IMG/M metagenome (GOLD analysis project Ga0209211, IMG submission 183992) | Groundwater microbial communities from Rifle, Colorado, USA - Groundwater A2 (SPAdes) (version 2) | ecosystem: Environmental > Aquatic > Deep subsurface > Groundwater | place: Rifle, Colorado...
ATCCTCGGTGCAGTCCTACAGCGAGGATGAGATCACCTTTACCGGGCAGATTTACGAGCCGCCATTGCAGTACCACTATCTGAAGCGCCCCTACGCGCTGACGGCGGCCACCGCCGAGACGGTGCCGCAGCCGCGCTATCTCGACGCACGGGGGCGCGTGCTGTCTGACAATGCCGACCCGGCGCAGATTGCCTTTACCGACTACGTGATTACGCTCAAGCCCGGCATTCGCTATCAGCCGCATCCGGCGTTTGCCCGCACCGCGAGCGGCGCAACAGGTGATTTCGCCTATCACGCGCTGTCGGCGGAGCAACTGGCCGGGATCAATTCCCTGAGCGACTTCGTCCAGCGCGACACGCGCGAACTGACGGCCGATGACTACGTGTATGGCCTCAAACGCCTGGCGCATCCACGTCTGCATTCGCCGATCTTTGGCTTGATGGACGACTACGTGGTCGGTCTGGGCGATTTTGCCAAACGCCTGAAGGCGGAGAAGGACCAGCCGTGGATCGACCTGCGCCAGCATCGCCTCGAAGGTGCCGAGGTGATCGACCGCTACCGCTACCGGATCCGCGTCAAGGGCAAGTATCCGCAGTTCCTGTACTGGCTGGCGATGCCTTTTTTCGCGCCGATGCCGTGGGAAGCCGACAAGTTCCACAGCCAGCCGGGCATGGCGCAGAAGAACCTGACGCTCGACTGGTATCCGATCGGCACCGGCCCCTACATGCTGACGGAGAACAATCCCAATGCGCGGATGGTGCTGGAGAGGAATCCGAATTTTCACCGGGAAAGCTATCCCTGCGAAGGCGAGGCGGAGGACGCTGCGGTCGGTCTGCTCAAGGATTGCGGCCAGTTGCTGCCCTTCATCGACAAGGTGGTATTCACCCGCGAGAAGGAGCAGATACCCTACTGGAATAAATTCCTGCAAGGTTACTACGATGCGTCCGGCATTTCGTCGGATGCCTTCGATCAGGCGGTGCAAGTCACGGCGGGCGAGATCACCCTGTCGGACGACATGCGAGCGCAGGGCATCGTGCTGACCACCTCGGTGGCGACATCCTCCATGTACATGGGTTTCAACTGGCTCGATCCGCTGGTTGGCGGCGTCGATCCAAAAACGGCGGACGCCGCGCGCAAACTGCGCCAGGCGATTTCCATCGCCATCGATCAGGAAGAGTTTATTTCTATTTTCCAGAACGGTCGCGGCGTCGCCGCGCAGGGACCGATTCCGCCCGGCATTTTCGGTTACAGCGAAGGCGCGGTCGGGATCAATCCTGGGATGTACGACTGGATCGATGGCCAGCCCCGGCGCAAATCGATAGCCGAAGCCAAGCGCCTGCTGGCCGAGGCCGGCTGGCCCAACGGGCGTCATGCCACGAGCGGCGAACCGTTGGTGATCAATCTCGACACCACGGCCACCGGCGTCGGCGCCAAGGCGCGCATCGACTGGCTCAACAAGCAGTTCGCCAAGATCGACACGCAACTGGTGGTGCGCAGCACCGACTACAACCGTTTCCAGGAAAAGATCCGCAAGGGCGCGGTGCAGCTTTTCTATTTCGGCTGGAACGCCGATTATCCCGATCCCGAGAACTTCATGTTTCTGCTGCATGGCAAGCAGGGCAAGGTCAAGCACAGCGGCGAGAACGCGGCGAACTACGAGAATCCGGAATACGACCGGCTGTTCGAGCGCATGAAGGCCATGGAAAGCGGCGCGGAACGCCAGCAACTGATCGACCGCATGACCGCCATCTTGCGTGAAGATGCTCCCTGGATATGGGGCTTTCATCCCAAGGACTACACCCTGCGCCATGCCTGGCTGACCAATCGCAAGCCGAGCAAGGTCGGCCACAACACGCTCAAGTACCAGCGTATCGATGCCGCCTTGCGCGAGCAACGCCGCGCAGAGTGGAATCGTCCGGTGATTTGGCCTTTGCTGGGGCTGGCACTGGTGCTCGGAACGGCGATCTGGCCGGCCTGGCAAGGCTATCGGCGGCGGGAGACGGCGACGGCGCGATAATCGCCGCACCGCCAGCGCCGACTTTCAGTTATCGACCGCTTGCCACTCGCCGTGGCGCAGGGCTTCGAGCGGGCGGAACGCCGCCTTGTAGGCCATCTTGCGGCTGTCCTTGATCCAGTAGCCAAGGTAAAGCCAGGGCAGGGCCGCATGCTGGCACTGGGCGATCTGCCAGAGAATGGCGAAGGTGCCATAGCTGGCGCGCGCCATGTCGGGGTCATAGAACGTATACACCGACGAAAGCCCGTCGGCCAGCAGGTCGATGATGCTGACAATGCGCAGCACGCCGTCTTCGCGGAATTCGATCAGTCGGCTGTCAACGTGGGTCTGCAACAGGAAGTGGCCGTACTGTTCGCGGCTGTCGCGGTCCATGCCGCCGCCGGAATGACGCGCCGCCTGATAGCGCTGGTAGAGCTGATAGTGCTCCTCGCGAAAAGTCAGGCTGCATTCGTGCGCGGTGAGCGCCGCGTGCCGCGCCAGCGCCCGGCGCTGACCGCGACTGGGCACAAACTCGGCGACATTGAGCCGCACCGGCTGGCATTCGCGACAGGCATCGCAATTAGGGCGATAGGTGAACACGCCGCTGCGGCGAAAACCGGCGCGCACCAGTTCGCCGTAGGTGGCGGTGTCGATCAGGTGGGTCGGCGTGGCAACCTGGGAACGGGCGACGCGCCCCGGCAGGTAGGCGCAGCCGTAAGGCGCTGTGGCATAGAACTGCAACAGCGGAAACGGCGGCAGATCGCGCAGATGGGTCATGGGTGGGTCATGGCCGGCGCCTGAAATGGCCGTCGATGGCGGCGATCGGCCAGTGTCCCGGCGTATCGCCCTGCGGGCAGAGTTCATCCAGCCGCGCGGCAAAGTCGCGGCGGGGAATCGGTCGGGCGCCGAGAGAGGCGAGGTGTCTGGTTTCCATCTGGCAGTCGATTATGCCGAATCCGCGCTGCTTGAGGTGGGCGCACAAATGGGCGAGGGCGATTTTCGATGCGTCGCGCGCAGCGCTGAACATCGATTCGCCATAAAAGGCCCGACCCAGCGCGACGCCATAGAGGCCGCCGGCAAGTTTGCCGTCGACCCAGGTTTCCACGCTGTGGGCGTAGCCCAGCCGGTGCAGTTCGCCATAGGCCGTCTGCATTTCACGGCTGATCCAGGTGCCGGACTGGCCGTTGCGCGGCTTGCCGGCGCAGGCGCGCGTGACATCGGCAAAATTCGCATCGAGGCGTATTTCGTAGTTCGCGTTGCGCAGGGTTTTCGCCAGCGAGCGGGATATCTTCAACTCGTCGGGAAACAGCACCATGCGCGGATCGGGGCTCCACCAAAGGATCGGTTCGCCCGCCGAATACCACGGAAAGATGCCGCGCCGATAGGCGGCGAGAAGCCTTTCCGGGCTCAGATCACCGCCGGCCGCGAGCAGGCCGTTGGGCTCGGCCAGCGCTTTTTCAAGCGGAGGAAATACGGCGTCCGGAGGCAGCCAGGGAATCATCGCCCCTGCGGAAAAGTGACGACGTGGTCGACATCGAGGCGGATGCCGATCTTTTCGCCGATAGCATGGTTGTGGTGCGATGGCACCAGCGACAGCACCTGCGCACCGGAGGCCAGCCGCAAGGTGTAGAGAAACTCCGCGCCGCGAAAGGCCTTGGCGATGACTTCGGCCTTGATCTCGCTGGCGTCGTCGTGGATCACGTCGTCGGGGCGCAGCAGCACGTCCAGTCGGCAATCGCGCTGGCATTCGACGCAGCTCGTGCCGCACTCCATCGGCACCTTGGAATCGAGCCGGCCCAGTTCCACCTGCACCGCTTGGCGCGAGATCACTTCGCCGGGGAGGAACACGCCCTGGCCGATGAAATCGGCGACGTGGCGCGTGGCGGGACGGTGATAGAGGTTGTAGGGCGTATCCCACTGCTCGATGCGGCCTTCGCGCATGATGCCGACCATGTCGGCGACGGCGAAGGCTTCGTGCTGGTCGTGGGTGACCAGGATCGCCGCCATGCCGGCGCGCTTGAGGATGTCGCGCACTTCGAGCGAGAGGCGTTCGCGCAATTCGACGTCAAGGTTGGAAAAAGGCTCGTCGAGCAGCAGCAGGTGCGGTTGCGGCGCCAGGGCGCGCGCCAGCGCCACGCGCTGCTGCTGGCCGCCCGACAATTCATGCGGAAAGCGCGCGCCGCGACCGGCCAGTCCGATCAGTTCGAGCATTTCATCGACTCGTCGCCGTCTCGCCGGCGCCGACTCCTGGCGCAAGCCGAAGCCGATATTGTCGGCAATCGAAAGATGCGGGAACAAGGCGTAATCCTGAAACACCATGCCGATGCGCCGCTGCTCAGCCGGCATCTGCGTTGTTTCGCTGGCAATCGTCACGCCGTTGAGGCGGATGCTGCCCGCCGAAGGCATTTCGAAGCCGGCGATGAGCCGCAGCATGGTGGTTTTGCCGCAGCCCGAAGAGCCCAGCAGGCAGGCGATTTGACCCCGCACCAAAGTGAAGGACAGATCGCGCACCACGACTTGCTTGCCGTAGGCATGGCTGACGCGGTCAACTTCGAGAATAGGCATGATCGCAGGAAAGATGAGATTCGTTCTCAATTATAATCATCTGGCCGTGTCCCGCCCATTCGACTCCTCGCCGCTGACTGCCTGCTCCGTCGCGCTCGCCGTGCTGGTGGCGCTGCCGGTGCTGGCGGTCGGCGCCAATCTGCTCACCGGCGGCACCGGCGAAACCTGGCGCCATCTGATGGCGACGGTGCTGCCCGAGTATGTGGCGAACTCGATCTGGCTGTGTCTCGGAGTCGGCATCGGCGTCGCGGCGATGGGCACCGGCGCGGCCTGGCTGGTGGCCCTCAACGACTTTCCAGGGCGGCGCATCGCCGAATGGGCGCTGCTGTTGCCGATGGCCATGCCGGCCTATGTGCTGGCCTACACCTATACCGATTTCCTGCAATTCGTCGGCCCGCTGCAAAGCGGCCTGCGCGAAACCTTCGGCTGGCGCAAGGGCGACTACTGGTTTCCGGATGTGCGTTCGCTGGGCGGCGCCATTGTGCTGTTTTCCTGCGTGCTGTATCCCTACGTCTACTTGCTGGTGCGCACCGCCTTTCTCGAACGCGCCGGCGGCATGATCGAAGCCGCGCGCGCGCTGGGCCTCAGCCCGTGGCAGGGCTTCTGGCGCGTTTCGATCCCGCTGGCGCGACCGGCGATCGCCGCCGGTATGGCGCTGGCATTGATGGAGACGCTGGCCGATTACGGCACGGTGGCCTACTTCGCGGTGCAGACGTTTACCACCGGCATCTACCGCGCCTGGTTTTCGCTCGGCGACCGCGTTGCCGCGGCGCAGCTCGCGGCGGCCCTGCTCGGCTTCGTCGCCTTGCTGATCCTGCTGGAGCGCGTCAGCCGCGGTCGCGCCCGCTATCACGACGGCAGCGGTCGCCGCCGCGCCACGCGGCAGGCGCTGACCGGCTGGCATGCGCTGCTGGCGCAGATCGGCTGCGCGATTCCAGTCGTCATCGGTTTTCTGCTGCCGGCGGGGCTGCTGTTGCGCCTCGCCCTGGGCGATCCCGGTGAAAATGCCGCCGGTTTTTCAGGGCGCTTTCTGCTGCTGGCAAGGAACAGCTTTACCCTGGCGGCGCTGGCCGCCGTGCTGGCGGCGCTGCTGGCGCTGCTGCTGGGCTTCGCGGCACGGGACGGACATCGCGGCCATCGGCTGCCGCGACTGGCGAACCGTATCGTCGGCCTCGGCTACGCCGTACCCGGTTCGGTCATCGCCGTCGGCGTGCTGATTCCGGTCACCCGGCTCGATCATATGCTGGCGGGTTTGTGGCAACAAATGACGGGCGTCAACCCCGGACTCATCCTCACCGGCGGCATCGCCGCACTGGTGTATGCCTATCTCGCGCGCTTCATGGCGATTGCCCTGCAAACCGTGGAAGCCGGTCTGGCGCGGATCACGCCCAACATGGAAGCTGCGGCGCAGAGTCTCGGCAGCAGCCCGGGCGAGACCTTGCGCCGCGTGCATCTGCCGTTGCTGCGCGGCAGCTTGCTGACGGCCGGGCTGCTGGTGTTTGCCGATGTCATGAAGGAACTTCCGGCCACGCTGGTGATGCGCCCCTTCAACTTCGACACGCTGGCGACGCAAACCTTCACGCTGGCAACCGACGAACGCCTGGCGGAGGCTTCGGGCGCGGCGCTGGCGATCGTCGCGGTCGGCCTGCTGCCGATCATTCTGCTGGCCCGGCAGATCGCCGCCGGGCGCAGCGAGATCAGTTCCTGTTAACGCTCATGGTGTCGAGCGCCACTCGCAGCAGATGAAACACGCGAAAGGCGAATTGGTCGCCCACCCCCCTTCCCCCCTCGCGGGGGGTTATTGTTCGGCGCGCTGCGCGCGTGGGTCACACAGGGCTCCGAACAAGGTTTTTCACGTTTAAGCGATTTGTGGGCACGCGCGGTCGGCGCTGGCAGGACGGCGAATCGGCGTCTACTTCCAGCCGGCGCGGTCGTAGATGCGTTGCGCGGCGACGGCATTCTTCGCCAGTGTGGCCACCGGCAAATTGTCCGCCTTGAACTTGCCCATGGCTTCTAGCGCCGGGTTCCTGACCACGACACTGGCCACTGCCGGCCATTCGTTGTTGCCGTCGGCGAAGTAGCGCTGGGCATCGTCGCTGGCCAGATATTCGAGGAACTTGACGGCGGAATCCTTGTTCGGTGCGGCCTTCAGCATGCCGCCGCCGGAAATGTTGATGTGGGTGCCGAAGCTTTTCTGGTTCGGCCAGATGATGGCGACGCGTTCCATCATGCGGCGGTCTTCCGGCTTTTCGGAACGCAACAGACGCGCGATGTAGTAAGTGTTGGACACGGCCACGCCGCATTCGCCGGCCGCAACGGACTTGATCTGGTCGGTGTCGCCGCCTTTGGGCGCGCGGGCGAAATTGGCGACCACGCCACGCGCCCACTCTTCGGCCCTGGCTTCGCCGATATGGGCGATCAGCGCGGCCATCAGCGAGATGTTGTAGGGGTGGCTGCCCGAGCGCGTACAAACCTTGCCCTTGAGCCTGGAGCTGGCCAGATCTTCGTAGTTCTGCACGTCTTCCGCCTTGACCGCGTCCTTGTTGGCGACGATGACGCGGGCGCGGGTCGAGAAGGCGAACCAGTCGGGGCTGCGCAGATTGGGCGGAATGCGCTCTTCCAGAATCTTCGACTTCACCGGCGCGAACAGGCCCAGTTCGTCGGCCTTGGCCAGGCGCGCGGCATCGACGGTGAGGAAGATGTCGGCCGGGCTGTTGGCGCCCTCGTTACGGATGCGCTCCAGAAGCTCGTCTTCCTTGGCCTCGATGCGGTTGATCCTGATCCCGGTCTGCCGGGTGAAGTTGGCGTAGAGCGCCTCATCCGTCTGGTAGTGGCGGGCGGAATAAAGGTTGAGGGCCTTCTCCTGGGCGGATGCGAAGGTGGCGCCGAGGGTGAGCAAAGCCAGCAAGGCGAGTTGCAGTCGGGATGATTTCATGATGAGCAATTCCTGGTCAGGTTAAGAATTGCCCGTAGTGTAGTAAGAATCATTCGCAATTGCAAGTCAAAATAAAGCCAGCCCATGGCTGGCGTCCCGAGCGCTATTTGCGACTAATCGGGATTGACGCGACGGGCGCCGTTGAATCGCTTCATCCAGTAGCCGTCGCGCAGATCCTCGATGCGGACGCGACCGCCGCTGCGCGGGGCATGGACGAACTGGTTGTCGCCCAGATAAATGCCGACATGGGAGAAGGCGCGGCGCATGGTATTGAAGAACACCAGGTCGCCGGGACGCAGTTCGTCAGGACTGACGGCTTCCCCTGTCTTGCTCATTTCCTTTGAACTGCGCGGCAGCACCAGGCCGAGGCCTTCGCGGAACACGTGGCTGACGAAACCGGAACAATCGAAACCGGCTTCGGGCGAACTGCCGCCGCGACGATAGCGGATGCCGAGCAGATCCATGGCCTGATCGATGGCATCCTGCGCCGTGGCCGTGGCGCGATCGACGAACGACACGCGCAACGGCGGCGGAACCACGATGGGCTCGTCGGCGCGGGCATGGACCGACACAATCAGTCCGGCGAGCAGAACAACTTTCGCCAAGAGGAGGGGCATTCCTTGCATGGGGCCGGACTATAGCCTTGACCGACGCCGCCTGTAAACCCCCATTGCGACAGTCGATTCAGCGTGTTGTAAGAATCGTCTGGCTATAATCACCTGCGTCACGAGGCAGAAAAACACAATTGTCGAGTCCTGACAGGGCGCGAATTCGAGGAGGCTATCGTGGGTTTCAAGGCTTACCTGATCGATCAGGAGAAAGGCCAGCTTGTCAGTCGATTCGTCGATATGGACGAGTCGCAGCTCGATCCCGGCGAAGTCGTTATCGCCGTCACCCACTCCAGCATCAATTACAAGGACGCCCTGGCGGCGACGGGAGCTGGACGCATCATTCGCCGCTTTCCCTGCATCGGCGGCGTCGATCTGGCCGGGCGGGTGTCTGCCAGTACCGATCCCCGCTTCAGTCCCGGCGACGAGGTATTGGCGACCGGCTACGATATCGGCGTCGCCCATCACGGCGGGTATGCAGAACGGGCTCGTCTGCCGGCCGACTGGGTGGTCAAACTGCCGACCGGTCTTTCCTTGCGCGACGCGATGGCCTTGGGCACGGCCGGCTTCACTGCGGCGCTGGCGGTGGTGCGCATGGAACACGAAGGCCTGGCGCCGGACAAGGGGCCGGTGGTGGTTTCGGGGGCCAGCGGCGGCGTCGGCAGTATTGCCATCGAGATTCTGGTCAAACGCGGCTATCACGTCGTTGCCCTGACCGGCAAGGAGGCCGAGAGCGACTATCTGAAGGGCTTGGGCGCCAGGGAAATCCTGCTGCGCCAGTCGCTCGATCTGGCGAAGATCAAGCCACTGGGCAAGGAAACCTGGGCCGGCGCGGTGGATAATTTGGGCGGCGATGTGCTGGCCTGGATCGCCAGCACCATGCAGGCGGGCGGCACGTTGGCGTCGATCGGCCTTGCCGCGAGTTTCAATCTCAATACCACCGTCATGCCCTTCATCCTGCGCGGCGTCAGCTTGCTCGGCATCGATTCGGTGAACTGCCCGATGGCGCAGCGGGCGAACGTCTGGCGGCATTTGGCGACGGATATGCGTCCGGCCCATCTCGCACAGGGTTCGGCCCGGATGACGCGCGACATCGCTTTTGCCGATTTGCCGGCGGCATTTGACGACTTCATCCAGGGGCGGGCCAGGGGTCGCGTCGTGGTCAAAATCGCCGATTGAAGACGGGACGAATCAGCGCCACCATTTACTACCGGAAACAGCCAACGAGGATCGTCATGGAAAAATATTCGGAGTTCTACAAGCGTTCCATCGAGCAACCTGAAGCCTTCTGGCGCGAAGAAGCGAAACTTGTCGATTGGCACAAGCCGCCGCAAACCATCCGCGATTACAGCAAGCCGCCGTTCGTCAAGTGGTTCTCCGGCGGCGAGATCAACCTCTGCTACAACGCTGTCGACCGTCATGCCGCCCGGCGTCCCGATGCCCGCGCGCTGATCTTCGTCTCGACCGAGACCAACGAGGAGAAGATCTACACCTTCGCCGAACTGAAGTCGGAAGTCATGCGCATGGCGGCGATCATGCAGTCGCTGGGGGTGGTCAAGGGCGACCGCGTGCTGATCTACATGCCGATGATCGCCGAGGCGACCTTCGCCATTCTCGCTTGCGCGCGCATCGGCGCCATCCACTCGGTGGTATTCGGCGGTTTTGCTTCGGGTTCGCTGGCTACCCGCATCGACGACGCCAAACCGAAGCTGATTGTCTCCAGCGACGCCGGCATACGCGGCGGCAAGACCGTGCCCTACAAACATCTGCTCGATGACGCCTGCGAGCTGGCCGAATTCCCGCCGCAACAGGTGTTGATGGTCGACCGCGGCCTGGACAAGGACTTTGCCAAAGTTGCCGGGCGCGACCTCGACTACGCCAGCCTGCGGGCGCGGCACATGGATGCCCAGGTGGACTGCGTCTGGATGGAATCCTCCGAGCCTTCCTACATCCTCTACACCTCCGGCACCACCGGCAAGCCCAAGGGCGTGCAGCGCGATACCGGCGGTTACGCCGTCGCGCTGGCATCGTCGATGAAGCATATCTATACCGGCTTCGAGGGCGAAACCATGTTCACCACCTCGGATATCGGCTGGGTGGTCGGCCACAGCTACATCATTTACGGACCGCTCATCGCCGGCATGTGCACCGTCATGTACGAGGGCACGCCGATCCGCCCGGATGCGGGGGTGTGGTGGAGCATTGTCGAGAAGTACCAAGTAAACGTCATGTTCTCGGCGCCCACCGCGATTCGCGTGCTGAAAAAGCACGACAACAGTTGGCTGCACAAGTACGACCTGTCTTCGCTCAAGCACCTGTTTCTCGCCGGCGAGCCGCTGGATCAGCCGACCCACGAATGGATCGCGGGCGAACTGAAATTGCCGGTGATCGACCACTACTGGCAGACCGAATCGGGTTGGCCGATACTGTCCACGGTGCGCGGTGTCGAGGACACCCGGATCAAGTTCGGCACGCCGAGCTTCGCGGTGTACGGCTACGACCTGCGCATCTTCCGCGAAGACGGCAGCGTCTGCGATGCCAATGAAAAAGGCATAGTCGGCATCGTGCCGCCGTTGCCGCCGGGCTGCCTGTCTACGGTGTGGGGCGATGACGCGCGCTTCGTCAGCACCTATTTCAGCCTGTTCAGGGAGCCGCTGGTGTATTCGTCCTTCGACTGGGGCATCAAGGACGAAGAGGGCTATCACTACATACTCGGTCGCACCGACGATGTCATCAACGTGGCCGGTCATCGCCTCGGCACGCGGGAGATCGAAGAGGCCATACAAGGTCACACGGCGGTTGCCGAAGTCGCCGTGGTGGGCGTGCACGATCAGTTGAAAGGCCAGGAGCCCGTCGCTTTCGCCGTGGTCAAGGATCCGGCACGGGTTGCCAGCGCAGAATTGCGCACGGCACTGGAGGCGGAGATCAAGAAGGCGGTCGATAACAGTCTGGGCGCCATTGCGCGACCGAAGCGGGTTTATTTCGTCACCGGCCTGCCCAAGACACGCTCGGGGAAGATGCTGCGTCGTTCCATTCAGGCGCTCGCCGAGGGCCGCGACGCCGGCGACCTGACCACCATCGACGATACGTCGACACTGGATCAGATCAAGACGGTATTGGCGGGCTGAGGAAACTGTTTGACCGAAGGCGCGATTCGGGTAAAATTCGCGCCTCTTTTGAGGGTAGCAGGCGCGTAGCTCAGCTGGTTAGAGCACCACCTTGACATGGTGGGGGTCGTTGGTTCGAGTCCAATCGCGCCTACCAACATGGACGACGGTCGCAGGAGTTCTTCCGCGGCCGTTTCGTTTTGCGCCCTGTTGCTTTTCTGGAGCAAGCGAAGATGCCGGCGATCACCCTTCCTGATGGATCGAAACGCGAATATCCGCAAGCGCTGACGGTGGCCGAGGTCGCGTCCTCGATCGGCGCCGGCCTGGCCAAGGCGGCGCTGGCCGGTCGCGTCGACGGCGTGCTGGTCGATACTTCCTTCCTGATCGAGCGTGACGCCCAGGTCGCCATCGTTACCGACAAGGATGCCGATGGCCTCGACATCCTGCGCCATTCGACTTCGCATCTGCTGGCTTATGCGGTCAAGGAACTGTTCCCCGAGGCGCAGGTGACCATCGGCCCGGTGATCGAAAACGGCTTCTACTACGACTTTGCCTGCCAGCGTCCGTTTACGCCGGAAGACTTGGTGGCCATCGAAAAGCGCATGGCCGAACTGGCGAAGAAGGATTTTCCGGTCACGCGCGAAGTCTGGTCGCGCGACAAGGCGGTGGAGTTCTTCAAGTCCATCGGCGAGCACTACAAGGCCGAGTTGATTTCCGCGATTCCGCAGGGCGAGGATGTATCGCTGTATCGCGAGGGCGATTTCATCGACCTTTGCCGTGGCCCGCACGTGCCGTCCACCGGCAAATTGAAGGTTTTCAAGCTGATGAAGGTGGCTGGTTCCTACTGGCGCGGCGACCAGAACAACGCGCAGTTGCAGCGCATTTACGGCACCGCCTGGGCGAAGAAGGACGAACTGGACGCCTACCTGCACATGCTGGAAGAAGCCGAGAAGCGCGATCACCGCAGGCTCGGTCGGCAGCTCGATCTTTTCCATTTGCAGGAAGAAGCGCCGGGACTGGTGTTCTGGCATCCGCACGGCTGGACCGTGTGGCAGGAGATCGAGCAGTACATGCGCCGCGTCTATCGCGACAACGGCTATCAGGAGGTGCGCTGTCCGCAGATTCTCGACCTCGGTTTGTGGGAGAAGTCGGGCCACCTGGCGCACTTCAAGGACAACATGTTCACCACCACCTCGGAGAACCGCGACTACGGGGTGAAGCCGATGAACTGCCCCGGCCATGTGCAGATATTCAACATGGGTGTGCGCTCCTACCGCGATCTGCCCTTGCGCTATGGCGAGTTCGGTTCCTGCCACCGCAACGAGCCTTCCGGGGCGCTGCACGGCGTGATGCGCGTGCGCGGCTTTACTCAGGATGACGGACACATTTTTTGTACCGAGGCGCAGATTTCGTCGGAGGTGATCGCCTTCAATGTCCTGTTGCGCAAGGTCTACCAGGATTTCGGCTTTACCGATGTCGCGGTCAAGATCGCCCTGCGTCCCGAAGGTCGCGTCGGTTCCGACGAGGTCTGGGACAAGGCCGAAGAGGCGTTGCGCAGCGGTTTGCGCGCCTCGGGCCTGGAATGGACCGAACTGCCCGGAGAAGGAGCGTTCTACGGCCCCAAGATCGAGTTCCACATCAAGGACGCCATCGGTCGTTCCTGGCAATGCGGCACGATCCAGGTGGATTTTTCCATGCCCGGTCGCCTTGGCGCCGAGTATGTCGGCGAGGACAACAGCCGCCACACGCCGGTGATGCTGCATCGGGCGATCCTCGGTTCGCTGGAGCGGTTCATCGGCATCCTGATCGAGAATCACGCCGGCGCCTTCCCGCTCTGGCTGGCGCCGGTGCAGGTGGTGGTGATGAATATCTCGGAGGCGCAGACGGATTACGCCGAGAATGTGGCGAAAATGCTGCGCGACGCCGGTCTGCGCGTCGAGAGCGATTTGCGCGGCGAGAAAATAAACTATAAAATACGAGAACATAGCTTGTTGAAGCGGCCTTACATCGTTGTTGTTGGCGACAAGGAAAAGGCCGCTGGGTTGGTTGCTTTACGTGCCCGCGGCAATCAGGATCTCGGGCAGATGTCCCCCCAGGCCTTGATCGAACGTCTGTTGCATGAGAAATGCATCAGAAACGTCGCGGTCTGATTTTTTAATTTTTTGGAGATTGAACCATCGCTCAGGATAAATCGCAGCGTCTCAACGAAGAGATCACCACCCCCGAGGTTCGCTTGGTCGGGGAAGACGGAGAGCAACTGGGCATTGTCCCGATTCGTCAGGCGCTGACGCTGGCCGAAGAGGCTGGTGTGGATCTGGTGGAAATCGCGCCCACGGCCGTGCCGCCGGTCTGCAAGATCATGGACATCGGCAAGTTCAAGTATCAGGAAGCCAAGCGCCAGCACGAGGCCAAGCTGAAGCAGAAGCAGGTGGTGGTGAAGGAAGTCAAGTTCCGGCCGGGTACGGACGAAAACGATTACCAGATCAAGCTGCGCAATGTGATCAAGTTTCTGAGCGAAGGCGACAAGGCAAAAATCACCTTGCGTTTTCGTGGACGCGAGATGGCGCACCAGGAAATCGGCATGCGCATGCTGGAGCGAATCAAGGTCGATCTCGAGCAACAGGCGATGGTGGAGCAGTGGCCGAAAATGGAAGGACGTCAGCTCATCATGGTGCTGGCGGCTTCCAAGAAAAAGCCGCACTAGGCAGGACACTGAGCAGGACATGGAATTTGTTCCGCATGCATGGCATGCGGAAACAAGAAGTGGTTGCGGGTCACCAAGCGTTCCCGAGGCGGGAAACACCTGGCAGCCATGTAATAGGGAGATCTTCGATGCCGAAGATGAAGACCAAGAGCGGTGCCAAGAAGCGCTTTGTTGTGCGCGCTTCCGGCGGCATCAAGCGCGGGAGTGCGTTCAAGCGCCACATCCTGACC
>Ga0209211_10008397_pt1 | contig 14142 bp, 9 predicted proteins | sample RifGroA2_FD_183992 | JGI IMG/M metagenome (GOLD analysis project Ga0209211, IMG submission 183992) | Groundwater microbial communities from Rifle, Colorado, USA - Groundwater A2 (SPAdes) (version 2) | ecosystem: Environmental > Aquatic > Deep subsurface > Groundwater | place: Rifle, Colorado...
TGCAGGGTAGACCACCGACGCGCAATCCAGGGATTCCTTTTCTGTGCGCCCCATGATGGTAGTGCAGCGGAGCATCCTTGCAAGCGAGGTGTCCTTGCTGATCGCAAGAACATTCTTCCAATAGTCCTTTCCCAGCTTCTCGTAAAGCTCGGAGGCAAGCACGTATTCCACGCTGCCCTCGTCAAGCCCGAGCGAAACGAATGCCGACTTGAAGTAGCCTTTCGCCACCTTCTGGATTTTCTCAAGGTCGCCGCCGAGCTTTCCGTTTATCCAGGCGTGGTAGTCAGCAAGGAGTATGGTGGGCCTTATCCCAGCCTTCATGAAGTCCTTGAGCATGAGGGCGGTAAGTAGCCCGGATCCGAGATGTGCATATACGGGTGGAATCCCACTATCCGCTGATCTCGAAACCGATGTAATGCTTCGGGGAATTATTTGTTTCAAATAACTCCCTTAACTCCTGTTCAGTGACGACTTCGCAGATTGGTTTTCTTCTGACCAAGCCTATTTTTGTTTCTACATCCATCCGTTACACCTTAAGATTAGTCCTTATGAAGTCTTTTAAGCCCTTCTTTTACGGTCAAAAGCGTGTTTAACTCTTCCGTTCCAAGTTTACTTAATCTCCAGACATTGTTTAGCGTCCCGTTTATTTTTCTCTTTCTAATAAGTGTGATTATTCTTTCCCTGGCTCTTCTTCTTAACCAGGTGTGCATCCACCCGTATTTCCACCCAGTTCTTTGTCTTAGCTCGTAAGTCGCCATCGATTTTCCGTCAGCAAAGAGAAACAGTGGTTCCATGGTACGAAACCGTTCATGCTGGTTTATGGCATTCAGGAGCATTTCCTGTTTTTTGATATTTAGGGAGAGAATATGTCCCTTTAGAAACTTGGACAGAACCTGCCAGTTACCATTCACAGTTAAGATGTACGGATTTTTGTTTTTAACTTTGGTTATTTTCCCGCAAATTCCAAGGTTTTGCAAAATATTCGCGTAATCCCGCACATATTCCTTTCTGCCTTCATAGAGCATTATTCTGATATGCAATGATTTGTCCCGGTGGACAAAAATCGAACCATCGCCGTCGAACAGGCCACGCAGAAATTTATAGCACAATTCCTTTTCACTATCTTTAATCTTATACGCAAAACGTTTTCGGAAATAATCCATTGCGTTCATTATCGTTTCGCCAAAGAGGGAATTGGTTACTGCCACTATGCTGACAAAGTTCTCTATTCTGGAAGCGGATCTTATCTTAAGCCTGGCACCATTTAATCCAAGATTTGAGCAAAATCGCCTGATTTTTGGACCTGCCCCTCTCTTTGCCAATGATTTGTCATACCTGCAATAGAGGGATATGACCTCCGGCTCCAGACCAATATCAAAGAGTTTTCTAACTACATTGCTGATGATTCTTGGCGAAGAATTTGTGAATAAGAAGTTGCGACCTTGCCTTGCTCTTAGTTTCAATTTTGATCCTTCAGCTTGATAATAGCCGCAAAGCTCTAGGAAATCTGTAGAAACAAACCGCTTCAATGAGAGTTCCGAGGGCCTGCCTTTGCTGCTGTACCAGCATTCCAAAAATTTTTTATGCATTTTTGTATATTCTCTGCAAATAACTGGGAGGTTTGAGTAAGTTTTTTTGGGAATAAAGTAAAAAAGATCGATGTAATTTTTATTAAGAAAATCTTTGGGAGTGGGCGATCGAACGATTTTTGATATGCGAGTAACCTCAACCTCATCCGCCATTTTTAATCTTAGGTCTTGCCCAATTTTCTTTGGTATGCGTATTCTTTCATCTTTCTCCCCCAAATAAATGATAAAGCTTGCGGCAAACCGCCCGTGCCTTGTTTTTATGTTGTAGAAAGCATTCAGATCCATCTTTTCTTGCATCCTTATTGCTCTTGGAATGTAAAATCTTCTGTCGCGTATTTTTATTTTGAACGCCATGATTTCATTATGGCTTGGAGATTTAAATACCTACCTATATCGGTATTTGCGTCAATGTATAAAATGTGAAATTGAAGAGATTCTGCAACTTAAAAAACAGTCGTCTCTTTTCAGGATTCCGTAGCCGCAATGTCGCACCCTAGGGGGCAGAAACTAACAGAAGGTCCCCCTGAGGGCTCACCCCCTAGGATTCCTTAGCTACAATATCGCACTGGGTTGTGTTGCCAGTGTCCTTGCCGATGACGATTTCCATGTGGCGCTGGAAGAAGGAATAAGACGGGCTTTCGCCCGTTTTTATGAGGATGTAGGGGATCGATTCTAATTTCCTCTTCGCCTGCTCGAATGTCATCTGGGAAGTCCCGTTGCCCTCCGTGGATGCGGACAGGCAGCCGCTCTCGTCGCACGCGATGTTCTCAAGCGCCATTCCCGCGAACCTTCCCTTGGAAATGATGTCCACCCCGCACTGGTAGGCAGATGTTACCTGCTGCTGGTCCGCGCCGCGAACGTCGTATATTATCCCTGCCCTGCCCGAGCTTCGGAGAAGGTAGTAAAAGTCCCTTCCGTCTGAAGGATTGTCCGGCCTGCCTGAGAATAAGAATGCGTAGATTGCCACGCCAACCGCAAGCACGATGAGGAGCGCGAACGCCGCGTTCCTGTCCCTTTCGGAAAGCTTCATAACGCACCTCGCAAGGAGACCTCTGGCTTCAGCCAGAGGAGGAATTGCGAACTCACCGGCATCTCACTGCCATCAAATTTAAATGCCCTGCCGCCTACAATATCCACATTGCCAAATGAACTTTTGGCGTTCGGGAATTGAGTTGGCAACAACAAGGGTTGCAGTGGTGTATGCCCTTTTTCCTGGACGGGCCGTTGCACAAAATTGAAATGTCGCATATGTTTCACCAACAGATGTCAACCGGCCTATTGCTCTCCGCAAGGATGGAGCAAGCCACCGTCTTTAGACGGTGGTAGTTGACGCGAGACACCGCAAATTGGGGTTATTGCTTCGCCAGGGTTTTTATTCTCACTCCAGCACGTTTGCCGGGTCGCACATGGGCTTCTTGGAGTAGTACTCCTCGCTTCCCTTGAAGATTGCCTGCTTGGTGACCACTGTTGTGAAGGTGGGCGCCTGGCTGGCTGCAGAATACTGCAGGTCGAATACCGGGATGTCCGGGAGCGAGTCCAGGCAGTTTTCTGCCGCAAGGTCTGCCTTGGTTTCATACACGGTGGTGTTGTTCGCGCCCAGCTTGGGGATTATCGAGGTGCACTTGGTGCCGGTTATGTGGTATTTCAGCACCTTCTTTCCGGATGGGGCAAGCTGCGACTCTATCTGCCCTGCGCAAGCCTTCATGGCTTCGAATGCGGAAGAGGAACCGCTTCCCTGCTCCACTATCACTGCCACGCTCCCCGAAGACTTCACTGTCCCGACAAAATCAGTGAAGGTGGAGAACTTCTCGGTGGAAAGCACTATCGAGTAGAACCCGACCGAACCTATGAGCAGGAGGAACATGAAGCCGAGCAAGGAAAGCACCCAGCCGGAAATGGCCAGCCTGCTTTTGAAAAATCCGTGGAAGTAGTAGAAGATTCCGACGAACAGCAGGAGCCCTATGGCAAGCACTGCCATGTCTATTGCAGCAAGCACCAGCGGCGGGACGTATTTTGCATAGCTCTGGCGGGTCTTGAAGGATATGGGCGCCATGGAGCTTGCCATGGTCATTGCCCCGTCCACCGAGGTCCTGCCAATCGCATTGCCTATGCCGAAAACCGAGCCTTCCAGGCTGGCCGAGGCCGAAACGTAAGCCTTTGCGTCTGTCGAAAGCTTCGCGTAGTCCGAGACAAGCGAGTCGTATTGCGGCGATGGCATGGGCGGCTTGATATTCGCGTCGAGCTTGTTCTTCCTTTCCACAAGAGAGTTGTAGGTGTCAATCGAGGCCTTTGAAAGCCGGTTCACGCCCCACTGCGCCTGTATCAGCTGGTCCACGGCGCTGTCCTGCGCCTCCATTGCCTTCCTGTAAGATGCCGTGGAATTGTTTATCACTGCCGAAAGGGCGCGGGCCGAGGATTCGTAGCCTGACAGGAGAGCGTCAAAGCCGTCGAACTCGCGCCGTTCGATCTTCTGCTCCAGCGTGTCGGATTTGGAGATGAATGAATCTGCCGACAATACGAAATTCGAGTCCGAAACCAATGACTTGGCCTCCACCGCCTGCGCTTTGAGGCCGCCGAACCTGGTCTTGAGCGACTCGTACTTGGGCGCGAAGATCGCAGCCTTTTCCTCGCCCAGGCGGTACTTTGTCCTCTCGTCCGTGGAAATGTAAATGCGCTCCACGGTCTGTTCCATCAGGGCAAAGGGCGCTGTCTTCGACTTCAGTGCCGATACCTTTGCCTTGCCCTGCGTGATTGAATTGTAGTCGAAGTGCGCCTCGGGGCAAACGCCTATGCAGTCCATGCAGCTGCCGGTCTCCGGGAAGCGCAGCTTGCTTTTTGAAACCGCGTCTGCCGCCACTTTCATCGCGTCGAATGCCTCGTCCATGATTATGAGGCTTCCGGATATCTTGGCAGGGCCCAAGTTGTTGTAGCCAGAATAGAATTTCGTGTAGGCGTTGTTCAGCTTGTCCACCCCCTGGCTGTAGTCAAGTATATAGGTCGCAAGCACGTCCATCAGGCAGCCTTCTGCCCCGGTTATGGTGCACACCAGCTGGGCGGTCTGCACGCAGGTCTGGTAGGTGTCGCAGGGCTTGTAAGCGAGGAAGGTCCCGCCCTCCCAGCACATTTTTTCCGCAGGCCCGTAGCGGGTCATGTAGTTCCTGCTTTTGTTGAACGAGTCGGCAAATCCCTTCAGCTCCGAAAGGTCGTCATTGGAGGGATAGAAGGCAGCCATGTAGTATTCGCTTATTATCGAGGAGATTACAGCCTTGTCGCTCACCAGCTTGTCATCAACCACCAGCAATGAATCCTCGCCGTTTATCTTGTACAGCCTGGCAGAAGCCCCTGAGGAGGCCTGAAAGGAAACAGTGTCGACTGCCGCGGATTTTTCGGCGGAGTATAGGTATGGCGTGACCGAAAACTCGGCAAAGCCAAGCGCTGAACAAAGCAGGATAAACGCAAGTAACGCCTTCATTCCCATCCAAATCCCCCTTGCCGGCCCAGTCGCCTTCGGGGCCAGCCGATCTTTTTTTGCTTAATATCATTTATATTACTATCTCAGAAAGCATTTTTTTTAACTAATTCACACACGCTAAAAAGTGGGGGCTTTCCGCTTGGGGTTTTTCAAAAACATTCCAAGCGCGGAACGTTTCCGTTCCGCGCCGGACAAAAAGAAAAAAAGGGTGTTTGGGGCTTTCGCCCCAAACTTAGGGTTGCACTTACTGCCTCTTTACGCCGGCAATGAATTGCTCGGCTGCAGTCATGGTGTCAGCGGCTGTCTTGCCCGCAACCACGATCTTGCTGCCCACTTCCTTGACAACTACAGTGTCGACGTTGAAGTCGACGCTTGAGCCCTCAAGCGCTGCGGCAGTCATCGTGTTCACGGCAGGCCCTCCGACAAGGATCGCCACTCCGGCTGCTGCGCCGTCAGTGTCCTTGTAGACCATGCTCGAGGTCAGCTTGTACGGCTCGGAGACTTCCACCGAGGCGGCGTTGTTCGGCTGTATCACAGCGTTCACGCTCGCGGTGTCAACCGTGCACGCAGGCGTTCCGCCAGGTCCGAGGACCGAGCAGCTGCCAGTCGTTGCATCGATTGCCTTCACCTTCACCGTCACTCCAGCGAAGACCTTGCTCTCCCCCACTCCCAGGACGTACTCGTCGCCCGTTGAGGCTGTCGAGGTGTCCGCCATGGCGAACTGGAAGGTCGGCATTCCGACCTTCTTGGCCACCCAAAGCGACGCGTCGGTCGTCCCGACTGAGAGCACCTTGGTGCCCCTCTCAGTCACGAGCACCGGCTCGTAGTTGGTGAACGAGCTTGTGCCCAGGCCCTGGTAGTAGATCTGCTGCGTTGCAGAGTCAGAGGTCCTGAACCTGTGCGTCTGGTAGGTAGAGGTGTTCACAATTGCGGGAACCGCATTGTAAACCGGCGTGTTGCTGCCTGTGCCGTACTTGCCAGCGTCCTCCTTGAGGACTATGTTCCTCTGGAAGCCTGTTGCAAGGGAGTCGCTGGAGAAGAAGACCATGCCCTGCGCAGCAGAGTTGTCTCCTGCGCGGTCAAGCTTCACTCCATTGGTCCCGAGGCTCTCTGAGCCCACGGTTGTCGCTGCAACCAGGTTCCAGTTCCAGCAGTCCCTTCCGGATACTTTCCAGAAGATTGCAGGAGCCCACGCTGACGTGTTGGTAGTCTGGTTGTAGGTTCCGTTGAATCCAGAGGGCAGCCCGATCGGGTCATACAGGACCTTCTCGAACAGGTAGTCCCCGGAAAGCGCGTCGCCGGTGCCGCCGAGCGCCTGCGTCCCTCCAGTCCTGATCTCGATCAGCTTTGCATTTGCATAGCTGCCGTCGAGCGAGCTGGTGGATTGGCAGGCAGTGTCCGCTGCCGCAGTTGCCACGCGGTAGGTGTCCGCGGAAAGCCCGCTGTAGGACAGAGGCTGGTAGTCGTCGTCAGTCAGGTCCACGCCGTTGTAGGTGACCTTGTAGGTCGGGGTTGCCTTCAGGAAGTTGAACACGTCCCCTGCCTTGGTCTTGTCCGTGAAGCCGTCAACGTTGTAGATGACGATTTCGCGGAGAGAGTCGGCAACAGACGAGTCAGAGCTTGAAGACCAGTCCTTGTTCTTCCACAAGAGCGACACCTTGAAGTCCTTGTCTGTGTCGGTGGATGAAACCAGGTTGTACCTCGAGCCGTCCTTGAGGGTTATCTCGTCGGAGTACACCGCCATTTCAGCCCACTTCGCGTTCAGGGTGAAACCGGGCGCTGTCTTGTACACGTGGATCTTGACCACGTTGCCGGTTCCGCTCTGCGTGAAGGTGTAGGTGGTGCCAGGGTCTACCTGGATCTGCCCCACAACAGCCTCGTTGGCGTCAAGCACGTCGATGATCGCAGGGTGCGTGTTCTCAGCGCCCACTGCGACCGATATGTCCGACAGCCTGACCTTGAAGGTTCCGGCGTCGAGCACCTGTCCGACGTTGATGATGCCGTACTTGGCCTCCTTGGCAAGCTTCACCTGGCCTCCCTTGAGTGCCGAGGTCGCGCTTGCCAGGGCTGCGGTCGGGTTGGTTACTTCAGAGAAGACCCATTCGGATCCAAGGAACTTTATCTTCACCCTGTGCCTGTCAGTCCTCGAGTTTGAGCTCGCGGAGCACGAGGCCCAGTTGGTGGAGTCGTTGGATGCGAGGTCCCCTGTGCACACCGGAATGCCGAAGTCGTTCCCGGTGAATTTGACGCTGTACACCATTGCGCTGTACTTGTTGACTGCAACGTCCCTTATGCTGGACGAGGAGTCGTACGCAACCGCGTTTGCCTGGGAGCCGACCCAGAAGTTCTGCTCCTCCGTGTATGTGGTGGAGGTTGACTGGGTGTCCACAACAGAGTAGTCAGAGAACGCGTTGAAGGATGAGCCAATCTTGTAAAGGTTGACTCCCTTTATTCCGTCCTCCACTCCGCGCAGGGGCGAGGTCACTGACCCGCCGGTGTCCGCCGAGGTAAGGCCGGTCGTATAGTTGTCCTCTGACAGGGTGTTGTTGCGGTTGGCAAGCGTCCTGTCAATCGTGTCTGTTATCAGCGTCTTGAACTCGTGCACTCCTGCAACGGATCCTGGGACGGTCACCTCAAGGGTAACCTTCTTGCTGCTCTCTACAATGGAGCAGGTCCCGGTCCCTCCAATTCCACCGCCCACGGTGCATGTTGGGGTTCCGCTGACAGAGGCAGTAAGAGTCGAGCTCTTGTACGCCTCGTTTGCGATCTTCGCTGCGATGTTCGCTGCTGCGACACCGTCGGAGATCGCCGCCTTGCTGCCGACATATACCTTAACCGTCGGCTGTCCGTTCTGATCCACAAGCTGCGTGCTGCCGTAAACTACGTCGGCCACAGCAAGGGCGGACAAACCGAGGACAGCTGCGCCGGCAAAGGCCGCTATTTTCCTCACGTTTATTCCTTTCATTTTTTCACCTCAAATGTCGTCTTTCAGGGCAGGTACATAAAACTTATCGACGACATTGACTTTTTGCCCTGTATTTTCTTTTCTCTTCATCTCTTCGTACCTGTTCCCCTCCATAGCGCTGGTCAAACGCCTCTCATAGGAGACGGTATTGGTCTCTTGAGCTAGCTTTATAAATTTTCTCCAGTTCTTTAAAAAAAAGTATATAAAATAAATATATATTATCGTCAAAAACAGTATTTCTCAACACTGAACTGACGAATTTTGGTTGCCTAAAAGGTCAAACAAGGGACTTTTTTCTTTTCCTTCTGCTTCCAAAGCTATTTCCTCTCCCCGTATTCCTCCTTGAACAAATCATACTCCCTCAAGTCTCTTTTGGTAATCGAGGGCCTTCTTGAGGAAACGACTTTCATAACATGCCCGGTTAAAAGCTCGGTGGGTTTCCCTTTCAGCTTGTCGCGCACCAGCTGCATTTTGACCTCCTGGCAAATGGATGCGACGTCCGCGCCTGAAAAGCCCTCGGTCGCATCGGAAAGCCTCCTCAGGTCCAGGCTTTTGAGGAATTTGGAAAGATTGGTGGTGAATATCTGCGAGCGAGCTGGCGCGTCCGGAGGCGGTATGTATATTATCTTGTCAAACCTGCCAGGGCGCAATATCGCAGGGTCCAGGGCGGAGGGCTTGTTGGTGGCGCCTATGAGCATGACATTCTTCAGCTCCTTCACCCCGTCGAGCTCCTGCAGCAACTCGGTCAGGATGCCGCCCGTGTACTCGCTTCGGTTAGGGGCAAGAGCCTCAATTTCATCTATGAACACCAGCGCAGGCGCCGACTCGCGCGCGCGGTTGAAGGTCTCCTTTACGAATGCCGCGGCGCTCCTGCTCTTGCTCTTCATGAGCTCTGCCCCGGATATTGTGAGGAAGTTCGCGTTCAGCTCGTTTGCGGCAGCCTTGACTATCATGGTCTTTCCGCAGCCTGGCGGGCCGAAAAGGAGCAGCCCCTTGCTGGGCTTTACATCCATCTCCTTCATCACATCCTCGTGCAGGAGGGGGATTTCAATCGCCTCCAAGAGCACCTGGCGGACAGTTTCCAGACCTGCGACATCCTCCCAGCGAACCCCCTTGTCGTCCGGCTTTTTCTCCTCGGCATCGCTTCTCCTTTCGTAATCCATCCTGAACTTGTCGTAGGTGTCTACCTGGTCCAAGGACACGCTGGGCTTGAGCTTCTTTATGGTGGTGGTCAGGTGCTTCATCGAAACGTTCACCACCACCTTGCTTGCCACTGCCTCGCGCGCGGCCAATCTCGAGGCTTCGGTGCAGATGTTCTTTATGTCCGCGCCTGAAAACCTCTCGGTGATCGCCGCAAGCCTGCCGTAGTCGATGTCCTCGTCGCGGGGCAGTTTTTTCATGTGCACCTTGAAAATCGCCTTTCTCGCATCAGCGTCAGGAAGCGACATGTATATTATCTTGTCAAACCTGCCAGGCCTCATGAGCGCCGGGTCCAGCTGGTCGGGCGCGTTCGTGGCGCCAATGGTTATCACGTTCTTCTTGCTCTTGAAGCCGTCCAGCTCCTCGAGCATCACGCTCATCACGCGCGGGGCAACGTCGTCGGAAGTGTACGAGTCCCTGCGCTTGCCTATCGAGTCGATCTCGTCGAAAAAAAGTACGCAGGGAGCCTTTTTCCGCCCGATCGCGAAAACTTCGGATATGTTTTTTTCGGATTCGCCGTACCATTCCGAGAGGAGCTCGCTGCACTTCACATAGTAAAATCCGATGTTCATCTCCTTGGCAAGCGCCTTCATCATCATTGTCTTGCCTGTGCCGGGCGGGCCGAAGAGAAGGACGCCGTTCGGAGGCTCCAGGCCGTAGGTGTAGGTGATTTCCTGGGACTTGAGCGGCGCGATAATGGCTTCGCGAAGCTCGCGCTTCACCCCCTCGTAGCCGCCGATGTCCTCGAGCGAGTCCACACCTTTCGAGTCCCCCAAATCCTGCAGCCCGAACTTGTCAAACGCCTTTTGCCTGTCGCGGCGAACCACCAGTTTTTCGCGCGAGAGCGAAAAACCCAGGTATTCCATAACCGCCATGATTGCCACGGATACCGAGCAGTAGGCAAATGACAACGGCTCGGAAGGGTTGTTGAACGACTGGGCAATGAAAATGTTCGAAACCGGGACCAGGAAAAGGGCGCAGGCCCCTATGGTCTGCCTGAACTTGTGGTCAATGTGCCCGGGTATGTAGGCGCACAGGAAAAGGGCAACCGCCCACGAGAGGAGCTGCGCGATTGCGGAGTCGCGAAGAAGAAGCGCGGCCGAGTTCTCGAATATCTTGTAAAGCGCGGGCCCGAAATATTTCATGTTGTCCAGCGAGAAAAGCGAGCCTATCGCGTCCGAGCCCGAGGAGAAAACCTCGCTTATCGCGACCTCGGGCTTGAAGTTGTTCTGGAGCTCTGTCATCTGCGGGCCGTAAAGCGACTGCAAATCGTTTGAAATTGTGATGAACGAGGAGGTCTGGGTCAGCCAAAGGGCGGAGAGGAGCAGCACCACGAAAATGGCGGGCAGGGAAATGGCAAAGCTGTGCCTGCTTCCGAAGCGCATTGCAGCGATTCCGAGCCACAGGAACAGGAAACCTGAAAGGACGTTGAACGGTTCGGGGGCAAATGGGGCAAGGATTGCGATTTTCAGGAAGGAGATCGTGCTCCAGTGCTCGAACACCTCGAAAAGCGCGATGGCAAGCGCAATGAAGTAAACCCAGGCAAGCACAGGCGCCTGGTATGCGATTGCGGGTATGGCGAACACCATCCCGATGAGCGTTCCAACGGGCGCGTTTTTGTAGGCGGCAATCCCGGAGGCAAGGGCAAGGATGGGGACAAGGTAAAGGGGATAGAATGTGAAGGGGAGGAGCAGGAAAAGGGTGCCCAGGAAAACCAGTATGGCGTTGCCCAGTTCGTCGTTGTTTTTCAGCATCTGCACGGTCGCAAGCAGCCTCTGCCTTCCCATCCCGTGCATTTCGCCCGATGCGTATCCGGACATGGCAAGGAAAGCTCGCAGGACAATTATATATGTTGCTTTTTGCCCCTCGTCTTGACGTGTTGTAATAAATTGATAATAAGGTATATTTAAAAACTGTAGGTGGCAGAAGGAAAGCATGAGCGACTCCGTGCGGTTGATAGGCCAGGCGCGCAAAGACGCAGCAGCACTGGTCAAAAGCGTCATATCGCTGCATTACGAACCAAGCCCTTCGTTTCGGAGGATGCTGCTGGAACATCCTTCGATGCTGCTTTCGCAGAAAGGGGAGATTCCGCTCTCCAAAGAGGAAAAAGCGCAATACCACCGCTATCTTGACATGCGCCTGATGGATTTGAAAACCCGGCTAGAAAGGATACTCACGATGGATAACGTCGACCAGATTTACGCAGTTATCGAATCAATGGACAGACTCGCATCCTCGCTCAAGCTGAGCCCAGGCGAGTTCCGGGGCAAGATTTTGAAGCTTGGCATTTTACGCTATCTCCGCGCGCTCGGGATGAGGAACAACGACATCAAATCCGTGTACCAGTTCAAAAAAACCTACCTTCCGCAGGAAAACGAAATTACCACAATAGGGGGCTCGGAAAGGAGAGTCATCCTTAACACTGAGGCGCTGGGAGAGCAGGACATAGGAAGGGTCGCTTTCAAAAATTACCTCTTGTCTGTGGACTCCTTTTCAACGGAACAGCTTCTGCTCCCGGTTCTGCACATTGATTACAGACCAAGGCAGAAATACTACGAGGGAACAATAGAAAAATACACCCCGGAGAAGTTCTTCATAACTTCACTCGACGTTGGTATCAGGCTGTACGGCTGGCAGACCAAGAAGGATCCGATTGTGCACATGCAGGAGGCGTTCGAGTCTGCCGGGCTGGTCTACCCAAGGTTCGTCGCAATCATGAGACGCAAAATTGCCGGCAAGTCCGGCTTCTCGCAGACTGAGATAGACAAGCGGTTTGCTAACCCAAACGCATACGAATTCATACTGCGCTCGCCTAAGAAGGGCGAGGAGCCCTCGAAAGAGAACAGATTCCGCGAGCTTGTGGTGGAGGCATGTCAGACATTCAAGCTCCCCGACAGCACAGTCAATGTCTCCCTCCTGCTTCCAGACGGCAAACTATCTGTGTTTGAAAAGCAGCAGGGCAGGATTCACCAATGGCTCATTCCGTACGAAGCCCTGATCACGCAGAAGAACTAATTCCTCTCATCCTCCGATACCTTCGCCTCGAAGTCCTGCAGTATGTTCATGTAGTTTATGTAGGCGTCAAAGGGCGAGTCGTAGGGGGAAAAGTAGTTGTGCACGTCCTGGTCCGAAAGCGACTTGGTGCACATGTAGTAGAAATGGTCCGAGTTCTGAAGCATCCTCCAGGTGCGAAGGAGCTTGCCGTCCTTCTGCTGCTTGACCTTTTCCCCGATCGACTCCACAAGGGAAAATGCGTTCCTCTGCATCTCGTTCCCAAGCCACGCCGAGGTGTCCCGCTCCATGTCAGCCCAGGAAGTCACCTGGGGCACGTCAATTTCGTCTCTGCAGGGGATTTTCGCCGCAAGCTCGGAAGGGGTTGCAAAGGCAAGATGCGGGTGCTTTGAAACCTCCCCTGGAAGGTGGCGCAGGAATTCGAAAATCCCGGTGTCCACCCAGTGGTGCTCGCCGAATGTTTCGTAGTCCATGAATATGTTCACGCAGTCCCCGCCGAGTGCCGCAAGCCAGCGCGCGTACTTGTCGGAGGTGAGCGGGTGCTCGCTCCACCATTTTGCGGAAAAGCGGTAGCCAACGTCGTCTGAAAGCCTGTAGTGGCGAAGCAGCGCCTTTATCTTCTGGCAGCCCTTTACTGAGTAGAGGTAGGTGGGCGATCGCCAGCCAAGGATGTGGTCCAGCCCTTCCGCAAGTATGCCAGTATAGCCCAGCCTTTCGGCAAGGTAGGCAATGTCGTTCGAGAACATTGCCTCTGTGTTCCGGAACACCGATGAAGGTGTTGCGAACTTGCTAATCGCCTCAGAGTGCAGCTTTACTTGCTCGATGAACTCGTCCTTATCGGAAAAAAGGTAAGATAGCGAGTGGTAGTAGGTTTCGGACAGGAACTCCACCCTTCCGGTTGCAGCAAGCGCGGAAAACGACTCAAGAACATCCGGGGCAAACTGCTTGCACTGCTCCATGAAAACCCCGGTGAGCGAATAGGATATCTTGAACTCAGGATGCTTTTCCAGAAGCTCGAGCATGAGCGAATTGGTGGGCAGGTAGCACTTGCCAGCAACCTTCCTCATTATCTCGCCGTTCAGCCTCTCGTCAAAGTAGCCGTCGAACCCGTTGCCTTCCGTATGCTCGCCGAATAGCGAAAACTGCGAGAGCCGCAGCGGCTGGTGGACCTGGAAATAAATGCAAACATCCATCCTAAATTCCCCTTCCCGAACGCGTGCGCTGTTCGGTGTTCGAGCCTAAGCGAATACCAACATCCATATTCATCTTTCTCCCGCGTCAGCATGCAAAATTGGGCACTTGCGCCTATTTATTACATTGTATATCGGCATCATTTCCTGGCAATGGCTTCCTGGTACGCCCGGAGCGTCTCCTCAGCTGTCTTTGACCAGGTGTAAATCGAGACTTCCCTGCAGGACATGCTCACCATGGCGCGCGCCAAAGTTTCGTGCTTGAGGACCGCAAGTATCCTGGTTGCCATGGCGTTTATGTCCCAGAAGTCCACCTTTATCGCGGACTTGACTATCTCCGCAACTCCCGAGGTTTTCGAGATTATCACAGGCACCCCGGAGCTCATTGCCTCGAGCGCGGTGATCCCGAAGGGCTCGGAAGTGGAGGGCATGACATACACGTCGGCAATCTTGTATATCCTCTGCTGGTCCTCATCGGGCACATAGCCCAGGAAGCGGACAGAGGAGGAAATCCCAAGGTCAAGCGTCATGTTGATGAGAAGCGGGAGAAGCTCGCCCTTGCCAGCCACCACGAATATTACGTCGGGGTTTTTCTCGAGAACCCTTTTGGCCGCATGCAGGAACTGGACAGGCCCTTTTTGCTCGGTCAGCCTCCCAAGGAAAAGCACCACCTTCTTTTTCTTTTTGAGCTCGGCAAGCGCCCTTGCCTCCAGC
>Ga0209211_10008402_pt1 | contig 14139 bp, 14 predicted proteins | sample RifGroA2_FD_183992 | JGI IMG/M metagenome (GOLD analysis project Ga0209211, IMG submission 183992) | Groundwater microbial communities from Rifle, Colorado, USA - Groundwater A2 (SPAdes) (version 2) | ecosystem: Environmental > Aquatic > Deep subsurface > Groundwater | place: Rifle, Colorado...
CCATGCCGGTGTGGGAAAGGTGCGCACGCCCCAGGCACTCTTTAACTGGGCTACGGCAACGATTAGAGCGCATCCGAAATTTACTTGTCGAAGAACGAATTACCAACAGAATTAAGTCTTTGATCCCCTACATGTTATATGATCATCACTATTTCCGGCCTGCCCGGATCAGGAAAATCTACGATTGGTAAAATTCTAGCTCAAAAACTTGGCTACAAGTTTTACTCTATGGGCGATCTTCGAGGCAAGACAGCGCTCCAGCGCGGCATGACTATTGACGAACTTAATAAGCTTGGCGAGACCGAGGAATGGACTGATAAAGATATTGATGCCTACCAAGAAAAATTGGGAAAAACCGAGAATAACTTTATTGTTGACGGACGACTCTCGTTCCACTTTATTCCGCAATCATTTAAAATTTTTTTGGATGTTGACCCGGGTTCCGGAGCAGAACGGGTCTTCAAACACCAGCGGCCCGATGAAGCGCAGGTTGCCACCCCTGAAGAATTGCGAAAGATGATGCTAAAACGTGTGGGTGATGATGACTTACGATATAAAAAATATTATAGTGTAAGTTTTCGCGATAAAAGCAAGTTTGACTTGGTCGTTGATACAACTGACTTGACACCGACGCAGATACTTGATAGGATAATGCGAGTGTTACCTAAATAATGATGAGGTCTTAAACTTATATGTACGAAGATATTAAGCCCGGCATGACCGTACGGGTGCATGAAAAGCTCCGCGAGAAAACCGAAAAAGGCGAAAAAGAGCGCATCCAAATTTTTGAAGGAATTGTGATCGCGCGCCACGGGGGGACCAGACCGCAAGCCACAATCATGGTGCGTAAAATCGCGGCCAACAACATCGGGGTAGAAAAAATTTATCCCTTAAATGCGCCGAGCATTGCCAAAATTGATCCGGTGCGTCAGGCCAGTGTTAACCGCGCAAAACTATATTTTCTGCGCACGTACAATAAAAAGTTGAGAGAGACACCGATTGCGGCGTAATACTGTCCACGTAACATAAAGCATGTAGCATATAACATAAGGGCGGCCTTTCGGCCGCCTTTTATGAACGCAAGACTTTCATTAAATATTGTCCCGTATATGATTTTTTGACCTTACAAATATCCCGCGGTGTTCCTTCGGCAACTACATATCCGCCTTGATCTCCGCCTTCAGGCCCCATATCAATGACCCAATCAGCAGATTTAACCACCTCAAGATTGTGTTCAATAACGAGTACGGTATTGCCTTTATCTACAAGCCTTTGCAATACTCTTAATAAATTATTGGTGTCTTCAAAATGCAAACCCGTGGTCGGCTCATCCAGTATATACAGCGTCTTGCCTGTAGCCCGGCGCGACAGCTCGGTTGAGAGCTTGACCCGCTGGGCCTCTCCGCCCGAGAGCGTTGGCGCGCCTTGGCCAAGTTTAATGTAGCCAAGGCCAACATCTTCTAACACTTGCAGTTTATCAAACAGCAGGGACACATCTTTGAAAAATTCTTTAGCTTCGAGCACGGACATATCCAACACATCAGCAATGTTCTTGTCTTTGTAATGGATCTCCAGTGCCTCGGCACGATAACGGCGGCCATGGCACTCGGGACAAACCATTAGGGTCTCGGGCAGAAATTGCATGGGTATCTGAATATACCCTTCGCCCGTACAAACTTCGCAGCGTCCTCCGCGCACATTAAAGCTAAAAGTTCCGGCATCAAAACCTTTGAGTTTGGCTTCAGGAACTTCTGTATAAAGATCGCGGATAATTGTAAAAATGCCCGTGTAGGTTGCGGGGTTAGAACGCGGCGTGCGTCCAATGGGCGCCTGGTCAACAGTGATCACTTTATCTAAGAGGTCCAGACCTTTTATTTCTTTATGCACGCCCGGGTAAGCATGCGCTCCATATAATTTTTGAGCCAAAGCCTTGGCGAGAATTTCCAAAATCAGGGTTGACTTTCCCGAACCAGAAACGCCGGTAATGCAGACAAATTTCCCCAACGGAATTTTCACATCGAAATTTTTAAGATTAAAGGCCGAGGCCCCTTTAATAACGATTGCCTTGCCATTGCCAGTGCGGATTTTTTGCGGCGCAACGATTTTCTTGCGGCCTGATAAATAAGCGCCGGTCAAAGACAGCTTATTCTGAATAACTGTTTTGGGGGTACCCTTGGCCACCACTTTCCCGCCCTCTGTTCCTGCGCCGGGTCCCATATCAATCAGCCAGTCCGCCTCGTGCATAATCCGCGGATCATGTTCCACAACAATAACGGTATTTTGCAGATCGCAAAGCTCTTGCAAGACCTTGAGCAACATCTCGGTATCGCGTTCATGCAAGCCAATAGTCGGCTCATCCAAAACATAGATTACGCCGGAGAGTGTAGTAGCGAGCTGCACTGCTAAACGCACCCGCTGGCCCTCTCCGCCCGAGAGTGTCGTAGAGGAGCGATCCAGCGAGATATAACCTAGGCCGGCCTTTTGAAGATGCTTAAGTCGAGTGATGGCCTCTTTTAGAATGGGGGTGGCAATGATACGCTCGCCTTCTCCAGCATGATCCGCTTTGAGACGCTCGCTAATTCGGAAGGCAAAGAATTCAATGGCTTTATCCACGGCCATACCCGAGATTTCCGCGACATTCTTGCCCGCAAAAGTTACGGCTAATGCTTCGGGACGCAGACGCGCACCGTGACACTCTCCACAAATCATCTGCTGCATATAAGCCTCAATTTCTTTGCGCAGATAATCCGAATCAGTCTCCCGATAACGCTCTTCCAGCTCGGGAATGACACCGGGAAATTTTTGTTTTATTCCTTTAACCTCATACTCTTGGTCTCCGGTGCCAAAAAAAATAATTTCGCGCGCTTTTTTCGGCAGATCGCCCACGGGAGTATCCAGATCAAATTTATGGGCGAGAGCCACGGCTTGAAGCAGCTCCAGACGGGCAGATTGATTTGCGCCGATGCGCGCCCAGGGTTTGATTGCGCCTTCAGCCAAGGTTAAACGCGGATTAGGCAAAACCAGCTCGGGCATGACTTGCGACTTTACCCCTAGCCCATCACAGGCCGGACAGGCCCCATGCGGACTATTAAAGGAAAAATTGCGCGGCTCAAGGGCGGGTGAGGTTAGGCCGCACTTGGGACAGGTTAGATCTTTGGAGTAAGAAAATTGATGCGGATTCTCTTCAGCCGTTTCGGCCAAAACCGTTCCATCTCCCAGCTCCAAAGCTGTAAGTATTTGGAGGCGGAGATGCTCGGAGTTTTCCTGAACTTCTTTGGGTCCAAACACGCCTATCACAACCTCTAACCTAAAAGGACCGACTGGCAAGCCAATCTGCTGTAGAGCACGGACGGGCAAGCGTTCGCCGTTGAGACGGACTTCTTCAAAGCCGGCGCGGGCAATGCGCTGAATTAGGTCAGAAGAAATGTCATTCTGAGGCGAAGCCGAAGAATCCCGCATGTATGTGCGCCCATTCGGGCGAGATCCCTTCGACAAGCTCAGGGCAGGCTCTTCGCTCTGCTCAGGATGACGATATAGTGAGGTTCGCACAATGGGCGCGAAAATGCGCAGGGGCCGCTTGCTTATTTCCGCCTTTAGCGCTCGGACAATGTCTTCGGTAGAAAAACGAGATAATTCAATATTGCAATGCACACACTTTGGTCGGCCAGCACGCGCAAAAAGCAAACGCAAATAGTCAGCAATCTCGGTAATTGTCCCAACTGTAGAGCGCGGATTTTCTGAAATACCGCGCTGGTCCAGGGCAATGGTAGGCGCGAGCCCCTGAATTTCGTCTACATCGGGCTTGTCCTGCAATTCTAAAAATTGCCGGGCGTAGCTTGAGAGCGACTCCACATAGCGCCGCTGGCCCTCGGCAAAAATAGTATCAAAAGCTAAAGAGGATTTACCGGATCCCGAAAGTCCGGTAATAACCACCAGCTTATTTTTCGGAATTTCAATATCAATGTTTTTGAGATTGTTCACCCGCGCCCCACGGATAACGAGTTTATCCATATTAGGCGGGAGTATATCACAGGCATGTCAAGAGATCAATGGTGGATAACCTGTCCGTAAAAACCCAAAAAGGGGACAGACCCCTTTTATTGCTTTTTATTGTGGTAAAATAAAGGGGTCTGTCCCCTTTTTGCCAATACAAAAAATGAAACTTGTCAAGTTTCTGGGGGGATGGTACACTGACGCCATATGGATATCGCAAAACTTATTCCTCAACTAAAACAATTGGGCGTTGAACTGCTCATACGCTTTGGCTCGCAGGTGGAGGGCACTGCGCGGCCGGAAAGCGATGTGGATGTCGGGGTATTATTTTCCAAAAACGCGCCGCGCAACCCGCGCCGCTATGGTACGCTTTATGCCCTTTTGCAACCGCTTATTCCGTCGGCTCGCCTTGATCTTATAGACCTTGACGAGGCATCCTACGCTCTGCAATTTCGCGCGGGCGCAAAAGGCGAACTCCTTTTTGAAGCAACCGCAATGAGTTTTGCGGATTTTCGCGAACGCGCGATGTTGCGGTACTTTGATTTCCAACCGATATTAAAAATACACGAGGAAGCGCTCCGCGTGTAAACTGCGTATGATGCGCCTTGCCCCGCTTGACCGCGATAAACTCCGTGATCTTATTGAAGACATCGCCGCCGGCCGCAAAGAACTTAAAACGCTTACGGCATGCCCTCGCGAAGAATTTATAATTGATCGCCATCGCTATGCGGAAACTGAACATTACTTTCGCCGCGTGCTTGAAGGAATTTTGACAGCCGCGACGCACATTCTTTCCCGTCTTCCCAAAGAAACCAAGGACTATGCCGCGGTAATAAAGTCGTTGGGCGATGTTGGCATTGTCAATCCGCAATTTGCGCAACGCAACCTTGGACTTGCCGGCTACCGCAACCGGCTTGTGCACATGTATTGGGAGGTTTCCACGGGAGAACTTTATGATACTGTCCGCGAGCATCTTGATGATCTCAATGAATTTGCCGAAGCATTCGCGAAAGTGATTCGCGACCCACAAAAATTTGGCATTGCCGAGTGATTGCTCAAGCGCAATGGGTGACCCCGCCTGAATTGCGGCTTTGGCGCAAAGCGCGTGGTCAAATTTTCACCCACTTTTCACCCTTTTTACTCCTTTTCCACCACCCTCTCCCTCATCTCCTCAAATACACGCCGCCTTCCCCTACAACCCAAAAAGGGGACAGACCCCCTTTATTGTCTTCATATAAAATATTTCTCTCTTTCTCTCTAGAATTGCAAATTGTTAGTGTGGATAAGTGTGTAAAACAAAAAAACTGGGCTCCCATGAAATAAAAGGATAAATGCGGATCTCCTAAGAAATTTTAAATTCTTCAAGTATTTTTTCTATTTGTTTTTTGAGCTTTGGAAGGTCTTTTTTAATTGTATCCCATATTCTTTTTGTGACAATCCCAAAATATTCATGGGTAAGCATATCTCTCATCCCGGCCATCTGTTTCCACGGGATTTGCATGTGCTCTTGCTTAATATAATCGGGGACATTTTTTGTCGCCTCGCCAATTATTTCGAATCGCCTTATGACAGCGTCTTGAGCTGTAATATCTTTAAGAAACTCATTATATGTTAAACCGTTTATATGTTTCTCAATCAATTCAATGCTTTCAAAAATGTCAGCAATGAATAATTTGGGGTTCCTCTTCATAATATTTTTTTTTGTTCTTTTAAAACACCTTCTTTTATAAGCGGGTGCAACGTCTCGTATTCAACAATATCCACTTTTCTATTTAATTTTTGTTCCAACTCAAACTTAAGATTCAATAAATCAAAAAAAGTTTTGTTTTTAGATATTTTCAATAACAAATCCACATCGCTACTTTTTTTTTCTTCACCTCGGGCAAACGAACCAAAAATAGCCGCCTTGAGAACCCCTTGACGTTTAAGAATGGGCGCTATTTTCTTTTTTATTGATTCTGTTGTCATATTGAATTTGCGGTTTAATTTCCATTCAATAATATACCATACAAAACAACGTAACCCAAACGCGCTCAAACATTAAACCTAAAATGACACGCATCGCCGTCTTGCATTACGTATTCTTTGCCCTCGGTGCGCATAAGTCCGCGTTCGCGCGCGCCGACCTCGCCGAACTCCACAAAATCTTTCCAGTTAATCACTTCAACCCTTATAAATCCCTTTTCAAAATCAGTGTGAATCACGCCGGCGGCTTGCGGCGCTTTTGTGCCAATTTTTATTGTCCACGCGCGAGTTTCTTTTGGACCGCTTGTTAAAAAAGTGCTCAACCCTAAAAGCGAGTAACTTGCCCTTATTAATCGATCAAGCCCAGCTTCATCGACACCAAGTGTTTTCAAATATTCTCTCGCGTCTTCTTTTGATAATTCAGAAAGTTCTGCCTCAATTTTTATTGATATCGGAAGTTGCGCCTCGTTCGGAATTCCTGACAAACTAGACCCTTCCTTTAAATGCTTCTCATCAACATTTAAAACATAGATTATCGGCTTTTTGGGCCCCCAGAATTTATACAACAAATGGAGACTATAACCGGTTTTCCAAACATCGCTATCAAAGGAAGGCCGTAAAAGGGGTCTGTCCCCTTTTACGGGTCTGTCCCCTTTTTCTTTTTTTTAAATAGGCGATTCCCCATAAACACACGGATTATAGTCACTCGGTGCACAAGTATCGCTTGAGGGGGGAAGACAATCATGGCAAATAAGAGGAGACTGGCATCTGTTACTTATGCCGCAAGGGGTGTTGCTCGTACCTGTACATTCATTCACGTTCCTGTAGTACATAGTTTCATAACCACAAATCCCAGTCATGCAATCGCTATCCTCATAACAGGTAACCCCATAATCGCCGGGGTTTTCGCAACGCCCAACGGCGTGGGAGTCTCTAATATCATTAATACATGTATAAGCTCCAATACATTCCTCATTACTGGTACATGATGCGTTTAACCCTTGCCTTCTAGTACAAGCTATGCGAATGGAATCATCTTCCCTCTTGCCATGGGTTATACAATTACATGCCGTACTAATGCATAAACGGAGATTGCGGATACCTTCTGGCGTGAGGCGCTCTTCAGTCCCAAGTGTCTCCCTTGGCAAGTTGATATTGCAATTATTACATTCCCCGGGATCAAAACAGCCTGAAGATGGATTCAATACTCTAAGCCTAGTCTCAGACTTTAAGAGCCTTTCTTCTCCAACAAGCCTGTCTGGTACAATTTCATAACATTCCCCCTCTGAACAATATTGACCTGTGCAATCGGTGACGGTAGATTGCCCACAAGGATTGAATTCTCTGTATTCTGGTTTGTTACAAGAGTACGCACCCCTGTTAGGACTGTCGGGGGGAAAATAAGTGCCCGAAGCACGAGTCTCTCCCCTAACACTGTAACGCGCTTCAGTGGATTGACCGCCACAGAGAAATTTTGTTAGCTGTGGGGGACATTTCAGCTGGGGCAGTATTTCGGAGACTTGCCGCACTAATTTGGTGGGTGGTAATTGCAAACGAACTAACGCGGGATTAACTGTTTGTAAAATTAGATAGGAAGCAAGCACTAGTATTAATCCCACTGATGCGTCGGAGATTTTGCGTCTTGCATCAGAAATTTTCTCGGGCGAGCCGGCGGCAGTTAGCCATTTAAAGCCTGCATATACAATCATGATTCCGGCTATTACCCCCGCTACGGACACAAAAAACCTGAATACTCTTTCAATATATTGCCCAAGGCCGGTTACAGTTTTGCCTAACAAGGGTATTTGTAAGGATTGCTCTTGCGGCACAATATAACAGTTATAAACAAAGCCCCGGTTAATAGCTTCTTGAGAATGCCGTAATGAAGCCATTTCACACTCTGGTCCAGCATTAGGACTACGCTGACCCCTATTATACGGCGCCTGGCCGCATTCCTCTTGACTAAAACAGGTTGATCCAATTTTTATCTGCGCAAGAGCTGGCTGAGTAAAGACAAGCAACGCGGAACTTAAAATTAAAAATAGTAATGCCGCCCTCCAAACTTTCCGTTTTGCATTTTGCATTTTGCATTTTGCATGCATAATTCTAACGTACTCTTCTTAAAATTTGTTCCCAAAGCTCCAGGGGGATGGCTCCGGCAATTTTTTTGCCGTTGATTTTAGACCATCTAAAAACCATTCGTCATCGCGAGCACAGCGAAGTGATCTCATGAACTCTGAATTACGAAATAGTCATTTCGAGGCTAAAAGCCGAGAAATCTCTACACCATGATCTGCGCTTTTGGCGAGATTTAGAGATCTCTCGCTTTGCTCGAGATGACAGTTGATGGGGTTTCGTAATTCACAGCTCATGAGGCTGTTTAGCAATTCGGGGGGCAAGGATATTTTCCACTGCTTTTACAAATTCTTTTGCTGTCGCAATTGCGTGTTCGGCGGTTTCTTGAGAAAATTCCTTCATCCATTCATAATCAGCTTCTTCTCGCGCGTTTTTCATCTCCTTAAAAAATCTAGCAAACTTCGTTTCTAAAAGGCCGGGCTTAACAAAATATTGACCAAAAAGCGTGATAACGCCAGCGTGAGTTTTGGCAAAAAGCCCCTTGCTTAAAAGCGCGGCCGAAGCCGCCACAAGAAAGGCATAGTAGGCGCGAGAAACCGCGTCCCGAAACAACTCCTTACGCAAAAGAACTTCTGCGGCCTGAAGATGCTCATTGGCAATTTCCAGCGCTTTTTTAATCTCTTGCGGACTGGGTATAACCTCCTCTGGAATCATATAATAATGCTATGCCTTTCAACCAACTGAGAAAATACCGTGGGTAGTTTCCGCGCTTCGCGATACTCTTTTTCTGAATGAATAATTGTCGTAAAGTCTAAACTGTAATCAAGCAGTATGCGGGTTGAGATATCAATAACCTGGTCTTTTACTGCGGGAGTAACTCTTTTAACAAGGATTAAAAAATCAAAATCGGAATCAGCGCGTGCCGCGCCTTTCGCGCGAGAACCAAATAATTTTATCTCCACGAGATTGCCATGAAGCGCCCCACGCAGGAGCCGCTTAAAAATTACAATCGCCTCATGCATTTTTCTGTCCAGAGATAGTTGTTGGGCTATGGTCATATTGCCTTCCAAATATACCGCCGCGCTGCACGATTGTCAATCATTAGCGCACTTTTCTTAAAATCTGTTCCCAAAGCTCCAGGGGGATGGCTCCGGCAATTTTTTTGCCGTTGATAAAGAAAGTCGGAGTGCCTTGAACGCCGGCGGCAATACCATCGGCCCGATCAATTTCTATCTCCTCTTTATATTTCCGATTATCAAAGCATTCGTTAAACTTGGCAATATCCAGCCCAACCTCCAAAGCATATAATTTAATATCCAGATCAGTCAGGCGATCGGCGTTTTGAAAAAGCTTGTCGTGCATTTCCCAAAATTTGCCCTGCTCGCGAGCGCAGTTTCCGGCCTCGGCGGCCCGCAAGGCATTGGGATGCACATCAACTAAAGGGAAATCCCGATAAATAAACTGAATCTTGTCTGGAAACCGGGCCATGAGCTCGCGCACGACTAGACTTTCGGCTTTGGAAAAGGGACACTCAAAATCCGCAAACTCCACAATGCGCAAAGGAGCGTTAGCCTTGCCAAAGGTCGGATCATCCGCGGCGGAATAGGCAAGATTCTCTTTCAGAAAGGCAGGCGGTGCGATATTACTATGGGTAACTTGGTGCTGGATTTCCGTCGGGATGTCGCCAAGCTGAATTTGCCGGTAAAAAATTAGGGCTTTTGCTCCGATGTATAATACTGCCGCAGAGAGCATTACTCCAAAGGCAATAAGCAAAATCCCCCATCCCTTTTTATACCACGGCTCTGGAACAATATCCCTGCTCAATATTGACATAATTATTTAAATAGTATAGCATATTAAGACTATTATAGCTAACCACAATACATGACTAGATTTATTACAATTATCCAGATCGTCTCCGCAGTCTTGCTTATTGTGGCGATTTTACTGCAACAGCGCGGGGTGGGATTGGGAGCGGCCTTTGGCGGCGAGGGTTCTATTTACCGGACCAAGCGCGGGGTTGAAAAGGGAATTTTTATTGCAACAATCATCTTAGCAATTCTATTTTTTGCTTCCGCACTAGCAGGATTTATCCTGCGCTAGGGCACGTGCCCACGTGAATGTAGCGGCGACCTTCAGGTCGCCATGGCAGCCTAAAGGCTGCCGCTACAGCCCTTATTCATGACGCCTCATTATATCTTGTGTTTAAATTATCTTTTCGTAGGCAAAAAAAAGTTGAGGACTTGGACAAAAAATTGGTCTTTGCTCTGCGGGATAAAAAATTTCCGCGTTTCTCTCAATTCAAACATTTGCCAAAAATTCTGAACGCAAAAGAGCGCTGGGTCGTTAGCGGCGCCCTCATCTTGATTCTAATTATCGCGGCGGGCGGAGCGGCGCGCTTTATTTACCGCCACCTGGAATCGCGGCCTATGTCGGGGGGTGTCTATAAAGAGGCGCTCATCGGCACCCCTTATCTTATAAATCCTATTTTAGCAACCTCGGATGCTGACAGGGATATCAGCCGTTTGATCTATTCGGGACTTCTGCGTTATAATGATAAAGGCGAGCTGGAAGGAGATTTGGCAGAACAGTTTGAGTTATCGGCAGATAATACAACGTTGCGCTTTACTTTGCGCTCACCAATATATTTCCATGACGGCGAACCGCTGAATTCAGAGGATGTGGCCTTCACTATTGCCGCCATTCAAAACCCGGCTTGGCGCGCACCACTCTGGCGCAGTTTACAAGACATAGCCATAGAAACTCCTGATCCCAGGACTGTAATCGTTACTTTTAAAAAACCCGCCCCCTCTCTCGTTTACCTTTTTACCTTTGGTATTTTGCCTAAACATATTTGGGGGGAAGTTGACCCGACAATTGCTGAACGGGCAGTCTGGAACTTAAAACCCATTGGCAGCGGACCTTTTAAGTTTAAAGGCCTAACAAAAAGCCGCGACGGCACTATTGCTACTTATCGCTTGGCTCGCAATACTGGTCTCTATAGAAAAGCACCCTATCTTGAGGAAATAACGCTGCGCTTTTTTTCGGACTTTGACAGCGCTTTGCGCGCTTTGAAAGAACGCACGGTTGATGGAGTGAGTTTTGTGCCGCCGCGATTGTATTCAAAAATTCCGACCAAAGGTTTTACGGCGCAAACCATTACCATGCCGCATTATACAGGAATTTTTTTTCAGGATCGCAAAAATACTGTCTTAAAAGAAAAAGAGGTACGCAAAGCACTGGCCTTAGCACTGGATCGGCAAAAAATCGTCAGTGAGGTGCCTAATGCCGTAGCAACCGGGGTGCCTTTTATTGGGGATCAACTTGACTCCGGGCAAATTATATTCCCGCCCACCTATGATCCTAATGAATCAGCGCGTCTTTTGCAACAAGCCGGTTGGACACAAAAGGATGGCGGATGGTATAAAAATAAACAGGAGCTGGTTTTGACTCTGACTACTTATGATGAGCCAACTTACCTCAAGGTTGCCGAGTTCATCCGAGACACTTGGCAAAAACTGGGGGTCAAGGTCAAGCTTGAGGCGGCGTCAAAAGATAATTTCCAACGCGAGGTGCTCCGGCCGCGCGCCTATGAGGTCTTGCTTTTTAGCATTGTGGCGGGAGCTCTACCGGATCCGTATCCTTTTTGGCACTCTTCGCAAATGGATGACCCGGGCTTAAATCTTTCTTCTGTGCGCGCGCGCGAGATTGATGCCTTGCTTGAAGTAGGACATTCTGCGATACGACGCGACATTCGCGAGTCTAACTATGCCGAATTCCAAAAACAGCTCTTGGAGGAAGTGCCAGCGATAATTCTCTACAATTCACCCTATATCTATGTAACTTCTGCAAAAATACGCGGCGCGGCGCGAGAATTGCTATTTATCCCTTCGGATCGTTTCAACGATATTGAAAAATGGTACCGCCGGTCAAGGCCGGGGTGGAAGTAAGGTGGGGCGAGTGGTGAAACTGGCAGATTCACCCCGTTAGAAATGCCGCGGTGGCGGAATTGGCAGACGCGTACGGTTCAGAGCCGTATATCCGCAAGGATGTGTGGGTTCAACTCCCGCCCGCGGCATTTCTAACGGGGCAGGCGTAGCGTTCAGAGCGCTATGGCCGCAAGGTCGTGAGGGTTCAAGTCCCTCCTCGCCCACCAGAATAGAACTTAACGGTTTTTCAGAGACCGAATTGTGGGCGGCGCAAAGCGCCGCCCACTGGTTTCCCCCCATTTTTCCAAACGAATTCGGAGCGGCGAGGAGGAGGTGCGAGCCAAAGATTTCTTTGGCACAGACCTTTTTTGCAAAAAGGTCTGAATCAGAAGCAATTTTGTCCAATGATTGAGCGTCTTTTAGCCAATTTTGGAAAGGTGCGAGCCAATCATTCTGCTTGTGTGAAAAAGTAGAGATTTCTTCTTCGAGCGACTTCTTTTCGGAAAGTAGTTTAACTTTTTGATTGCGATAATCTTGTTCATCAATAACTTGGTCTAAATATCCATTAAGAAGTCGCTCTAACTTTTCCGACAAAGAAGAAATCATTTTCTTTTTCTCTTCCACACAAGCAGTCAAAGACTGGGCGGAGTTTTTATGGTCTTGCAAAGCAAGACGATTCAATTCCTCCGCCCAGTCTTTGGGCAAAGAAACTTTTTGAATTAAGGATGATAACTGCTCATCTAGTTTTTCAGAACGAAGCGACATTTCGGGACAGTCAATCGTTTTAGATTTTTTGGTGCACCGATAATACACATAATAGTGAACATTACCATTTTTCTGTCGCTTCGTTTTGTTTTCAGCAGTTATCATCATCCCGCAGGAAGCACAGGAAATAAGTCCGCAATATGGCTGTGGTTCGTTCTGTGGTTTTCGTTCGGGTTGTCCACGAAATTTCAACATTTCCTGTGCTTCATCAAAAAGTTTCTTTGAAATGATTGGCTCGTGCTTTCCTTCGTGGATTTCACCACCATATTTGAATAGACCAATATAGAAAGGATTTGAAAGAATAAAAGACGCTTTTGTTTTTGAGATTCTCTTTCCGGTTCTAGTTGTAACGCCGGATTTCACCAAAAAGTTTGAGACATCTTCCAGTCGCATATTTCCTTTGACATATTTTTCAAAAGCCAAGCGCACAATACGAGATTTTTTCTTTTCCACCACGATTGTCTTTGTTCTACTATCATTCAAATATCCTACTGGCGCTTGGCTTGGAAATATCCCCATCCTCACTTTTTGGCGAAGTCCGCGTTTCGTGTTCTCGGAAAGAGAATCTACATAGTATTTGCTTTGCCCGAAAGCCATATTGAGCATAAATTTACCTTGACCAGTGTTATCACACCAAAAAGTTGGAAATTTAATGCTCGCAAGTTTCCCTGTGTCGAGGAGATAAATAATCTGACCTCCGTCCACCGAATTGCGGGCCAGACGATCGGGATTCCATGCTAGAATGTTTCCGCCGAAAGTTTCAATTTCTTTCATCATTTTGTTAAACAAAGGACGACCTGGAACTTTGGCAGATTGTTTTTCTACGATTTCGGCGGAAATTTCAATATTTTCCCGAACGGCGTATTCCCGCAATTCGGTGAGTTGCGCGTCAATTGAAAGAACCTGCTTGTCCTCGACATCAGTGGACTTGCGAGCATACAAAAAGAATTTTTGCGGAGATATATTGTTCATATAAATTTTGAATACTTAAATGGCCGCACCGGTGCGCAAACCTAGGAAGACCTAGATAAGTCCGATACGGCCATTAAAATAGGCCTTCCACTAAGTTTGCGCAAATTCAGTATAGCAAAAATCTTTTTGTATTCAAAGCAAATACTATGCGTCAAAATTGCCTCTGATTCGCACCTCCTCCTCGCCGGAAAAACAGTGCGCGTCGCCGAAGGCGACGCTCCGAATTCGTTTGGAAAAATGGGGGGAAACCAGTGGGCGGCGCTTTGCGCCGCCCACAATTCGGTCTCTGAAAAACCGTTAAGTTCTATTCTGGTGTCTCTATTTTACCAAGCTCGCACCTATTTTCAAAATAAATGATTTCGCACGCGCGAAGCGCGTGGTGGCTCTAAACTAAATCGTACGCCCTACGAAAGCCCCGCCACCGCCTCGCTTTACTCGG
>Ga0209211_10008404_pt1 | contig 14137 bp, 8 predicted proteins | sample RifGroA2_FD_183992 | JGI IMG/M metagenome (GOLD analysis project Ga0209211, IMG submission 183992) | Groundwater microbial communities from Rifle, Colorado, USA - Groundwater A2 (SPAdes) (version 2) | ecosystem: Environmental > Aquatic > Deep subsurface > Groundwater | place: Rifle, Colorado...
ACCCACGTGGAGAAATCATCCTTGACCATCGTACCAAGGCGACATCCAAACCCGGCATTTTTGCGACCGGTGATGCCTCTGACGCTCCCTACAAACAGAACAATATTTCCGCCGGCGACGGCGTGGTGGCCGCCTTGTCCGCGTATGATTATTTACGCAGACAAAAGAGCTGACCTTTGATCCCGTTAGAGTTCTGCCAACCCCACTCATTTCTTGCAGGCTATTTATAAGTGTAGAGAAATCTAAATCTTGAGCCTTGCTAGTCAGAGCTCTAACGGGATTGACAGGGGCTGTAAAACGTGCTATACTGGGTGTACAAGTTTGAAGGCGGGACGCCTCGACTAGAGTTGAGCGAACTTTGCCAGAACGGCGGGTGTTTCCGGGGTGAAACGTCCGTTTTTCTTTTTCCAAGAGAGAATCTTGACGTGATATACAGGTATACCTACTTTAGACGGCCGTCGGAAGTAGGTATAACGGCCATCGAAAATTCGGCTTTCTTTTGGGGAAAGAAAAGAGTCCTTTAACAAAAACAAAAACAAAAACCTGCCTACCGGCAGGCAGGCAAAAAACAAAAACCTTTGTTTTTACCAACAACAAGGCAAGTTCTCTTGCCTTGGCCTCTCGATACAGAGGCCAGATAGGCCGCTAATGCTCTAGCGGTCTTTTTCATCCCGCATTATCGCTTTTTCATGATGGTGGTGTCAAAACTTTTTCTTCCAGACATCAAGAGTATACCTTTGTGGTTGTATCCTGCATAGTGCGGGATTCATTGATTTAAAGCTTGTTCTCGGCTATACTGGGCAATATGGAAGTTTTTGAAATCGAGGGAGGAAAACGGCTGAAGGGGCGCATCGCCGTATCGGGGCTGAAGAATGCGGCGACGCCTATCATTGCCGCGACACTCCTCACCAAAGAACCGTGTGTTTTGAAGAATATCCCTCGTATCGAGGATGTTTTCCGCATGCTGGAAATCCTGGAAAGCATGGGTGCGACGATACAGTGGCAGGGGCGGTCAACGGTGATGATCGATGCTCGGGCGATTGATCCGAAAAAAATCGATCAGGAAAAAGTCAAACGTTTGCGCTCATCGATCTTCCTTTTGGGAGCGCTCGCGGGCCGTTTCGGAAAATTCCATTTGCGGCAGCCCGGCGGGTGTGTCATCGGGGCGCGTCCGGTAGAAACCCATATCGATGCCCTGACAAAACTTGGGGTGAAGATCGCTTCGGATGAAAAAGGATATGCTGTCGATGCGAGAGGGAGGCACGCTGGCGACATCGTGCTCAAAGAATTTTCTGTGACGGCCACGGAAAACGCGATGCTTCTGGCCGCGACGCTTTCCGATACCACACAGATAAAAATCTCCGCCTGCGAACCGCATGTCGAAGACCTCGGGCATTTTCTCGAAAAAATGGGCGCGCAGATCGAAGGACTAGGAACCCACACGCTCCGGATAACAGGCAAGAAGCAGCTTTCCGGCGCGATCTACACGATTATTCCTGATCACAACGAAGCTGCGACATTCCTCATTCTCGGGGCGGCGACCGGGAGCGAAATCACGGTTGTCAATGCCCGGGAAGAGCATTTGGATATTGTCCTCGAGAAACTTGAGGAGTTCGGGGTTCGCTTCACCGTGAAGAAAAACGAGATTACGATCCATCCGGCCAAGAAATTGCGGGCTGTTTCAAAAATTGATACGCGCACGTATCCGGGAATTCCTACCGAGACGCAGGCGCTCTTCGGGATGCTCGCGACGCAGGCCGAAGGAGAGACGCTTATTTTCGAAACGCTGTATGAGGGGCGCTTCAACTATATTCCTGAGCTCCAGAAGATGGGAGCCAAAGCGACGATTCTCAATCCGCACCAAGCCATCATTTCAGGCAGGACGCCGCTAAAGGGAACCATTATAAAAAGTTTTGATCTGCGCGCAGGGGCTACGCTTATTATCGCCGCTCTGGTCGCTCGGGGGAAGACGATTATCGAAGATATTTATCAGGTGGATCGCGGTTACGAACGTATCGAAGAGCGTTTGCAGAAAATCGGTGCCGCTATCCGTCGAGTAGACTTGTAAAAAGAAAAATATGAAATCGATGTTTGTACGAAAAATCGGTATTGATCTCGGAACGACGAATACCCTGGTATTCGTGCCGGGCAAAGGAGTCGTCGTCAATGAACCTTCGGTGGTGGCGATTTCTTTGCTTGAGAACAAGGTGCTGGCTGTCGGGAACGAAGCCAAGGAAATGCTGGGCCGCACACCGGATACGATTGTCGCCAGTCAGCCACTCCGGGATGGAGCCATTGCCGATTACCGCGTGACGGAGGCGATGCTCAAATATTTCTTGAATCGCGTGAGCGGCCGGATTCGTTTTTTCCGTCCGGAAGTGGTCCTCTCTATTCCGGCCGGGGTCACGTCGACGGAGCGGCGCGCCGTCATTGATGCGGCGCTCAAGGCCGGTGCCAAAGCGGCGTATGTGGTGAAGGAACCGATTTTGGCGGCAATAGGCGCGGGTATCCCGATTCATGCGGCGCAGGGGAATATGATCATCAATGTCGGCGGCGGCACATCGGAGATCGCTATCATCTCTCTCGGCGGTATCGTGGCGGCGCACAGCGCGCGCGTCGGCGGCAATCGGATCGACCAGGCCATTTCCGATTATATCAAGCGTAAATATAGTCTGGCTATCGGTGATCGGACGGCAGAGGAAATCAAGATAAAAATAGGATCAGCCATCGCTCAGGTGAAGGAGGATCATGTAGAAGTACGCGGCCGCGATCTGATGGGGGGGTTGCCGAAGACTGTCCTTATTTCTTCCAATGAAGTGACGGAAGCTATTCAGGATGAGCTCAGGGAAATCATCAATGTCATCAAAACCGTCCTTCAAGAAACCCCGCCGGAATTGGCGGCGGATATTATGGACAAGGGGATGGTACTTTCGGGTGGGACAGCCCGGCTCAAGCATCTGGATCAGCTTATTTCCAAAACTATCAATGTGCCGTGTTATGTGGCGGATGATCCGGCGCTGTGCGTGGTGAAAGGCACCGGCATCGTATTGGAGAATCTGGAAGTGTATAAACGGAGCATCATGTTAGCCAAATGATTTGGCTAACAAATGTAAAAATAAAATATCAAATATCAAAATGACAATGCAAAATGAAAATATACGAGACTCAAAGTTGATTTTGCATTGATTAATTTTGCATTTTAATCTGTCATTTTTCATTTTGATTTTTCAATTTTGATATTATGATTGTCGGTATCGATGCATCGCGGGCATTTCTCAGACGGCGGACGGGGATCGAGGAATATGCCTATCAGACCATCAAGCATCTGCGCAGTGTCATTCCAGAAACGGACACTGTCGTTTTGTATGTGAGAAAGAAACTAACAACTAATAACTTACGACTGACAACGAAGACGCCAGAGATTGATCTTGAGTTGCCGGCAAACTGGAGGATTCGCGCCATATGGGCGCCGCGCTTTTGGACGCAGATCGGTTTATCGTTGGAAATGCTGCGACGATTGCCTGACGTGCTTTTCGTTCCCGCCCATACGGTGCCGCTCATCCATCCCAAGAAAACGATTGTCACTATTCATGGCTTGGAATATGAATTCTGCCAAGAAGGGTACGCGTGGTGGGAAAGAATGTATATGCATTTTTCTATTCGTTACTCGTGTAAGGTTGCCTCGACAGTCATCTGCGTTTCGGAAAACACCAAGCGCGACGTGATGAAACTCTATGGCGTGGCCGAGGAGAAAATTAAAGTTATCTATGAAGGGTATGAAACTAATTCCAAATTCCAAATTCCAAATTCCAAATCAAATCCAAATGTCAAAATCCAAAATCCAAAACCTTACTTACTATTTATTGGAAGACTCGAGGCGAGGAAAAACATTGTGAGAATTATCGAAGCGTTTGAAATACTCAAAGAAAAATATCAGATTCCGCATGCGTTGGCGTTGGTGGGGAAGCCAGGATATGGGTATGAGAAGATTAGAATCAAGAATCAGGAATCAAGAATCAGGAATGAAATCAAAGAGCTGGGATACGTAACGGAAGGAGAAAAGTGGGAATGGCTGAAAAATGCTGATGTGTTTCTCTTCCCGACGCTGTATGAAGGGTTTGGAATTCCTGTTTTGGAAGCGCAGAGTGTCGGAGTGCCGATAGTAGCTTCTCGCACCTCGTCTCTTCCGGAGGTGGCTGGTCTGGGCGCGGTATTTGTGGATCCGGAGAGCGTAGAAAGTATCGCAGATGGTATTCAAAGGGTGCTTTCGGATAAGGGGCTGAGAGATGATATAATAGCCAAAGGGATTAAAAATATAGAGCGCTTCAGCTGGCAGAAATGCGCAGAAGAAGTTGTCAGTCTCCTTGTTTAAACATGGAAAATAATCAACAAGTATCGTCAGATAGGGATGGTCGAAAAAAAGTGGCGCTGGTACACGATTTTCTGGTTGCCTATGGTGGAGCGGAGCGGGTGCTGGAGGCATTGGCTGAAATGTTTCCGGAAGCGCCGATCTATACGCTTTTGTATGATAAAGAACGGATGGGAGAACATTTTCTAAGGCGGGATATCCGCGTGTCGTGGCTTGCCAAACTGCCGAGGTTTTTGAAGAAACGCTATCGTTTTTTCTTGCCGTTTTTTCCGGTGGCGGTGGAGTCGTTTGATTTGCGGGATTTCGATCTTGTGATCTCTTCCTCGGGAGCGTGGAGCAAAGGCATCGTGACGCGTCTCAACACGAAACATATCGCGTATCTCCATTCGCCGATGCGCTATGCCTGGGATTATCATGAGCAGTATCTGGATGAGCTTGGTGCATATGGAAAGCTTCGGATTTTCACGAGAGCGTTGCTTTCGTATCTCAGAGTATGGGATCGGCAGGCGGCAGAACGGCCGGACGCCATTATTTCCAATTCCCGATTTACAGCGGCGCGGGTAAAGAAGTACTATCGGCGGGAAGCACAGGTGATTTACCCTCCGGCAATGGAGTTGTATGAAAAGACAAAAAATGTCCGTTCGGGAGAGCGAGAGATCCCTTCATCGGCCATCCGCCAATTGGCGGAGGCGGATCGGGATGACGGCGCGAGCCGCCGTCATTTTCTAGTCGTATCGCGGCTCACTCGTTCCAAGAAGGTGGACAAAACAATCGAGGCGTTTAATAAGTTGGGACTCCCGCTTATAATTGTTGGGGATGGGCCGGAGCGTACCAGGCTCCAAAGCCAAGCGGGAAAGAATATCCGCTTCGTGGGGTTTATCAGCGATGAAGCATTGGCGAAACTGTACGCTTCTGCCCGAGCCGTTATTTTTCCTGCGGAAGAGGACTTCGGCATGGTGGCGGCGGAGGCGCTTTCTTTCGGCACGCCGGTCATCGCGTATGAGTATGGCGGTATCCGGGAAATTGTTGAACAAGGAAAAACCGGAGAACTGTTTCATGCGGAGACGCCGGAAATCATCGCTGAGGGAGTGCGGCGCTTTCTCCAGCATGAAGGGCAGTATGATGAAACGGCGATGAAGCAATCGGTAGCACATCTTGCAAAAAAACGATTCCAAAGAGAAATGCGAGAATTTATCCAGCACCTTCCAGAATACCCCGTGGTCTTGCCACGGGGATGAATGGAAACATAAAATCCTTCCCACAGGGTTTAATACCCTGTGGTGAAGGTGCTGGATTTATTGAAGAGTGCCTTTAGAAGGTTTTAATGGAAAAATGAAATATCAAAAATCAAAATGACAATGCAAAATGTAAAGATTTAGAGCGCATTCATATTTTTGAATTTTAATCTGTCATTTTGAATTTTGATTTTTACATTTTACATTATGAAAATCATCGGTCATCATGCAGTCAGAGAGCGGTTGAAAAAACTCGCTCGGGAGAACAAGATTTCCCAAGGCTACCTTTTCTCAGGCCCGCAAGGCGTGGGGAAGAGTCTCTGCGCCCTGGAATTTGCCAGTATTCTGGTCGGTGAGCCGGATTTCGAGCCGAGCGAGAACAAGCCGCACCCTTTCGATGTGCTCATTGTCCGGCCGGAAGAAGTTGCCAAGCGCGGCATCACCAAAGAGAAGAGTATCGGAGCGGAAGCGATGCGCGAGGCGCTGCAATTCTTAGGGCGCTTTCCGGCCAGGGGGCATTTTCGGGTCGTCATTATCGAAGAGGCGCACAAGCTCACGCAAACCGCCCAGAATGTCATTTTGAAGACCCTTGAAGAGCCCAAGTCTACCGCCGTGATGGTATTGGTGACGCATGATGTGGGAAACATTCTCCCGACGATTCTCTCGCGTGCCGAGCGCATCCGCTTCGATTATGTATCGTCCGAAGAAATAGAAGAGGGACTGGACACTTTGTTCGTGAGAAACGGAGAGCATATCCTCGCGCCATTTTTCTTTTCTTTGGGCAGACCGGGGATGATTGTCCGGGCAGCGCATGACCCGCAGAGCTTTCGCGTTGAGCAAGAGAAGCTGGAGCGTCTCTTCCGCCTCACGACCTTGACGCTCGGGGAGCGCCTCCGTTTGGCGGAAGAATTGGCAAAAAATATTCCTGAAACGGTGCGGTTGTTCGAATGGTGGCTGCCGGGACTCTATGCGCAGGCTCTCAAGGGCGCCGATCCGCGCTATACGACGCGCTTCTTCGGACTCTTGGAAGCGGTGGAAGAAACGCTTATGCTTCTCAAGACGACGCAGAGCAACGCGCGGCTTCTTATAGAAAAACTCTTCCTTTCGGTATAGTGTCGTTAGTCGTAAGTAGTTGGTTGTCAGTTATTTTATGTGGTTTGTATCAAAACGGACAAAACAAAAACACCAAGAAAAATCATCGATGCATTTTTTGCGCAAGGGCTTGCCAGAGCGGAAAAGATATCGCACGGTGGGAAAAAAAGAAAGACGGCACATCGGAGCGGGTACTCTTTTCCTTTGGGCACTTTTCTTTGGGACGCTTTCTTATACAGCCTTTTTTTCCACATTTTTTCTTATCGCTTCGCCGCGGATCGCAGGGATGAGCGAGATTTCTCAAAGGACGCTCGGCGGATTCATCGAGAGGGAGCTGTCAAGAAAATATCTTCGGATCTTTTTCCGGCAGAATTTTTTTCTGGTGCGGCCGCAGGATCTGGAAAAACGGCTGCGCTTGGAATACCCGCTCCTGGCTTCCGTCTCCGTGACGCGCGTTTTTCCGAATAATCTGAATATCGAGGTGACGGAGCGGAAGAAAATCATTCTCTGGTATTCTCAAGACCAATATTATCTCATCGATGAAGAAGGGGCGGCGCACGATAGTACGCAGGCGCTTCTGCCGGAAAATATGCCGTACGTGCTTTCTATCACCGATATGAGCAACAAACAGGTGGCTCTGGGAGAAAAAGTTTTTGATGCGAGTTATGGGGCTTTCGCCATCCAGATGAAGGAGCTGTTTCCGGCGCAGTTGGGGCTGGGGATTGAGCCGCGGTATACGACAGTCTCTCGTTTTGCCGACGAACTGCGCGTCAAAACGGATGAAGGATGGGAGGCATATTTTGGCACCGGGATCCCGATCGAGGCATCGCTCAATGTGCTCAAGCTTCTTATTGAGAAAGAGTTGCCGAAAGAGCGGCGTGCAAAGTTGGCGTATATCGACCTGCGCGCGGAAACCCGGGCGTACTATGCGTTTCGCGAAGGAGAAAATATAGAAAGCCCAGTCACTCTTTCTCCTTCGGTGCTGACAGAAGAAAAGAAAACCGATGTTTCCTCCAAGAAAAAGAAATAGTCTACAAAAATATCTAATACCTATTTTCTAATATCTAATGCAACTTTTAGTTTTGGAATTGAATATTGTAACTTTATTAGAAATTGGTAATTAGAAATTAGAAATTGTAAAAGTATACTACTACATATTTCAAAAAACACTTCCAAAAAAGAGTGTTTTTGTATCCGATTATTTTATTTCTGGGATGTAATAGACGAAAATGGAATCACCGGCGCGGGTGACGAGCGGATAGTCAAACCTCCAGGCGTAAGTCTTGTCTCCTGGCTTCAAGTTGGGAGAATAAGAGCTTTCTTGGATGAATCCAGCCGAGAGGGCATACCAGCCAGGCTCCGGGTCGTTGTAGGAGTGCCAAGAAACGTATTTGTTGCCGAGATAGTAGGTCGGACTGGCGCCGCCGAAGTAGTCAACGCGAATTTTGTCAATAAACAAAGCCTTGTCACCTGCCATGCGGGAGGAGCTTGACTCAGTCAAAGCCTTAGGATTGATGCTAATGCCTTTGCAATTAAGAGCTCCGATACCGGTGCTCAGGCAATTATTATATGTATCGACAAAGTTCCGCAAATGTTTAAGGTCTTGGCCCCAGTCGTAATTGGAGTCCGTAACGTACTGATATCCGTTTAAGTGTCCGCCAGCGGCGGCATTGAAATACGAGAGATAGCTGGGGTATGCCAAGATGGGGATAGCTACTATAGATAAAGTCAAACCACCGAGAATACAGGCCAGGATTTGGCGCGTTACCTTGTCATTTTCATGACGGCGGAAGAAGTCAAAGCTTACTTTGGCGGTCAGCATATAGAGAAAGGGGAGGATCGGGAAAAGGTGGCGCAAGCCGATGTTGAGGTTTCCGGTAATACTCACGTAGCTGTAAAAGAGGATGAAGAACAGAGCCAGGTACGTCGTCGTATTGTTTTGAAAGGAACGGGCCAGCTTCGCCGCCCACTTCGCCGAATCGAGGCGAGAGTCTAGGCGGACCAGGAAAGGAAAGGCCGCTCCCTTTTCTCGGATGAGAGTTTTGCCTATCCGGGAGAGGGCGTAGAGAGAGGTGAGGAGGAGGATAATGAGGAACGGCAAGGTTTCTTTGAGGAGAAAGACAATCGGGAAATACCAGGGGGAAGCTTGGTTGGAAACCTGACCGAGGAAATAGTAGGTGTTGCCGCCAGTCACGCGGCCGAACACCATAAAGACGCCGAGGAAGTATTCAGAGAACGGCTTGAGGAGGGGCGACTGGCTGGTGGCTGTCACGAAGTCGATGGCGAATTTTCCGACAGCCGTGGTATGCGGGAAAGCGGCGAGGGCGTTTTCAGAAAGTTTTTCGCCTGGCATATTGAGCGTATTCATGAAGTAGAGGATCCAGATGAGCCCAAAGCAGATGATGACACTCCCGGCGTATTTGAGGACATACTCGAATACAGAGCGCAGCTTGAAGGCAAACACCGAGCGGGCATCGTCAGTCGGCTTCCGTTTGCTGAGCCCATAGAGGACGGCGAAGAGGCCGAAGATGGGGAAGAGCAGGACAGCAGAAAATTTGGCGAGCTCCGCCAGCCCCAGAAAAATTCCCGCGATAAGGACATTCTTGAAACTGGGATTTTTCAGGAAACGGACGAAAAAATAGAATGCGAAAAAGAGAAACGCGGCGATACCGATGTCAGTCGTCACATAGTGATTGTGGGCGATAATATTGGGATCGAAGGCATACAGGGTAACCGCGAAAAGTCCCGCGAGCGTCCCAGCCAGTTCCCGCGTCCAGAGGAAAAGGACGATGCCGAGGACTACGGCGATAAGAGTGATGGGGATGCGCGACCAGAAAAGGATGGTGTCAGCGTCATTGCAGACGATGTCCGGCCGCGTGCAATTGACGAACATATCGCCGATAGCCCACTGTTCATTGGCGCCGGACTGCCATTCTTTGGACGCGAGGGGAAAAGCCGGTTGTAGAAAAAGGAGCGGGAGGCCTGCCAGGTCTTTGAGGAAAGGTGGATGCTCGGGATTGAGGCGCATATCGCCGTAGCGGACGTAACTGTAAGCGGCGGGGATGTGAGCTTTCTCATCAAAAATCATGGATTCCTGGCTGGACACCATGAGGGAGAGGATGAAATGGAAAGTCAAAATGCCGGCGACAATGAGAAAAGCATGTTTTTTCAGGAAATCCATAATTATTGTTTTGGTTGTAGCACCTTCGTGCGGAAAAATTTCCCGAGAGACACTCGTTCGCCCAGCGGCGAACTCACTTCTGAAACTTTTTCGATCCGCCCCGTCTTGACGGGACGGCACCGTGCTCGAAAAACTTTCAAGCCTCTCTGGAAATTTTTCCGCAGAAGGCGCCCAACGTGAAAATGATCTTTAGATTTTACCCATTTTGAACTTTTCTTTGCCCGCCTCGGCGAAGCCTCCGGCGAGACGGGTGGTTTTTCATTTTGCCTGCCCTGCTAGCTCAAACTTGATGATATGGCATCTTTTTTCGCATCTGCTAATTGTGTGTTTTTTTGAAATGTAATTTAGTAAGCAGAGCTGGCCGGGGATACTTTATTTTTTATTTTCTGCTGAAGGCAGAACGATGACATTGAAGTCTCCCCCGGCGCGCTCCGGCTCATTCATATCGATGTGTTTGATAGAGGCATCCGGATAAAATTTTTGGATCCGCTGGGCAAGCACATCTTTGTAATTGAGCATGAGAAATATTCCCGGCCGCCTGAGGACCGTTTCGGGCTCTACGATTTCGAGGTTGGCCACTTGGCGGTAGGTGAGAAAATAGACCGGATGGGCGAAAACGGGCAGGCGGAAGCGGTCGCTGTTGCCCTTTTCATCAGCGAGCACATATTTGTGGGTTTCTTCCGGCAGGGAGATGAGATAGCGCACCATATGGGTATAGCTTTCGTTGAAAGAGGCGGCGGCAGACTCATTGTGGGCGAAGAAAACAAAATACTTCGTGAGGTTGAAAAGAGCGCTTGCTCCCAGGGCGACAACGAGGAGCGAGAAGAGAGCGATGCGGGCACCGGTCTGCGCGGAGAGCGCCTTGCGGGCTATCCAAGAGGCAGCCAGCGCGGCCATGAGAAAGACCGGCGTCTGGGTGCCGATGGAGCGGAGCGCGTGCGGCAAGCCTTCGTTGGTGAGAAATTCCGGCAGGAGCATGACGAAAAATGATCCGAGGAGGAAGAAATAGGTAACCAGACGCGTGTCCCGATCGCCCTCGCGGATACGCCGGCCGAGGAGGGTGATCGTCCGCCAGATGACGAAGAGGAAACCGGCCAGGAAGAAGGTGCCGACGAAAGGATCAAGAACCGGATAGGGCGGGTAATTGTGGCGCCAATTCTGATCGCCGAAGAAATTGTATTTTATGAGCGACAGAGAAAGTGTTTTGAGGAGCGTGCCGAGGAGGTCTCCATGGTTGGCTTCCGCTGAGAAGACGGAAATGTGAGAGGCGCGCGAAACGAAATCTTCGGGATGGGAAATGAAGAAATGATAGAGCATCGGCGCGGCGGCGATGAAGGCTGCCAGCAAAAAAAGCGCTCCCTGTTTCCAGAAACGGCGGAGAAAATTCTCGTAGGAGAGGAGGAACGCCGGGAGGAGGATGATGAGGATGAGGGGAGCGACGCGAAAAGCGATATAGGTATGCAGCCCGAGCCCGAAGAGGAGTCCGGAGAGGAGGAAGTTACGGAGTTTCCGCGTGCGCAGTCCGCGGAAGAAGAAGTAGAAAGAGAAAGTGAGGACGAAGGTGGTCATGATGGCGCGGAAGCCGATGCGAGAGAAGTTGATCGCCCAATAGGAGGTGGCCAGCATGAACGCGGCGAGGATGCCGATGATGCGCCGGTGAAAAAGCTCTCTCCCGAGGAGATAGATGCCGAGAACGGACAAAGTCCCGAAAAGAATAGACCAGAGTTTGAGTCCGAGGATGGTGTTGCCGAAAATGGCGATTGAGAACGCCTGTAGATTGATGAAGAGCCCTTCGCGGCCGAAATTGGCCGGATAGAAAAGCTGAAAGTTTTTGGTTTCGAGAGCGTGAATGGCATCGACGCCGTTGGCAGCTTCGTCGGGGTAGAGCCCGGCGGGGATGGTTTCGATGTGATAGATTCTCACCGTAAAGGCGAGAATGAGGATGACCGCAAGAGCGATCCATGTAGCAATATGGTGGGGACGGAAAGCGAAACGTTCGCTCATAAACGTTTTTGATTTTTTGTTTTTTATGGTAGAATTATAGCAGAAATAACGGATATTTACTACCCCAGAGCAAGCCACGTCGTTCGCGAACGCCCGTGGCAAGCTCTGGGTTGGATCCGATGTTACTTCGCCTCGCTGTAGCTCCGGCCAGCCTCGACGGCTAAGCGGGCGAAGCGGGCTGGCACTACGCTGCGCCACCGCTGGAGCTTTGGCGGCACGCGGTCGGCAGTGAAAGTGAACTTTCACTGCGCTCACTTCGTTTGGTAATAAGCAAAAAAGAAAAACTGAATGTTCGGGGCAGAAAAGTTTTTGGGAAGAATTTTTCAAAGTAAAGCCGAAGCAGTAAAAGCTTCCGGCGGTTCAGGGGTGCCCGAAATAACTTATATTGATGGTCTTGGGGACAAACCAGTGGCACTGGACACTCCATCAAAAGAACCGGCACGCCCGATAAATGGAGAGAGAAAAGCTTTACCGGGGAGTGAAGTGGGTGAGTCAGAAACACCGCAAAGTAAAACCGCTTCGGATACAATTAAGCCGGATAAAAAGGAAAGGAAACCACGGAAAAGAGCTGCTTCGAAATCAGCCAAACCGGATGATGCGAGTACATCTGAAATAGTAGCGGAAGTGCAGGCAGGTGCAGTTGCTACGCAACCAGTGCCACTCATGAGTGGTGATAGTGGCGTCCCTCAACAAAGAGAGAAGAATGTCTCTGCCAAGACTCTTCCAGATCCAGTGCAGCCACCGAAAAAAACAGTGTATCGGCTCACGGGCGATATTTTTAAGAATCTTCATACAGGCGAGAAAATCAAAGTCGAAGGGATGTCTTTGAAGGATGGCGAAGCGGAAGTACCTTTTACGGAATACAATGCTGATGGAGTGATCAAATATGACAAGAAAGAACAGAGGAAGCCGCTCAAGAATTTCGATGTTGCCATCGGCGTGAAGGGAATGGTGAAGATCGACTCGCTACAAGAAGAACGCCCGCTGCTGTATAAGGCCTACGAGAAGGAGATGTCGAAAATAGATGATGCTTTTGGCCAAGAGTACGAAGCAAGCGGTAAGATGATGGACGCATGGAAGGAAGCGATTGAAGAAAATTACGGCCAGAGCTTGCGAGGCGAAGTTAAAGATTTAGATTTGAGGAGTCAGGGGCTAGCCTCATTAGCAGCCTTGCAATCAGTGAAAGTGAAAATTGAGGCAATCGGGAAGGAATGGAATGTCTTGGATGGGCGTTTTTTGGAGAGTGGCCGCCGAAAAATGCACTTACTGGCTGAGATCCGTGCCTTGACGAAAGTACCAGGAGAAACATCAGTAGAAGCACCAACAGATACGCTCATTAAGGTGCCAGGCGGTACCTTATCGTTGCACGAGGTGATACCAGATGATTTCTTGCGCTTAAAACAAGAAGAATTGGAAGCATCAAAAGATTACCAAGAAACAAAAAAACTCGACAGCAAGAAATTGGAGAAGCTAGAGCGCATGTATCGGAAAATCTACTTTCAGCAGACTACGATAGAAAGGCTGAATGAAATAAAGAGGCGTTTGAAGGACAAGGCCGATCGTGCATTGGCGGGGAGAGGGGTCGCCTTTGTCGGGGATGAAGCGGCAATCGAAGGGTTTGGGAAAAGAATTACGGTATTACTCAAATCAATCAATGACCAGTCATCGCCGGAAGAAACAGAAAAAGTTCTTGCCGAGTTGAGCGAGCTTGAGGAGCGGATGTTCACGGAAGAGAATGAGTACGAGAATGGTCACAACAAAAGAAAAGGGAAATTGGCAAAGAAGGTTCACCGAGGAGGGTTGGATAAAGAGGAGAGTGTACAAAAAATACTCCAGGAAGCTTCGCCGTCGATTTTGTGGGGAGAGATTGAAACTTTGCAGAGCGGATTGCGGGGAGTGATGGGAAAAATCAAGGATGATGCCGAAAGAGATCGTCAGTTGGCAGAAGTCGATAGCCAGGTCACACAAGCCAAGGGGTATTTTGATGCGTTTACTGAAGAAAGAGCAAGGGGTGGCAGGGGAGATCTGAGAAAGATAGAACTCTTACGAAGATGCAAGGGGAGGCTCACGCGGATGTATCTTGATCTGAGAGTGGGTAATTCAGAGGAAAGTGATGTTACACTTTCGGAATTTAAAATGAGAGTAGAAAAGAGGACGGCAGAGCTAGCCGATCGTATAAAAGAAGCTGATACCTTCCAGAAGCTTGAAAACATTGGTATTCCAGAAACGAGAAAAGATGCCAAGAGTGGCAGGGAA
>Ga0209211_10008407_pt1 | contig 14135 bp, 13 predicted proteins | sample RifGroA2_FD_183992 | JGI IMG/M metagenome (GOLD analysis project Ga0209211, IMG submission 183992) | Groundwater microbial communities from Rifle, Colorado, USA - Groundwater A2 (SPAdes) (version 2) | ecosystem: Environmental > Aquatic > Deep subsurface > Groundwater | place: Rifle, Colorado...
CTTGAAACCCTGAAGAGCCGTAAAAATTGGCGAGTGGCCCGGCGATACTTGGCGCGAAGCTTTGCAGGTCTTTGCCGATGAGAAATTATTTCAAAGTGCTTGGAAGTATTTGTCGCCCAAGTTGTTACAAGCACCCGAGTCGTTCATTGCTGATGTCCGACACACGTTAAGCACGTGGTTGCAAGCAGCCTCGAAGCATGTGGATCCGGATGACAACACTTTCTACTTATTGGTCGACCGGATACTAGACGGGGCTGTCAACGAGAGTTCCGTAGAAAACGATGACCCGGTGTCGAGAGCGATCAATCATCCTGTCGGGCAAGCTACGGAAGCCCTGATCCACTTGTGGTATCGGATGAAGCCTGTCGATGCTGGTCGCTACCCGCCAGCAATTAGGATGCGATTCGATCGTTTGGTGGATCACGGCGTACCGGCGTACAGACATGGCAGAGTGCTATTGTGCGCCCACCTTGTTGCATTGTTCCGGGTTGATCCGGAATGGACAACCATGAACCTTTTGCCTTTCTTCGATTGGAACAAGGACAAATTGGAAGCACGTGCGGTTTGGGAGGGATTCCTGTGGGCACCGCGTTTATATGAGCCACTGATCGTAAGTATGAAGTCCTTTTTCCTCGAAACGGCTGCTCACTACGACGATCTTGGAAAACACGACACGCAGTATGCGTCGTTGTTCACGCTGTCCATATTGGAGTTCAAGGATGTTTTCTCGGTCAACGACCTAAGAAGTGCATTCTCGAAATTGCCCACAAAGGGTGTAGATGCTTCGGCGCGCTTTATTGTTAGGGCACTGCGTGATGCAGGTAATAAGCGGGCTGATTACTGGCAGCACCGAGTTAAACCGTTTGTTGCGAAGATATGGCCAAAATCGGCAGCCTATCGCTCGGCGAGTGCTTCGGTTTCCTTGGCGCAGGTGTGTGTGGCAGCAGGCGAATCTTTTTCCGATGCTGTCAGCAAGGTACTCGAATTATTAGTGCAATCTGAGAGCTATGATCTCGTAGCCCGCGACCTTGCCCAAACCGATATTTGTCAACGCTACCCGAAGGATGCGCTCAAATTGCTGGATGCTATCGTGGATGAGAGCGAGAGACACCCGCCACAGGAATTAGAGAAATGTCTAAGCGATATCGGGCAATACGCGCCTGACCAAAGGGATACCAAAGCGTTTAGGCGACTTGCGGAGTACCTACGAAAACATGGATTTACACAGTTATGAAGAGGAGTGAAGATGGTCAGGCCGCCAATCGAAGGTGTTAACAACATGTGGTTGCGTGTTTTCATTCAAAATTTTCAGATAGTATTGCTAATTCTGTTTTCAATTCTCCCGCTTCAAGCATGTGGAACAGCGTTTAGTCGGATAGCGGATGACCTAAATAAGGAGATGGCGGAGAAATCCGAGAGAGACAAGGCAATACCAAGATAAATTTTTTTCTGCCGTGTCGTACGATGATCTCCATCTATATGTCGGGATTCGGAAACAAAGCCGAGAACATCCCAGCGTGTAGTTGGTCATCATTCAGGGGGCAGCTCATCGGGATAGGAAAACCATGCGCATTAATGCATAGAAATGCGCAATGCATCAAATCGACTTAGATGGCATCGGTTTTACAGGAAGAAACAATGCAGGCAATTGCGCAATAGGGATTACTCGGTGTTCCCGCTCACGCCGACACCTTCGCCGGGAATGGCTCGACGATTAATAACTGTTACCTGGCGTGGGGCGCTGGCAGGAGCCCAAAGCCCTTGAGATGAGATGGATAAAGCCCCTTTGGTCTCGAGTTTCCGATACAGGTATGGAAGCCGTTATTGCCTGCCCCCATTGCGTAACGAAGTTGGTTGTTAATTTTGGTATGCTAATTGCTCTTCGCTATCCGCATGCTACTAAAAGGAATTAAAATCCTTGAATTCGGGTGCTTTATATCGGCTCCGTTCGCCTCTAAGCTTCTGGCGGATATGGGGGCCGACGTTACAAAGATCGAGCCGTCCAATGGAGATTCCCTTCGGGGTATTGGCCCCTTCATCAACGGACCGCAGAGGCTGAGCGGTCTCTTTCTATCGCTGAACCACGGCAAGAAACTGCTCTGCCTGAACGTAGAATCGTCTCCGGGGCGGGAAATATTTTTGAAATTGGTATCCCGGTCGGATATCCTGATCGAGAATTACGGTGAGTCATACTGGGAGAAAATAGGACTTCCGTGGTCGCAGATCAAGATGGAGAATCGAAACATAGTCATTGTATCCTTAACCCCATTCGGAAACAAAGGTCCATATTCGAAATATCATGGTCAAGAAATCAATGTAAATGCATTGTCCGGAATCGTCGACTGCATAGGTTTTCCTGACAGGAAACCCATCAATATTCCTTTCCACCAAGCATTCTTTCAGCAGGGATTGAACGGAGCAGCAGCGGCGGTATTCGCTCATCTCTCCGTAATGAACGGGAAAGACAGGTCCGCGGTTGTTGACATTTCAGCCTTCGATGTCATGTCTTCCTACGTCACTACACACAACCTGATTTATTCCACTCGAGACATTTTCATGAAGAGAGAAGGAAGGAGAGCCGCCGGGTCTGCCGGAGCGTATCCGTTTACAATATTACAGGGAAAAGAAAGCCCCATCGCCATCATGTGCCCGGCGGTGGGCGAGTTCAAAATCTTGACCGAAGCAATGGGTAGTCCGGAGTGGTCCAAGGATCCCAGATATCAGAATCCCTCCGAGATCTCAAGACACTATGCTGATGAAGTAGATGCCCATGTCGAAGAATGGATCTCTAAGTTGTCGGATAAGGAAATTGAAGAAATATCCTTAAAATTCGGGATCCCATTATATCCGATTCGGAATGTTGACCGCATTTTAGAGGATGAACAGTACGGCTACAGGAAGTATTTTAAGGAGATAAGCTACGGAGGCAATAGTTATACGATACCCGGATTACCTTTCTCTTGTTCCGACATCGATGGTCCGTTCAAGCAGGATTCGGACAGGGCGGAAGCGGAGGAGTTTGCCGGATTCTATCCATGCTCCGCGGTTGCCGAGCTCCTTGCACGACATATGCATGCTGGCAGAATCGAAACGATCACCGATATATCGATCGGCAAGGACAGCGTCGAGATACTTAAAGATCTGGGTAACACGGAAAGCAGTATTGATGAATTCAGACGCCACGACGATAAAGTGCATCCATGAAGTTCAGCAATGCGCGAGTGCTTGATTTCGGTTGGAACTGGACCGGGCCGATGACCGGAAGATACCTTGCCGACCTCGGCGCACAAGTCATCAAGATCGAGTCCCCCAAGAGACCCGATCCCATCAGGTATATCCCCGGGAAAAAAATCAAGCAGGCCGACCATGGACTGGTCAGGAACCCCAAGTTCGAAACGCATCCTTTTTTCCACAACGTCAACCGGGGGAAGCTTGGATTCACCGTCGATCTCACGAAAGTGGAAGGGAAAGCACTGCTCGAAGAGTTGATATCCAAGAGCGACGCGATCATCGAGAACTTCAGCGCCGGCGTTCTGGACAGGATGGGCCTGTCCTACGAGAGACTGGTTAAGATAAAGAAAGATATCATCGTCGTTTCGATGTCGATTGCGGGGCAGAAGGGCCCGAAAAACAAGATCAAGGGCTATGCGGCGGTATCGACTGGCCTCGGTGGGTTGGAAGCAAACATCGGATACGACGGCGAATGCACGGGGGGCCTTACGTTCGCCTACGGAGATCCGAACGGAGCGATGTTCGGCATATTCGCGCTGGCGTGCGCCTTCTACCATAAGGAACGAACGGGGAAGGGCCTCTATGTCGATCTCTCGCAGATGGAGGCGATCACTTCCCTTCTTCACGAGGCGTTCTGGCTCCATCACCTCGTTCCGGGGGAACTTGGAGCAAAGGCGCATCGCGGCGACGGCTATATCGTCAACGATGTCTTCCCCTGCCGGGGAACGGATAAATGGATGGCAATATCGGTATCGGATCCGAAAACACTCATAGGCCTGTCGCAGTTAATCCCTTCAATCCGTGGGATTCCCGAGGAAGGGACCCAATCTTTCCGCGATAAGATCGGGAAAGCAATCACGGAATGGACCTCCGATCGTGTCTCGGATGAGGTATTCGAACTGTTGCAACGGAACGGCGTTCCAGCGGCGCCCGTCCTTAATGTGAACCATCTCCCGGATGATCCTCATTTCAAGGCCAGGAACATAGCCGAAATCGTGGACCATCCCCTCGTGGGAGAGGAGATAACGGTAAATCTTCCCTGGCAGTTTTCCGGGTACCATCCCGATTACGACCGGGCCCCCTATCTGGGAGAGCACACGGTAAAGATACTGAAGGAGATATTGTCGAAATCGGATGCGGAAATAGAAGAGCTGAAAGAAAAGGAAATCATCTAAAGACAGGGGTAGTATGGTTTACCCACGAAATGTACCCGAATCGCTGGTCAAGTCATTTACTGAAAATGGATATTGGCTGGAGAAAACTCTCTTCGATTTCCTCGCTGATACCGCGTCAAAAAGTCCTGACGAAATCGCCATACGACATGGGAGCTCCAGCTATACATTTTCCGATTTCAAAAGAATCTCCATGCATCTGGCATCCCAATTACGTCGGACTGGGATAGGAAAAGGAGATCTCGTCTCCGTACAGTTACAGAATTGCCCCGCATTCATGTTCCTCAAGGTCGCCTTGTCGATCATCGGAGCGATTATAAACCCGATACACCTCGTCTACCGGAAAAGAGATACCTACTCGATGTTGAATTTCTGCGGGTCGAAGCTCTTCCTTTTTCCGTCGAGGTTCATGAACAGGGACTTCATCGAGGAATACTCCGACATTTATGACAATGTTCCATCGCTGAAGAACATCTCGATACTGGATCTGCCGCAAGACGGTATCGTCTCCCTCAGGCATATCCCCTTCGCCCGGTTAACGGACAACAACAACGGGGCAGACTTCGTCGCCCCCTGTACGGCCGCCGACGATATTTTTTATCTGAATTTCACCTCGGGCACCGAGGGCGATCCCAAAGGCTTTCTCCATACTTTTAATACGTTCCTTTCGCCGACCTACGGGAATTCCATGGATTTCAAACTCTGCAAGGATGACACTCTCCTTACGCTGAGTCCGATGACTCACTCCTTCGGGCATATGATCACATATTATTGCGCCATGACGGGATCCAAGGTTGTGATCGTCGAGAAATACGACCCCCTCGAAGTTCTCAAAGCCATCGAGTCCGAAAATGTCACGTTCTTGCAGGGGACTCCGGCACATCTTTACGGACTCCTGAATCACGGCGATTTTTCGAACTTCAAGATCGATTCGGTCCGCATAGTCATGACCGGGGGCTCGCTCGTTCCGAAAGACCTGCTCTACAAGGTCAGGGAAAGGCTAGGCGCGGAGATCATCAACTGTTATGGAATGGGTGAAAACATCATACACACGAAAACCAGAGTCGAAGATCCCGACTGGGCAAAGATCGAAACGGTGGGAAAACCTTTCTGGGGCTCGGAGGTGAGGATATTCGAACAGGTTCCACCCTCGAGCAAGGACGGCATGACGGTTGGAGAGATCGGTTACAGGGGCCCTAACCTTTTCATTGAGTATTTCAGGAACCCGGCTAGAACGGACGAGACCCGGGATCGCGGCGGATGGTTTCTCACCGGAGATATCGGCTACCTGGATGAACACGGGTACCTGCGGGTCACCGGACGGAAGAAGGACATCATCAATCGCGGCGGTACGAAGATCTATCCGGGCGAGGTGGAAGACCTCCTAAGACGTCATCCGAATATCCGGGATGTCTCCATCGTTGGGATGTCCGACAATGTCCTTGGAGAAAGAAGTTGTGCATTCGTGATTCCACGCACTGGATACGATCCGGTTACCGTGGAGGAGATACAGGACTTCCTTCGATCGTTAAATGTTACTCCCTATAAGTTGCCTGAGCGCGTCGAAATCGTAAAAGATTTTCCTATGACTCCGACCGGAAAAGTCCGCAAGGAAGATCTGAGAATGCGAATCAACAAATTGATCGCCCTCGGGGGGGAGTGATGGAATTCGAAAACATCGTATACGAGAAAAAGGACCACACAGCCACGATCGCGATTAACAGGCCAAAAGTCTACAACGCTTTCACCTACGACACGATCTGTGACTTGCACCGGGCTTTCGAGGATGCAGTCGGCGATTCCTCGATACGCGTGATCGTATTGACAGGGAAAGGCGGACATTTCTCAACGGGCGGTGATATCAACTGGGAGAAGGATTTCGATATCAACAAGGGCAAGGAGATGATCAGTAAGTGCATTTCGCTTTCCAATACGATGAGGAACGGCGGGAAACCGATCATCGCGGCCGTTCGGGGATACTGCATCGGAGGAGGAAACGAGCTGAACCTTCTCTGCGACGTAACCATCGCCTCGGAAAACGCCGTCTTCGGACAGGCAGGTCCCAAGGTCGGCAGCGCACCGCTCTGGTACGGAACGCAGATGTTGCCTCGCATTGTTGGTGAAAAAAAGGCGCGCGAAATTATCTTCTGGTGCAGGAAGTACAGCGCCGCCGAAGCCGAGAAGATGGGACTGGTCAACAAGGTCGTCAAGGACGAGGAACTTGAGGAAGAAGTCCGTAAATGGTGCGATGAAATCCGGTTCATGAGTCCGCAAGCGATCAAGATCTCCAAGGTCTCGATGAATTTCGAGTCTGATCTCCTATACCCTTCCGTCATCCATGGATTGAACATGCTGATCCTGACCTATGGGACGGAGGAATTCCGGGAAGGGATGTCTGCTTTTCTGGAAAAAAGAAAACCCGATTACAACAAGAAGAGATAGGAATGCCGGAATTGCTGAAGAACACGAGGATGACGTTCCAGGATCTGACGAACTTCCTTGCCGCCAGGCACGGAAGAAAGAAGTTGATCCAAGTCGATGGAAGTTCCCTGTCGTACGGGGATATGAGACGCCAGTCCGAAAACGTTTCCAACAATCTCCTGGAGTTGGGAATCGGGCGAGGCGCACGGGTCGGCTTGCTGATGCCGAATTCGGTCAAATGGATCCCGATCGCGCTCGGCATCATGAATGTCGGGGCGGTGCTGGTTCCGGTAAACACTTGGTACAAAGAAGGCGAACTGTCCCATGTCATAAAAAATTCCGACATCAGCCTGCTCTTCAGCGTGGACCGCTTCCTGAAGAAGGACTATCGGAAGATATTCCATAAACTGGGGATACGATCCAAAGGCGGGAAGTTGATCAATAGGGATTTCCCCTTTCTCATGAATGTAGTCATCTACTCGACCGGCAGTCAGGGTGCATCGGATGGGTTTATCGAGGGAATCGACTTCGAAACCCCGAGGGAAGATGTCGATCGAAGAACATTGTGGAATATCGGCAGGGAAACACAGTCATTTGATCCATGCCTGATGCTGTACACATCCGGAAGCACAGGGCGGCCAAAGGGCGTCATCCACACGCATGAGAGCATTATCAGAAACGCCATCAACATCAGCGAGAGGATGTTCATCAACCACGAGGACAGGATCTACTCTCACTTTCCATTCTTTTTCAGTGCCGGTTTCTGCAATGCATTCATGGGCGGATTCGTACGGGGGGCAACGATCTTCACCCACGAAAAATTCGATCCGGAGGAAGCGATCGAGATCATATCCCGGCACAAATGCACCGTACACCAGACTTGGCCCAGCGCCATCAAGGAGTTAATCGCTTCACCTATGTTCGACCCTGCCAAAGTCGCCACTTTGGGAAAAGGCACATTCCCCTTAGGCCTGCAATTCCCCGAATTAAAGCTGAAGAAGGATTTCGGGATCAACATGTACGGCATGACGGAAACCGCAACCGCCTTTACCTGCAATTCCGGCGACGATAACGACGAGAAGCGGCTATCCACGCACGGTACCCCGTTCGAGGGCACGGAACTGCGGATTGTCAACCCGGATACGGGTGAAACAAATTGCACGGATGAACCCGGAGAGATCCAAGTCAAGGGGTACAACGTTTTCCAGGGCTACCACAAGTTGCCGAAGGCAGATTATTTCACGACGGACGGCTACTTCAGGACAGGCGACATGGGATTGATCACGTCCGAAGGCCAACTTCGTTATCTGGGGCGGATATCACAGACGATCAAGGTAAGCGGATTCAACGTGTCGCCGGATGAGATCGAGGAAATGCTTCTGAAGCACGATGGCGTCCTGAAGGCTTTCGTCGTCGGGAAAAAGGACCGGGAGAAGGAGGAAGTCCCGGCAGCGTTCATCGTCCGAAAGGACGAATCGGAAGTCTCAGCAGAAGAGTTGATGGCGTTCCTGCGGAAGAAAATGTCCTCCTATAAGGTTCCTTCCCATTATTTCTTTGTGAAAGATGAAGAGCTCACCTTTACAGGCACAGGAAAGGTCAACCGAAAGAGTTTGGGAGCCTTGGCTGAAACTATGGATTGATCGAAGGGGGAAACGTTGAAGGCCGTATTCATAAAGGAACACGGTGGGCTAGACAAGGTCATGATCGGAGAATTAGCCAAGCCCTCCATCGGCCCCGCCGATGTGCTTGTCCGCATCAAAGCTGCGGCGTTGAACCACTTGGATATCTTTGTACGGGAGGGAGCAAACGGGATCAGGCCACCCCTCCCTCATATTTTCGGATCGGATGGAGCAGGGATCGTCGAGAAGGTAGGCGAATCGGTAACAAGTGTTTCTCCCGGAGATGAAGTCGTCATCAACCCCGGAGTCAGTTGCGGGCAATGCGAGTTCTGCCGGAAGGGCGAGGCCAGCCTTTGCGTTTCTTTCCACCTGATCGGCGAGCACATCGACGGAACGTTCGCCGAGTTCTGCAAGGCGCCGGCCGTTAACGTCTTTCCGAGGCCGAGTCGCCTTTCCTGGGAGGAATCGGCGGCCTTTCCCCTTACCTTTCTTACGGCCTGGCGAATGCTCGTGTCCAAGGCAAGGATCAAGACGGGGGAATGGATATTGATCGTCGGCATAGGGGGAGGCGTGGCGGTGGCCTGCCTCCAGATGGCGAAACGACTCGGACTGAAAACGATCGTCACGTCAGGCTCCGAGGAAAAGCTTGCGCATGCCCTGAATCTTGGCGCCGACCATGCGATAAACCACTCCTCGTCCGATTTCTCCAGGGAAGCCAGAAGGATCACCGGGAAACGCGGAGTCGACGTCGTCTTCGATAGCGTGGGGCTGGCAACCTGGAGGAAAAGCATTACAGCGCTCGCAAAGGGCGGAAGGCTCGTCACCTGCGGAGCGACCACCGGTCCCAACCCCGAAACCGATATTGCACGGATCTTCTGGAACCAGTTGACCGTCTACGGTTCGACCATGGGGACGCCTTCGGAGTTCGGGGAGATGCTCCACCTGTTCCGGGATGCAGTGGGCTTCAAGCCGGTTATTGACACCGTATTCAATCTCGACGACACCGTCGAAGCACAACGAAAAATGGAGGATAAGAAGCAGTTCGGGAAGATCGTCTTAAGTATCTGAGATGACATCAGATAAACAGCCGGACAAGGAGGAAGGGATGAACAAGGTCGCAAGCGAAGTCGATCACGTCTACAAATGCCAGGAATTCACCAGCACGTTGTACAAGGACGAGATCATCTACAGGAAGGATGCGAAAAGGAAGTGTGCCACCATCACGTTCAACCGGCCCGACAAGTTGAACGCGTTGCCGATGGCGGGTTTCGACAAGATCACCAGGCTCATAAAGGAAGCCGAGGCGGACGACGAGATCAAGGTGATCGTCTTTGAGGGAAACGGCCCCTGCTTTGGAACCGGAGCCGACGCCAACGAGCTCGGTTTCTACATCGGATTCGGAGGGGGGAAGACGGAAGCCGACAAGAGAAAACCGGCGCAGAGACGCCGGATGATCCCCGACAAGGACGTTCTTTACGGTGCGCACGGAATGGAGCAGGCCATCTTTCGCTGCATGAAGGTGACGATTTGCAAGGTCCACAGTTATTGCTACGGGGGACATCTCCAGATCGCAGCCGCCTCGGATATCGTCATCGCATCGGAAAACTCCCTCTTCACGCACCCGGCATGGCGTTACCTGGGCCCCCTGTTTAACTTCTCTATCCTGATCGAGACCATTGGACTGAAGAAAGTTAAGGAGATGGTCTTTACGTGTCGTCCCCTGGTTGCCTCCGAAGCGGAAAAGTGCGGGTTCGTAAACCGTGTCGTTAAGAAAGAGGACCTGGATCAGACGGTCAGCGATTATGTCCAGGCGGTGTCGGCCATGGCGATCGATGGGATCGCCATAGGGAAAGCGCTTATCGAACAAGTGTTGGAAGGAAGGGGCGTTGGGATCGGGGCGACCACCGCCTGGATGGGACATGGATGGCTTACCAATTTGAGGTTCGAAAAGGACGAATGGAACTTCGTCAAGAACAGAAGAGACAAGGGCCTCACAAAGGCGTTGGCCGAAAGGGACATGATGGTTCCAAAGTTCTTCAGGATGGGGAAAGCAAGAGAGGAATAACAGGACGCGATCATGGAGTGGGTGAAACTCGAGAAAGCAGGGCGGGTCGGGATCATCAAGCTTGTTCGCGAAGACAGGATGAACGTGTTTAACCTGGATTCGGGGCAGGAGCTCCTCGACGCAATCCATGAAGCCTCGGAGGACCGCGACGTCCGTTGTGTCGTATTAACCGGGAGAGGAAAGGCGTTCTGCGCCGGCGGCGACATCAACATCATGAAAAGATACATGCAGGGCGAACGCAAGCTGATGAAGGATCTTACCTCCTGCCTTCACCACGTCATCACCGAGATCGTGAGGATGGAGAAGCCGGTGATCGCCGCGATCAACGGCGTTGCCGCCGGCGCCGGGATCGGGCTGGCGATGGCAGGCGATCTCGCATATGCCTCGCCATCGGCAGTCTTTATTTTCGCGTACCCGACTGTGGGTCTTTCGCCCGACGGAGGTGCATCGCTGCTTGCCCGGGAGATCGGGTATCGAAGAGCAATGGAACTCATGCTTACCGGCAGGAAGCTCCCGGCCGCGGAGGCACTCTCACTGGGATTGATCAACGGTGTCTTCGAGCAGGACGGTTTCTACGAATCGGTCCTCAAGGTCGCCGGGTCCGTATCCACGGGCCCGGCGAAGGCCTTTGCGGCGGGAAAGGCGCTCTTCCGCCGGGCATTCCTCCATAGCATGGAAACGCATCTCGAGGCGGAGAGGCAGGCACTGGTCCGACAGAGCCAGACGTCGGAATTCAGGGAGGGGATCGCATCCTTCCTTGCCAAGAAGCCGGCCCGGTTCGAAGACTGCGACTGAACGCATCCCGATAATCTTGCATTGGAGACTTGTCCTTGCCGATAGGTTCCGTCTCGCCCGGGCTGTCGCTTCCTTTCTGGGCCATCCTTCCGTTTGCCGGTCTTCTGCTGACGATCGCCATCGCTCCCCTCATCGCACCGAAGATCTGGTCGGACCATTTCGGCAAGATCAGTTTCCTCTTCGGAGCCCCCGTGGTCTTGTGGTTCCTCTTTGGGGCTCCCGTCGAACTTTACTACACGATCCTGGATTACATATCGTTTCTTCTCCTCTTGGGGAGTCTCTTCACGATTTCAGGCGGCATCTTCCTCCAGGGATCCCTCCGGGGCACGCCTTCCATGAACTGCGCGTTCCTGAGTATTGGAGCCATCGCGGCGAACGTCTTCGGCACGACGGGAGCATCGATGGTCCTGATCCGGCCGATGCTGAGGGCAAACGCCCACCGGAAAAAGGTCGCTCATGTCGTCGTCTTCTTCATTTTCATCGTGTCCAACGTAGGAGGTCTCCTGACGCCGGTCGGGGATCCCCCACTGTTTCTTGGTTTCCTCCGGGGGGTGCCGTTCCTCTGGACGTTCCGCAATCTGTGGCATATCTGGTTATTCGCCACCGGATCGACGATCGGGATCTTCTACGTCCTGGACAGGATGGCGTACGCGAGTGAAGCTTCGGTGGATGCCGGTCTTGGTCCACGATCCACGGAGAAAACCTCCCTGTCGATCCAAGGAAAAGAGAATTTCCTCTACCTCGGCATGGCGATCGGCGCGGTATTTCTTCCTTCCCCATGGCGGGAAACTACGATGGCCGCCGCCGCAATCATCTCTGTGCGCAGGACACCTGAGCGCATCCGGCGTGAAAACGGGTTCACCTACCATCCGATCGGCGAGGTGGCCATTCTCTTCGCCGCGATTTTTGCCACGATGATGCCTGCCCTCATAATCCTCAAGGCACGTGGGGGAGACCTCGGAGTAAGCTCGCCCGCCCATTTCTTTTGGGCGGCCGGAAGCCTTTCCAGTTTTCTCGACAACGCGCCAACGTATCTCACCTTCCTTACCGTGGCACAGCATGATGGGGGCGAACAGTTACATCGGTAATGCCCCCAACTTCATGGTCAAGTCGATCGCCGAGGGAGAAGGAATCCGAATGCCTTCCTTCTTCGGTTACATGGGATACTCCCTGTTCATCCTCATTCCCGTTTTCACCCTGGTTACCTGGTTTTTCCTGTAACACGAAAAGAACCTCCCCTCTGCCTGCCCATTCGAACTTATGAATTTATGTGTATTGATTTGAATGATTGCGGGGATTGCAGCCATTCGCTCCCACCCCGAACATACGTTGTCTGCGGTTCCGTCCAATATCCGGGGGAGCCCCTGCTGTCGGAATAATATTGAATAATCAATGTTTTGGCATTGTGTTCACGAATATTTCATCAATAATACGGGATTGCATAATACGGGATTGCATTGACTTTTATTCACTTTCTACTGATAATTATTGCCATCGGAGATGCCTTCAGTGAGCCTCTAGTAGAGAACCGTGTTTATACAAGCAATCCATGGGGCGGAAATGTATCGGGATGAATTCAAGAGGCAGGTCCTGGAAAATCCCCTGACGGTCCAGATCCTGGACGCCTTCTACGACGGCGTCGCGATCCTGGACAGCAATCTCAACTTCCTCTACGTCAACGACGCTCTCAAGAAGATCACCGCCCTTTCCGACGCCGATTTCTCCCAGGACGTCCAGCATCTGGTCAGCGCGGGCAAGATCAAGATCAGCGCGGCCATCAACGCACTGGAGAAGAAGTGCAAGTACACCACCCTGGTCAAGGGGCGGCATGGGGACCGGATCCTGGTCACCGCCACGCCGGTCTTCAAGGAGCAGGACGAGATCATCTACCTGGTGGTCAACTGCCGGAGCCTGACGGGGCTGAACTATCTGGGGTACGAGCTGAAGAGGGAGAAGACGCAGGCCCTCTCCCCCCTGAGCTACAACGACTTCAAGTTCCGCAAGATTCGGGAGCAGCTGGACAATGCCGGGTTTCCCGACTTCGTGGTGGCCTCCCCCCCGATGCTGGAGATGATGGAGGCGATGATCCGCCTGGCGCGGTACGATACCACGGTGTTGCTGGAGGGGGAGACTGGGGTGGGGAAGTCCCGCATCGCCCGGATCATCCACAAATTCAGCCAGCGCAAGAGCGATGTCTTCGTAGACATCAACATCGGGAGCATACCGGTTTCCCTGTTCGAGTCGACGTTGTTCGGGTACGAGAGGGGGGCGTTCACGGGAGGCCAGAAAGAGGGGAAGGTGGGGTTGGTGGAATCGGCGGCCGGGGGGACGCTGTTCCTGGACGAGATCGAGAACCTTCCCCTGGAGGTTCAAGGGAAGATCCTCAACCTGATCGACGAAAAGAAGTTCTACCGTGTGGGGGGAAACAAGGTCCTGTTGGCGGATGTCAAGCTGATCGCCGGGTCGAACGTCCCGCTACAGAGGATGTCGAAGGAGGGGAAGTTCAGGCCCGACCTGTTCTACCGGCTCAATGAGCTCAACTTCGTCGTGCCCTCCCTGCGGGAACGGAAAGAGGACATCCCGATCCTTGCAAACACCATCCAGAACAACTTGTTTAAGAAATATGGATTCAATAAGCAACTTGAAAGAGACGCGATGGACTTCCTTCTGAAATATGAGTTCAAGGGGAACATAAGGGAGTTAAAGAACCTTTTTGAAAAGGCGTATCTGCAGGACGAATCTTTCATCATCAACGAAGCTGTTCTGAAAAAATTCATAAGCCAGCCGTCGGACCGCTCCGAGGGTGATATTCCTCATGCGCACCAGGAAAAA